>Ga0209201_1004426_pt1 | contig 11333 bp, 9 predicted proteins | sample AD_UKC055_MetaG_FD_184411 | JGI IMG/M metagenome (GOLD analysis project Ga0209201, IMG submission 184411) | Active sludge microbial communities of municipal wastewater-treating anaerobic digesters from USA - AD_UKC055_MetaG (SPAdes) (version 2) | ecosystem: Engineered > Bioreactor > Anaerobic >... | reverse complement strand
AGCAGCATCGGAAAGAGTGATGGTCTCATCCATAGAAGATACCCCGTACTAGGCTTTGTAGTTGTTGGGAGCAAGTGTTGAACAAGTCCGTACATGTGTCAACAGATGTGGAATTGAGATAGGGGGAAAAGTTTGCGAGGGGGGAGAATCAAAGAGGCCACCCGATTGCTCAGGTGGCCTCATGGGGCGACTGTGGTTGTGGACGATGTTAGGACTTGGCGAAGTCCGAGATGATGTTGGGAGTGGCAGTATCGAAACCGATCACATCCATCATGGCAGCATCCCGAGGGTCAGCGATACTGAACTCGTTGGCAACCATCCCCACGACAACCAATTTGGCCGGGATGCCAGTCTTCTCTCGATATTGCTTCAGGGCCTGTGACGGGTGGATGTTGCCTGCCCAAGTCTCGGAGTCTGTATAGATGACGAATGTGTCGATGTCTATGCCAGCAGCCTCAGCAGCCAACATGGGCAGGGCACAGTCTGTCCCGCCAAAGGGCATGGCCTGCATCATCTTGACCACATCATCCAGTCTCTGACGACTACTGATAGTGATTGGATCGAGCATCGGGGTGTATCGGGAACCATACTGTGCCCGACCAGCCAGGCCACCAATCGGGGACTTGGCATTGCCATCGGAGAAAGCAACCAAGTGGCAATGGTTCTCGACCCGCTGGGTGATGAGGGCCATCGCAGCAGCCCCGATCCGAGGAGTCAACCCCGGCACTCCGGCAACAGTACCATCGTAACCCCATCCGCAGTCCATGCTGCCCGAAACATCAATGGCAAGCATCAACCGCTTCCCTGTGGGTTCCACGTTCCCGAACGACAGGTAGAAAGCCTCATCAAGAGCATCCACGATCTGTCGAATAGGACTCCATGAGAGACTGCCCCTCATGCCCTGCCCGCTCTGGTATGTCATCATGGCAGCCAGCACCTGAATGGGATGAATACGAGCCTTCTTCAGCCCATCCTGATTGGTGAGCTTGTCCGTCACTTCAGAGAAGTTGTTGACGGTCAGGGCACCGTTGGCAGTCATCCGACCTAGGTTGCGGATCATGGCCGTATAGGGCAGACGAGGCAGTAGGGCTTCCCATATCTTAGGTTCCTTCAGATGTTTGGTTGGTATGGCTTCCCAGGGATACTGCTTGCACCAGTTCAGGACACCAATGACATCCTTGGTCGTATTGCATTCCAACATCCGCTGCTCGGCCTGCACGATCTGAGGCAACTCAACTTCCGTCTTCTTGCCGACCGCCCAACGGAATAAGCTATTCATCCGAGGCATATCCGAGTGGGTGACATCATGGATTACAGGATGGCAAAGCCGAAGCACGTCACGGTGGCTCCAGTTGCCCCGCTGCTTGTACTTGACCATCTGGTAAGCCACATCATCGACCGACTTCTCGGTATACCATTCTCCCACAGCCGTCCTCAAACCACGGCCCCATCCACGGAATTTCTCAACGTATTCCATGAATGTGAACAGGTGAGTACCAATCCGACAGACTGCAGGGATGGCCTTGAAAGCAGCCTTCCGCGTCTGGTCATTGCCCAATCCAGCACACATTGCCAGTACGAAGATGGCGGGGTCATTCTTCGGGGCACGACCAGCATCTGAGATTTCAACAACACGCTTCACGACCCGAATGCCGTCCTGCTCGATGCACCGACGAGTGGCATCTCCTGCCTTGTAAGTCAGGTCTTTCTCGGAGGCATAGTAACTGCCCCCCTCAGTACCGAGAATGAGGAACCGATCCAGCGAGGTCCAGTCATCGACCTGCCATGAGTACCCACCAGCCGAGTTCTCGACCTGCCCCGAACCGGGGATGGCCTGAGACTGAGGGGTAGTGCGAGTGCTGTAGTGCTTACCGTAGTCCACTTGAGGCCTCCTGTTTTGTAAAACGAAAGAGCCGTAGGCTAATGGTTGCCTCAGGGTTGGTATCCTTTGAAGTGATAACCCTATGGCTCCGGCCCACGGCTCTTGTTTGCGGTTTGGTCAGGCTATTGATTGTCCGAGGATGTTGACTGCTCTACCAACTGAGCTACCGACGATGTTTCCACCATTGGGCTGGACTCGAACCAGCGACCCGTTCCGTTTCAAGGATAACCCTCAGAACTCCGGCCCGACCATCATTGTGTGGCATCCTGTTTGTCAGGCTAATGATTGAGGTCAGGTGGGATCATTAGCAGTGATAACCTAACCACTCCGGCCCGACACCAACCATCATATCCGTATGCCTCTTTTGTGTCAACCGGAATTTCTAAGAAAGTTTGAGGCCACCCTAATCCCCTAAGGTGACCTCTCCACTCACAGCATTGGTACGGGTTACGACTTCTTGAAACAGTGGCTACAGTCTCCGTTCATCGGCCTCTCGGCATCAGCCGTGAACAGCCACCCGCCCCCGGCCTCTACCACTCCGAACCTCACCTTGTCCTCGGGCAGGCCGGTGATGATCTGCTCCAGCAGGTCCACCCGCTCGTACATGGGCCTCTCCGTGAGGGTTTCGTCTCCCCACATCACGATGTCATAAGGGTAGACCACGACCTCACAGTCGGACAGGTCATTCCGGTAGTTCTCCAGGGTGGTATCTGACACCATGACACCGTTCCGCTTGACCTCCACCATGCACTCGATGATGCAGTCCTCTGACAGGTCACGGGCCATCTCGACGACCTGAGGTAGATTGGAGCATCTGTTCCGTGCACCCTCGGCCACGTAGATCGAGACCGTGTTGCGGCTCTTGTGAATCTGGATGGGAGGGAGGCCGGTGTCTACCACCTGAATGTAGCCGGAGGCATCGTCCACCGTCTCAGAGGGGTGAACCCACGGAAGCACCTTGCCGGGGATCACCTGACCGGCCACATGCCTGAACCAGAAAGGCCTGCTGGTGTCAGTCAGCAACTCCTTCTCATACCGGACAATCCACTCTCCCGACTCCAGCATGTAGAGACCATCCTGGCTCTGCACCCGCTGGGTATCCCCCGGTACGAGTTCGTCCGGCAGGTTCTCGTTCTTCTCGATGGCCTCACCCAGCAACTTGTCCCTCTCCGTCCAGGGCAACTTGGTGCAGTCCAGGCCCTCCAGCATCAGCACATCAAAGATGGCTACGTTGCTGCCATCCCACACACACTCGAAGATGGCCTGCTCCGGGCTATCGAGTGCGACGAACACGTCCACCAGGGCAGCCAGCCCCTTGGGTTCGTTGCCGAGTTTGTCGAAAACCCGCACCACGTCCCCGTCCTTGTGGACCTGCAGCATCTGGTAGGCCTCGGGCATCCTGTGGGCAATCAGGGGGAACCGATAGGCACCGTTCTGCCGAGGGTGTCCCACGGGAACATGCTTGCTGATCTCAAACGGACACTCTGAGCGAACCTCCTCTGCCTCGGCCTTCCTGACGAGCCACATCTCATAGGCTGGCACACGGGGCTTGTACTGGAAGGACTTGTCCTGCATCTTCTTGCCCGGCAGGCTCTCCGGCAGCACCTCGTCCGACACCAGTACCCCGCCGATCAGGGCCACGGCCTCATCATTCACCTGAATGGCCCCCGGCAGGCTATCCAACTCCGTCTGCTCCCGCTTCTCATCCAGCCCATCCACACAGATATGAGTCTGGTCACAGAGGGCCAGCATCTTGAGAGCGACCCCGTGCAGTTCTGCCGACTGCTGGGCATGGGCAGCATCATGGACTGTGAGGGCATCCTGCATGTTGGGTAATAGACTGTTCACGGTTCTATTCCTTGGGCTTGGGCTGCTGCTTCTGTTGCGTGTTCGGAGGTGTGGTGGTCTTGGCCTGGGCCTTGGCTATGGCCTGTTGGGCGGCAATCTGCTGCTCCAAGTTGGCCTTCCAAATGGCTATCTGTTTGGTGTCCAGGTTGAGAGTCGGGCCGATCAGTTCCGGGGGCATCCCAATCGTGTAGTAGTAGGTGGCCGTCTGCCCCAACGTCATGGAAATCTTGGCCTCGGTCTCCTTGGACTGGGGGGTGATACCCGGATAGACGATACGGTACAGTTGCTGCCGGGGGTCCACTCCACTCAGCAGCAACTCCATGTCAAACAGCGTCTTCAGACCGTAGGCATGTGAGAACTGCAGCCTCTTGATGAACTTGCTGAAGGCCTCCATGCCCTCTTCCTTGGTCTTGTCCACCATGGGCTTGTTGCCGATGTCCAGGCCGAGAATCTCGATGGGCACACCGAACGTACAGATCATCACGTTCATGGCAAAGTAGATGTCCGCCAACTCCGACAGGGCAGCCGTGGAGGGCTGGAGCTTCTTCACGTCCCCGGAGACTGTCTTGCCGTCCGAGGTGTAGAAGGAAGGCACGTAGATGTCTCTGGCTACATCCGTGGGGCTGGAACGAGGGGTACTCTGGAAGTTCCCGCTCGAAGAATCGTAAGTGGTGATCTCATCCCGCTCGTTGTTGTACTGGTACTCCCGAATCTTCTCCGAGACTTCATCCCGCGACAGGCCAGCAGGCATGGGGATGACATGGATGTTGGTATCCCACGCCCGGATGATACGGGCCACACCCAACGAGTCTCTTCCCGCCTCCAACCGCTTCCAGTTCTTGATGCCGGGGGCTCCCAAGGCCTCGTAGTACTTGTTTGCGGACATGTGGCCGAAGCCCCAATGCACGATCTGATACGGCCAGAAGGCAGCCATCACGGAACCGATGTCACTGACCTGACAGTAGGCACAGTCATAGGCCATCTTGGGGTCACGAACGGCCTGGGCCGGGTCTCCCGTCTTCAGGTTCCCGCTGTCATCGAGGTTTTTCTCGATCTGCCAACTGTAGGGGAAGGGCTTCACTGCCACGATGTGGTTGTCGGGTGACATGACCGTCTCGGTGAACACGTTCCCCTTGCGAACCATGTCCCGCACAATGTCCCAGGTGAGTTGCCCCTGCAGTTGCGTCCTCTGCACCATGTCATTCACGATGCCCACGGCCCTCGTCTGGATGGCTGTAGGCTCGGTCCCGCGTTCCTGTCCCGTCACGACCTTGAAGCCGAAGAACTCGTCATGCTCAAAGCAGGTGGCATAGTCCGTGATGTGATCGAAGATACGGGCCACGATCCCATCATTCTGGTCCATGACAATGAGGTCTTCTTCGAGCTTCTTCCGGTTGGTAGCCCGCCCCCACGGCACAGTCAGATTGCGACCGTATTTCCCCGGCATGGGGCCATGATAGCCCGAGGTTCTCACTTCGGGTTCCTTGGAACGCTTCAGGCCCAACAGTTTCAGGATATCAGCCATAGGTTGCTCCTAGTTACCACTGCACATTTGTCACGTTGACGGTGCGTCTCTGCATGACGGCAGGCAAGTCACCGATGACCTGTCTGTCGATGGACCCGCTTGCCAACCACGAGGACATAATCATGTCAGTGGTCTCGGTATCGTAGGGATAGCCCAACATCTCTTCAATCCACGAGCAGATGTTGCACTCATGTAGCGGGTCTATCGGGGGCTGGTGCTTCTCCCCACCCCAAGGGATGATCCAACGTGAGTTCTCGAACTCCCCCACCATCCGTGGCAGCCCTAGTTCGGGGTTCCATTTCTGTGTCCCGGTAAAGGCCCCCACGATAGGCACCTGCAGATTGATGCCTCTGTTCTCACACACTAGATTGATGAGGTCAATGAAGGCCTGCTGAGTAGCATTGTTCTCAACCGTCACCAAGTCTACCCGCCGTTCAGCAAGGACTTTACCGTTAGGCCCCATCACTGTCAACGCATCGTGAATTTCAATCAGTATGTCAACTAAGGCCTCAGCCAAAAGACGAGGCTGTCCCCTCTTGCGAACTATCCTGAGAGGCAACTTCCGCCTGAACTTGTCATAGGCCAAAGCGAAGATGCAACTCCACGACCCGGACATCTTCATGCTGGCAGCAGGGTCAAAGCCAACGACTATACCCTCGATCTCGAAACCCTCGGGGAGTTTGCCGAACTCCGTGTAGGGGTCTTTGCACTTCTCCACAATGTCCGAGGTCCACCACGACATCTTCTCCCTGATTCCCGTCAGCATGAACTGGAGATCGAATGCCACCTCACCAATTTGCCGCTTCCGGGCCAGGAGTTTATCAATGGGCCAACGTTCCGGCCAGAGTGGCTTCCCCTCAATGATGGCTGGCTTCTTCCACTTGGTCCAGTCATCGTTCTGAGAGAGTTGGGCATGAATGTCAGTTGGCGTCCAGGGAGTCCCAATGACGATGTGACGGTAGCCACCGATGTTGAGCCAGTCCTGATAGAAGAGTTGGGAGATGGTCTCAAGCCGAGCCGGTTCCTGAATGGCCTCTCGTGCCCTGATGCAATCGTCGAACAGGATGGCATCTGCTCGACCACCAGTGGCAGGAGCCGTGATGCCATATGCCTGCAGGGAAGCATCCTTGATGCCAATGCCATGTTCCTTCTGCACATCAATGGCCGACAGGTTCCATTTCCCATCCTTGGCAGGCTTCAGATCGGGGAAGACCTCGTGGAGTCTAGGGTTGCTGAGAATGTTCTTCGCAACCTGTCCGACGATGGCTTCAGCAAGGTCTGCTGAACCCGATACATACTTGAGTCTCAGGTTGGGGTTCTTGCCCAATATGTATAACAGAAAGCAAACCATTGTAGACGACTTGCCATGCTCTCTCGGGGCTAGGATCAGAAGGTTGTCCTTGCTGTCGGGGGGCCTAACATGCTTCCCCGGCTCAACGATGTCACACAACTGATGCCAGAGAATCCGGTACCACTCTCGGTGATGCTCCGCGAGTTGCCACTGTTTGCCCTTCTCATCAACCATGACATACTCGGCGAATCGTTCTGGGGAGGAACGAATCTCCTCAAGTCTGGCATACTCACGGACCTCACGTACTTGACGAAGAATGTCACCTTCAGGGTTTCTCATGCTTACTGCTCCCAGTCCACGTCCACGACATGCGGGTCAGGCAACTTGGGCTGGCCGACCTGCCTCTCGACCTCATCCAGAACCGCCAGGGCCTCCATCATCTTTACCTTCTGCTCGGCATTGGCTCGCTGGTAGGTCTCGATGAACTTGTTGCGAGTGTCCTGTGCCCCTTCGAGGTCTCCTGTCTCCGCACTCAACTGCTTGAGGGTATCGAGGTACAACTTCCCGAGTTGGGCTGCTAGATTGGGCTTGGCATCTATCCACTGGGGGATGGCCCGGATGAGCATGTCGGCCAACTGATCCATCTCCCCGATGCGGAAGGGCTTCTGGGCACGGACGGCCTTGCCGATGATGTGCTTGCTGTGTTTCTGAATGTAGGAGGTGATTTCCGCGACACACTCGACCTTGTAGGCCCGGACCTCATCCGCTGTCACACGGTTGACCAGACCCGTCTGTCTAAGCCGATCCGCGATGTCAGTATCGGTGTAGCCGAGGGCACACAGTTCGAGCAGTAGTTCTCGGACTTCATCGGACTCGTGGTAGGCGAGGGGATTACGTTGGACGATACTACTGTTGGCTATGCAAACTCCCCCTTCAGCCGCTGGCCCCACTCCCCTACGGAGAACACACGGAGGCTGCTGCCCTGGCCGATGTACGTCATCCTCTTCCGCACGACATCCGCCGGAATCACATAGGCCCTATCCCCGTCCGACAGAAAGAACCACTCCACGTCCGCATTGGGGCCAAGCCGAACCTGGTGTCCCTTGCTGACGGGAATCATCACGTTGCACTTCACTCCGTGGCCGTTTACGAATAGTTCAGGCTCCGACCGCTTGCTCTCCGCGTTCAGCACCACGTCCAGCCCCATCTCGACGAAGAACTCATGGGCCTCCATGACCACAGGCCGCTTGCCGAACGTCTTGAGCTGGGGCCGGGCATACTTCTGCTGAGTCTCAGCCTGAATCTGCTTGCGACATTCCGGGCAGTACTTCATGTGGTGGGAGGTCAGTTCCGTCTGGCACTTGGCACAGTAGGACTTCAGCCCGAACTCCTTCACGTACCGCCTCACCATCTCCCGCGACAGGCCGACGATCCTGCCGATGGCAGCATTGTCCAGGCCCTTCTGCTTGAGTGCCTCCAACTTTTCCCGCGTTACTTGCGACATCTGACGTTGGCTCCCTTGATCTTCCTCAACTCCCGTACTTTGCCCATGATGGCCTTGATGTCCCGTCTGGCCCGGTGCCGCTGCTGGAGTTCTAACTGCAGGTCCCAGTCCTTCACGATGTTGGCAATGATCCGCAACTGGGCATCGGCAATGACATACCTGACCGTACTAAGGCAGGCATTCTTCCTGCGGGCAAAGAGGGTGTCCAGAATCTCCTGCTCGGACTTCCCCAGGACGGCATAGTGTACCCAGACCCGCCTCTGCTGCTCCGTCAACCCCCACAGGCAGTTCTCCTCAGAGAGGCCCTGGTGCCTGATGATCTCGTCTATGATCTTGTCTTCAGCCTCGTTCAACACTAAGCATCCTCTTCAAGTTAGAAGAACTGTGTGTCTTGGTGCCGATGAAGGCCACCATGCAGCCGACCTCCTGACAGGCACCCATTTCGGCAATCTCCTTGCCCCGCCAGTCAGGCCCCTTGGCGAACACATCCGGCTTCAGCCACCGTATCAAGTCAGAGGGATCGTCTTCCTCAAAGACTACCACCCTATCCACAAACCGGATGGCCTTGAGTATGGAGGCCCGCTCGTGAGCCGAGAACAGGACAGTCTTCTTGATTTCTCGTGCCCTCCGGTCTCCGTTGATTCCCACCACGAGGTTGTGGTCAGGAAAAGTTGTCTTGAGTTCTCCCAGGAGGGCTACGTGGCCCGGATGCAACAGGTCGAAGGTTCCGGTGGTCAGTACTATCTTAGGCATATATGGAGGTATAGCAGAGTGGTGTGGTCTGGTCAACTGGGTTGACAATCGTATGCCACTTTACGTGAGGGGAAAGCCTAAGTAGGATGTGGAGGGTAAACCAACGAGGAGTGAGTCAAGTTGACGAAGTGGGAAAAGGCCCAAGAGTGGGAGAAGCAATGGTGGCAGGATGCGACGAACAACTGCACCAACACCACTGACGAGGAACGGAAGCAGTACGTCTATGCTCAGCACATGGGGCTGCTGGTGGACGACTGGGGCCGGATTGATCTACAGGGGAAGAGTGTACTGGACATCGGTGGAGGGCCATGCTCTCTGTTGCTGAAGACGATCAACCGTGGGTACTGCAGAGTCCACGACCCGATGGAGTACCCGGCCTGGGTGGAGGAAAGGTACGTTGCTTCCGGTATCTGCTACGAGCAGATGAGGGCCGAGGACAGCAATATGTATGGCTGGGCTGAGGCAGCGGACGAGGTATGGGTCTACAACGTCCTTGAGCATGTGGACGATCTCGATGCTGTCATGGACCTGCTCACGAGCGACCGTATCAAGTGCCTCCGTATCTTCGAGTGGGTGGACAACAAGGAGGACGAGGGCCACCTGCATGTCATCCGCAAGGAGTGGCTGGAGTCCAAGCTCGGGCCGGGACAGAATGTGGAGGTCACGTTCCCGAACGGTGTGGTGTGTCACGGGTGGGCCAAGGTGCGAGTGCCGTCTTCCTGTGTGCCCCGTGCTGAACCGAGCATCCCGCGAGTGACGAGCAGCAAGTCACCTATGCGGTTCCACATTCCGGCCATCCCCCATACCGTCACGAGCAATCGGTTCAACTCGTGTGCTTACACCCAGAAGGTCCGCAAACTTTGTCGGATGCTCACGAACCTCGGGCACGAGGTCTACCACTACGGGTGTGAAGGCTCAGAGGTGGTCTGCACCGAGGATGTCCCCGTGGTCTCCGATGCCTACCGTCAGCAGATTTACCCAGACGAGGGGATTCAGGAACGGCAGTTCTCATTCCATACCGATGATGAGTACCACCGAACATTCCACCAACGGACAGCCGAGGCCATCCGACAGAGAATGGGGGAGCGAGACCTCCTGCTCTGCCCTTGGGGTTGGGGTCACAAGCCGATTGTCGAACACCTGAGTCCATTCATCAGGAAGACCATCATCCCCGTGGAATCCGGCATTGGCTACGAGGACACCTTTGCCGACTTTCGTGTCTTCGAGTCCTATGCCTGGATGCACTACATATACGGTAAGGAAAAGACCGTCAACGGCAACTGGTATGATGCGGTCATACCAAACTATTTTGACCCCGATGAGTTCACATTCAACCCCGACAAAGAAGACTTCTTCCTCTATCTAGGCCGTCTCGTAAACCGCAAAGGGATTGACGTGGCTGTCCAAATGACGGAACGTATAGGGGCCAAACTTGTGATAGCCGGTCAGGGCACTCTGAAAAGCGAACAGGATGGCCTAGACATCAAGGGAGACCATGTGGAGTTTGTGGGGTATGCCGATGTGGAGAAACGACGTGATCTGCTCAGTAGGGCCAAGTGCCTGCTGGCTCCCACCTACTACATCGAACCATTCTGCGGGGTCTCCATCGAGGCACAACTCTCCGGCACTCCGGTCATCTGTACGGACTGGGGAGTGTTCAATGAGAACGTCCTGCATGGGATAACCGGATACCGTTGCCGAACGCTGGAACAGTTTGTGTGGGCCGGGAGGAACATCGGTCACATAGACAACTATGCCTGTCACGAGTGGGCCAGTCAGAACTACTCGATGCAACGGGTTGCCCTGATGTACCAGGAGTACTTCAACATGCTGTATGGGTTGTGGGGAGAAGGCTGGCCTCAGCCGAACGACGAGCGAACCGAGTTGGATTGGCTGGCGAAGAAGTACCCTCCGTAGGGGGTGTGACTAGTGGCAGAGATCATCAAACGAAAAGTGACACCTGGGGCCACGGGTCCGACCGGGCCTGCCGGTGGTGTAGGTGCTACGGGTGTGCAAGGCCCGACCGGGGCTGCCGGTGCCACGGGAGCAACAGGGCCTACCGGATCAGCGGGAGGCACCGGGGCTACCGGGGCTACCGGCCCGGCTGGTAGTGCGGGGGCTGCCGGGTCCGATGGTGCGACAGGTGCTACAGGACCTGCCGGGGCTGCCGGAGAGGTTGGCTCCCAAGGGGCTACGGGGGCTACTGGTCCCGCCGGGAGTACAGGAGGGGTAGGGGCCACTGGTGCGACCGGACCCGCAGGTGCTGCGGGAAGTCAAGGGGCAACTGGAGCCACGGGGCCTCAGGGTAATGCAGGTTCCGCTGGTGCCACTGGTGCTACAGGACCACAAGGGGATGAAGGTGGTCAAGGTGCGACCGGAGCCACTGGCCCCGCCGGTAGTGCAGGGGCTGCCGGTGCCACGGGAGCAACAGGGCCTACCGGATCAGCGGGAGGCACCGGGGCTACCGGGGCTACCGGCCCGGCTGGTAGTGCGGGGGCTGCCGGGTCCGATGGTGCGACAGGTGCTACAG
>Ga0209201_1004424_pt1 | contig 11336 bp, 13 predicted proteins | sample AD_UKC055_MetaG_FD_184411 | JGI IMG/M metagenome (GOLD analysis project Ga0209201, IMG submission 184411) | Active sludge microbial communities of municipal wastewater-treating anaerobic digesters from USA - AD_UKC055_MetaG (SPAdes) (version 2) | ecosystem: Engineered > Bioreactor > Anaerobic >... | reverse complement strand
ATTTATGAAACGGCAGTTGGTCACGATCAGTTTGAGAAATGTGATATTGTCAAATGTGCAGTTGTCGAATGTGACATTTTCGAACTGTGTATAACGGAAAGTAGTTCGGCTGAAACTCCATTTCTTCAGAGTGACATTCTTCCATGGATCTTCCGGGATAGTCGCGAGAATGACCGTTTGGGGTTTATCGCCGTAGTTTTTCTGAAAATGTTCAGTATTGTTTAAGCTGTTGCGAATAAACGGAATCCCTACCGTATGAACGCATGAGATCCCGGTCATGCAGAGAAATATAATCAACAGTAGTGCAGACTTTTTCCGTAAACGTTTCATGGTTATCATCTTTAAACTCAATATCCGGAAATTCAATCTAAAAATAACGAATCGGCAAAATCCAACGAGAAAAAATCCGCGTCATGCATGGAAAGACTCGTCGACAGATTTAACATTATTCGATTGGTCCGGTTAATTGAAATATAAAGGCTTAATGAATTAAGAGATTCTTAAAAACGGTATTGGACGCCTGTAATGATGTAGTTGAACATTGAAAACGTATACACGTCGCCTCCGCCGTCTGAACCGCCCTCTAGAAAACGGTATCCTGCCCTGATGTCTATATTGTTATCAAAGTGATATTTAAAAGCGAACAGAAAATCTTCCGCACGTCCCTGAGGCGCGACAAGGCCGTCTCCATCAATCATAAAGCTGATATTTTTTTTCGGAAACCACTCTATATTTACATGTATAAGCGGAACAAAACCTGTGTTTTTGCGTGAAGCGGATTTTTCTGCATCGCTTAACTTTATTTCTGCATCACGAATCTTTCCTGTAATACCTACTGAAAAGAGTAAAGAATCCGTATGGTAAAAGGTATATGTATATGTTAAACGGTATGAGTCGAAACGGAACGTGGCATCTACGTCAGATCCTTTTGGGAAAGTTGTTCCATGGAAAGAGATGTCTTTGGATATTCGCGAACTGCTTTTTACTGTCAGAGGGGCATACAGAGCAAATAGATTATGCCTTTCATAAAAACGGTACCCGAATTGAATTCTGTAAAACGGCCTGGTTTTTGGAGTGATATCATCTTTCAGTGAAAATTTAGTGCCTTTGCCGCTGGGAATTTGAACGTCATTATAAGCTGTGAAAACTGCACCGCTTTCTATGTCGATCCATGCTGAAGCATTCAGAAATGCTGAATAAAATATAACCGATAAAATTAGATAAATTATTTTCATAGCATTATCCTGCGCCTCGTTTTTTTATTCTACAGATATCTCTACGATCACCTGGTATTCAAGTTTGCCGTTTTTTACTGATCCTCTTTGTTCCTGAAGAACAAAAAAATGAACTTTCTCTCCTTTATCAATCAGCCCTTTAACAGCTTTCTGAACTGCATCTGAAAAGCTGAGATCGGAAGTTTCCGCAACGGAAATCATTCTTAACATAATATCTCCTCTTTTTTGTGATTCAAATATAGCATATAATAGATTGATAATCCAGATGAGGACGAAAAAAATCGATGAAAGCAGGATTTTTTATGCTTCTTGCAAATAATATGAGAATGCGCAGTTAAAGATTATTTATCTAAAAATTTATCGATTTCTGAGTTATAATCTTTTACAAATGACGAATCAATCCCGTGCTACAGACTGATCAAATCCTTCGCTTCTCGGAATACAATGTACGGAAAATTCTTCGACTCTAAATGCAGTTTCACTTTTTCATGAATAAAAACTGATTTTCTGTCTTTAAGTTACGATGGTTGAACTAGCGTTGTTTAGTTATTTATTCGATAAGGAAACAACAAAACAAAATTGAAAGAATAATCTATGTATGACCTCTGAATTTTGAAATGAGATCATACATAGATGGCAATTTATTTCTTTTGTGCCGCGCTTTTAATCAACTTAAATATTCCAATGAAAATGTAAACGATTCCCCCGGCAAAAAGAATCAGTCCTGCTCCTGCAAGACGCGGCTTGTTTTGTGATCTTCCCATTCCCCATCCTATTACACCGAGAATAATGCCGACTGCGCCGCTTAAAATGGTTTTTAGCCAAGAATCTCCGGACATTTCAGAAAGAGATGACTTGTCATCTGTATCGGAGCTCATTAGTACTGCCGAAGCAAGTGAAAGTGCTGCTGAAAGAGGAAGAAGAACGGGCAAAGCTACAGCATGATATTTGTAAAATAATTCGGCATTTAATCCTTTAAAAGCGAAAAATATTCCGTTTAAGAGCATGGGAATCATTGATATTCCGTATAATACAGGGAAAATCTTTTTTGCCGAAATGGAAGCAAGAAGACCGGAAAAAATCAGAGCGGCAAGAAAAATCAGCAATTCAAGATAAATTATAACAGGGGAGAATCTTTTTGTTATAAATATTATCAATAAAAGAAGAGTAAAAAATATTCCGATTGAAAGAAAAGAAAGTGAAAGTACATTTTTGCTTTTTTTAGTTCGTAGATAAACAACATAAAAAGATACCGCAATGATAATCCAAGAAACAATCCACAGAAATTTCATAAAATCCTCCATATTTTAAAAGCTTTTACTTGCTCTTTTAAACGCTTCTTAGGAATCATTTATTTCTTTTTTATAGGCACTAATGGTAAGTAAGAAATATTTTTTTATTGAAAATCAGTTCCGCACATATAATTTATATCTTTAAAAAACCGATCTGTCAAAGTCCCATGTGATAAAAAACCCTTATTGTGCATTGAGAAACACATCTTCAGATATAGTGTCACACGATTTAGCCGGTCAATTAAAATTTATCGCAAAACGACGGATATAGCTTCTTGGCGCAGTCCGGACAGATGCTGTGGCTGAACTGGGCTTCGGAATGATCCTCGATGTAGTGCTCAACCATGCTCCAGTAACCGCTGTCGTCCCTGATCTTCTTGCATGACGCGCAGATGGGCAGGATGCCTCGCAGAGTTTTCACTTCTCTCAAGCTGAGCTCCAGCTCCAAGTTCTTTTTCTCCAGCGCTTCTGTAGTCAGGGTCAGCGCCAGGTGAGCCTCGATGGCGTCCTTGAAAGTGCGCATGAGATTTTCGTACTGGTCGCCCCATTTGTTTTCCTTGACGTCTACCGCGCAGAGGGTCCCGAATACATCCCCGTCCGGCCAGAACAGAGGTAATCCCAAGTAGGCGAAGATACCGGCCTTGGCAGTGGGCGACTCGGACCATTCAGGATCATTCCGTGCGTCCTCCACGATGAGCATCTTCCGCTGCTTGGCGGCGGACTCGCAATAAACGCCCATCATCGGAATACGTGTGCCGTTGGGAAAGGGATTGGAATGGCAGATGTTGGAACGAATCACTTCCAGATTCGGCGGCTCCAGACGGTTGACCATGACGCTGGGAACGCCTAGGATGATGGAGGCCGAATCGACGATCCTCTGCCAAATATTAACGATTTCCCCGGGAATGGCTGTTTCCTTCGTATTCATGACTGCCTCCAACTGCGTCCTGCCATGTGTGGACGAATATAGAAACGATACTAATCCTTAAGGGAGCAGCCAAATAGCCGTTTCTATCGTTAAAGTCGTTCCGCCAAACTTTGCTTGTTTATGTGGAAAATTCTTTATTTAAACACCGGCCATTCATAATTATTTGATACGAAAAATCCTGCCCCATGGATTAAAATACTCACCTGCTTTTATAACATCAAATGATTGATCAGGTCAATAAAATTACTGCTTACTTATTCTGAAAGCACGGATCATTCGAAGTACGCCGTACCCAATGAGTAAAACGGCTACAGAGATATTGAGCGCTGAGATGACCATACCTGGAATCACTGCGGCTGCTGATGAGAGAATGAGTACCCCGCATCCGAGAAACGCGAACGTGGCGAGACCTGCGGCGAATGCGAAGACTGCGAGCTCGCGCCGTGTGAGCCCGTACTCAACTGCACGTGATGCGAAAATGCCGCTCCAGAAGAGAATTGTCAGAGGACTGGATATGGTGAGCGCGAACGCGGAAAGAAAACCTGATGACGGATTGTTCCGAACGGCATTTTCTGCAGAACCGGCGAATAAAACGGAATAGAGCATATACATGCCGAATAAAAGAAGAACCGCGGGAGCGATGAAGCCGAGAGCTCTCTTTATCCGGTCATTTTCCAGAAGCTTGCCCACTCCGACAACTGAAAGTGCGATATAGACATAATCCGCGGCGGTAACACCCGCGACGGCTGCGATTCCATCGGAGAGAGAATGCTGGACAGCTATATTCATAACGAAAATGAAAACAGGTCCTATCGCGAACTGAAGAATCAATCCGGTTTTAAAGCCCCGGAAAAAAGTTTTATGCATGTCGATAACCTTTATTTATGGGAATTTATTCTTTGAAACACCGGATAGTCATAATCCCATGCGCCATCAAACGCGTCTTGTATGAAAAGACGCGGTTTCTGACGCAGCTTAATGCGATTGAATTTGCCGGTCAAATTTATACAAAAAAACATTCATTCATTTCTGAGTCTCGGGTGCTTTTATCAACAGTGTTAATAGCGTTCCTATTACCAGTAAAACACCGGCTAAAATATACGACACGGTATATGTGCCTGATTTCATTACAACAACACCTCCGAGGATAGGGCCGATAACGGCAGCAATTCCCCAGCCCGTAAATATAAGCCCGTAGTTTACGCCCATGTTTTTAATGCCGAAGAAGTCAGCTGTGATAGAAGGCATCAAGGAGAAGAGAGAGCCGTAAGCCAGACCCGCCAGCGAAGCGCCGATAACCAGCGAAGGAATTGTATTGTAATAGGTAAAAATAAACATGTTACAAGCCTGAAGCAGTAATACCAATACAAGTGCTGATTTGCGGCCGATTTTATCAGACAGAAAACCGCCGACAACACGGCCCAGCGCATTAAAAGCTGATAATACGACAACCAGGATAAAGCCTGCTTTCCAGGCTGCCTGCGTACCTGCGATACTTGCCATGTGTGCTATAAGCATAAGCCCGGCAGTTGCCGAAAGAAGATAGATGATCCACAAAAGATAGAACTGGCGTTTCTTAAGCATTTCAGCCCATGTGAAATTTCGGCTGGCCGGAGCTGCAGCTTTATGGGAAGCAGAGTCCTGCGCCGGAACAAAACCGGCAGGAGGATTTTTCAAAATCAGCGAGAAGAGGGTAATGGCTGTGAGAGCGATAATGCCGAGTATAATAAACGAATGCTGAATTCCGTATAGTTTAAGAAAGTATGCGGTAAGCGGAGCCATATAAACCGGAGCCAAGCCGACGCCGGAAACTACTATTCCGGATATAATACCTTTTTTGGACGAGCTGAACCATTTAATTGCAGATGGTGTGGTAGCCGAGTAGCATAATCCGATGCCGATGCCTCCAATTACGCCGAATGTAACTACCATTACGGCCGGGCTTTGCGTAAACCCCGATAAAATTAAGCCTGTGCCGAACATTACCCCGCCCAGAAGCGCTACTATGCGCGGACCGAATTTATCCTGTGCCCTTCCGGCAAAAATCATCATAAACGCAAATATTGCTGCCGACACTGTAAAGGGGAGGGATGCTGTAACATCGTTCCAGCCCCATTCGGCAACAAGGGATTTTTTGAATACACTCCACGCGTAAAGGAGTCCTAATAACAGGTTTATTCCGAGGGCGGCACTGGTTATAATCCAGCCTGAATACTTCATTGTTTTTGTTGCAGTTTGCGCTAGTTTAGACATACATCAATTTCCTCTCTGAAATACCGGATATTTATTTTTCATTTACATATTTTAGTAATAATTCTTTAATTATTTTTACTTCCTTATCTTCAATTGTGCCATGTTTATAGTATTGGATTATTCCATTTTTGTCTAATATTATTATATTGCTTTCATCCTTTTTCATCTTGAAATTAGAAAACATCATTGCGTCCCAATCTCCATATATTACCATTCTTTCTTTTTTTGAGTGATCAATTAAACTGTTCTTCCACATGCCGACAAAAAGCCTAAATGCTCCGGAACAATCAATAATTGGTAATTTCACAATTAAATTCTTTATTGTATCCGGTTGTTCATCGTAAAATTTATTCAATTCTATCTTTAATTTCCGATTTTTTTCGATTAAGTCTTTGGTTTCATAAAGTATTACCACTACTTTCCCTTTAATCATAGATGAATTCAATTCTTTATCATCTCCGGATTTTACCTTGAAGTAGGGTGCATTTATTCCTGTTTTTAAGTTTTCACCAGCAAATAATCCTGTCATCAATATGCAGGAAACTATTATTCCAAAAATAAATTTCATATTAATAATTATTTACTCCATTTATTATTTTAAAAATGCAAAACAGACTAATCAAACCATAAATCATTTTAAATTGTTTGATTACCTTGTTCATATATCAATTCTCTTTCTGAAATATTGATTCTCTATAATCCCATGATTTTAAAAAAATCGTATCCTGTACGGTAAGACTTTTCTGTTATCATAGCTTTGTATGATCGAGCCGGTCAATTACAATTTAACAGGATTGTTCTCCGTTTTCTTCTTCTAACAGTATGAGTGTTCATTTCTTTATTTCTCTGTTGATAAGTTGCTTTACAAAACAAACTAAGAAAGATATTGTCGGGCGTGCTTTCAAAGAATTGAAACAGGGGGCTTTATGGCGGAGATAAAAATTGTTCAGAAGCTTGACGATAAGCTTGTCGAAAACAAAATAATAAGCAAGCAGTACAAGGCTGATTATTTGCTTGTTCATAAGAAGCTGAATTCTTTAATGAAGAAAACCGGACGCATTTTATCCGAAGATACTTTTGCTAAAGGCGAGCTTGCTCTCCGCAAGTGGCTTCTCATGCTTCAGAAGCAAGGCGCTTCACAGGAAAAACTTACCAGTTATCTGCGCTGCGGGCTTGCTCATCTGTCTTTTGATTTCATAGAATCTACATACAAACAGATTGATTCCGACGATTTGATTGCACGCACTCTTGTTTCTCTGAAGAAAAGGAAATTCCATAATACTTTTTTTAAAGCTTCTGTTGAAAAAAAGATAAAGGCAGTTAAAAAAAAGAAAACTGCAGTAAAAAAAACTGTTAAGACAATCAAGATAAAGAAAATTGTAAAATCTGCCAAGAAACCCAAAAAACTTAAAGCGATAAAAAAAACCAAACCTCCGAAGAAAAAGACTTCGGTTAAAAAGAAGAGCAAATCGCTTTTCGGCAGAATAAAAAGAATGCTGGATTAACTGTGGAAGATTCCCCATTCATTGTATCGAGGCACTTTGAATTGGATGACACTTCCAATTCAAAGTGCTCAAAACATTTCCAAGTGATGAAAAATACTTTTTAAGAACTAATGAATCGGCACATGCCTAAGCAGCTTTAGCACGCATATCACGTATTAGTCTTTTAATATCTTTCATCGGCATGACGTTATCCTCTTTCAGTCTTCCTGCGGACTGATAGTCTTTATCTGCTGTACGCCTTCCCATGCGTAGTAGCTGTTTATATTTTCGTTGCCGCTTTTCTGAGTAAAACGTATAAATTCATTGCTCATGAATACGGTTGCGTTCTCAAGAACCGCTCCGTCGTTTATTTGAATCTTTACACCTTTTCGCTGCTTGCGCGAAAGAGTTCCCTGTACGGGTGATGTCGCATACTCAAGAATCTTTTCCCAAACGGGTCTCATATTTACGGGTTCTATCATCATTTGTCCTCCATTGATGATTTAATATACCCCTTTTGAGAACTTGCTTCAATAATTGATTTTATTATTAGATTACGGTAATGTAAACAAATCGGTTTTCTTTTTAAACAGCGACCTGTTAAATACGCATGAGAAAAAATTACAAGTCTCGCATGGGAAGATTCGTTTGTTGGCATAGAGTCAAGAAGATATCAAACTTTTATGTCATTATAAATTTGACATAAAAATAGGATTTTATATTTATTTGATATGCAGGAAGTTGAAATAGAAAAACATTATTATTTTGTCGATGAATCTGGAGATCCTATATTCTTTGACCGAAAGGGTAATGACCTTGTAAAAAATGGCGGATCCTCACCCGTATTTATGGTTGGTTTTATTGATACAGAGAAAATGAATGATATTAGTAGACATGTTACAGAATTGCGACAGGATATAATGTCTGATTCTTATCTTCTGCGTATTCCTTCGATTTCTAAATCGTTGGTCAATTTCCACGCGAAAGACGACTGTCCCGAGGTAAGGGAAAAGGTTTTCAAGTGCATTAAGCAATTAGATTTTAAAACCCAGATAATAGTTGCTCGCAAAGACCCTGATAAATTCAGAAAGAAATTTAATGGTGAAGCGAAATCTATGTATGGTTATCTCGTATCTAAGCTTTTTGAGAACAGGCTTCATTTGCATTCAAATATCGATATGTATTTTTCAAAAATGGGTAACATCGTAAGAGAGCAGAACATGCGTTCAGCATTAAATTCTGCAAAAGATTTATTCAAAAATAAATGGGGCATTGAACATTCAAATGAGATGAGGATATTTATTCAGGAACCATCGCAAATTGCGGCACTGCAAGTGGTCGACTATATGTTGTGGGCGGTGTATCGCGCATATACAAAAGGAGAAATGCGGTACTTCGAATTTGTCAGAGAAAAATACAGTCTAATTGTCGATATTTTTGATACGGAGAAATATCCGAAGAATTACTATACAGATAAAAATGGATTCGATATAAAAAAAATAAGTCCTTTAGTAGCTAGGTAACTTTCGTTACACAAGGCATGAAGCCTACTTTCACCACCAGAGGACCTTTTGATACAAAAAACTACTATTCATGAAAAAAGCAAGCATTTTTTGAGTAAATATATGCTTTCAAGCATTACCTCTCTAATCAACCGTCCTATCAAAGTCTCATGAGAAAAAATCACAAGTCTCGCATGGAAAGATTCGTTTGTTGGCATAGTGTTACGTGATTTAGCCGGTCAATTAATATTATTTTTAATGCATTTGATCAAGATTCAGTATAGAATGAGTTGTATGGAAAACAGGATAAAACTAGGCGTAAGCTCCTGCCTTTTGGGAAATCCGGTCAGGTATGACGGCGGACACAAGCATGACAGATATATCACCGACATCCTCGGTAAATTTATGGACTTCATTCCGGTGTGTCCCGAAGTCGAAGCGGGATTCGGTATTCCTCGTGAAGCAATGCGCCTCTTAGGGAGTGATGACGGAGTTCGTCTTATCACACAGAAAACGAAAATAGATCAAACTGACAGGATGAACTTCTGGATCAAGGGCAAACTGACCGAACTTGAAAAAGAAGATCTCGACGGTTTCATTTTCAAAAGCGATTCTCCGTCAAGCGGCATGGAGCGCGTGAAAATATATGATGATAAAGGGTATTCCCGGCGGACAGGATCGGGACTGTTCGCAAAAGCATTCATGGAACGTTTTCCGATCATACCTGTAGAAGAGGAAGGGAGACTCAACGACATCGGATTGAGAGAAAATTTCATAGTCCGTATCTTCGCCTTCAGACGGTGGAAAGAATTAAACAGAAACAATCCCGGGTTAGCTGATTTCATCGACTTCCACGCAAAGCATAAGTATCTGCTTATGGCGCATAATCCTTCAATGCTTAAAGAGTTGGGGAAACTTGTAAGCGGCATTAAAAACATGGGCAGGAAGGATTTCATATCCGGATATGAGTCCATGTTCATGGGAGCCCTTCGTCACAAAGCTACAGTTAAGAAAAACGTGAATGTTCTTCAGCACATGGCGGGATATTTTAGAAACCAATTAAACAGCGGTGAAAAAAGAGAGCTCAAAGAGATAATTGAACAATACGGCAGTGAACTTATACCGCTCATTGCGCCGCTTGTACTAATCCGTCATTACGTGCGCATATACGACGAGAAATATCTTGCGGGGCAATATTATCTTGAACCCAATCCTGTTGAATTGAAGTTGCGGAATCATGCATGATAAATTCAGTTGAGTTGACTGAAGTTGCAAATCCATTTCAAATAATTCGACTTCTTCCAATAATTAGGTATATTAACATATAAAGATGGAGGGCGCTATGTCAAAGTTATTACTGAAGCTATTTGCACCTCTGGCAGGTGTGTTTATGATACAGTCATGTGTGACGGCAAATCCGAAAGAAGAGACAGCGATTTTTGCAGGTGGGTGTTTCTGGTGTGTCGAAACGCCGTTTGATTCTGTTGGCGGTGTTATCAGTGCCGTATCCGGTTATACCGGCGGCAAAACAAAAAATCCAACGTATCGTGAAGTCTCAACAGGTCTTACCGGGCATTATGAAGCGGTGCAGATTACCTATAATCCGCAGATTATCAGCTATAATGAACTACTTGCGATATTCTGGGCTCAGATTGATCCGACCGATCCTGACGGTCAATTTGCTGACCGCGGAAGTCAGTACCATACGGCTATTTTTTACAAAAATGACAGGCAAAAACATTTAGCCGAACGTTCGAAAGAAATCCTGAACAAATCGGGAATTTTTAATAAAACGATAGCGGTGAAAATACTTCCCGCATCAGATTTTTATAGGGCTGAGGAATATCATCAGAACTATTGTAAGTATTATCCCGTTGAATACAAGCGTTATAAGGAAGGATCGGGAAGGGAAGGTTTTTTGAAAAAAACCTGGGGCAAAGACGGCATTGAAAAGGTGAAAAAGATGCTGCTATCGGAAGATAATAAAAATAATACGGGACAGTCAAAAGATACTTTAAAAAAAATTCTTACCCCGATTCAATATGCGGTAACTCAGGAATGTGCAACCGAAAAACCATTCGATAACGAGTATTGGAATAATCATAAAGAAGGCATTTATGTCGATGTCGTCAGCGGTGAACCGCTCTTTTCGTCGATTGATAAATTTGATTCCGGTACTGGTTGGCCGAGTTTCACAAAGCCAATAGATGAAGGAAGCGTTAAAGAAAATGCTGATAGAAGTCACGGCATGGTTCGTACCGAAGTCAGGAGTACAAAAGGTGACAGTCATCTAGGTCATGTATTTGATGATGGCCCGGCTCCGACGAACGCAAGGTATTGTATAAACTCGGCTTCTCTTAGGTTTATTCCGAAAGAGAAACTGAAGGAACAGGGATACGGACAATACCTTTCATTGTTTGACAAGAAGTGAAATATTGAAATTTCAGGGGATTGTTTTTAATGACAGGGAAATTCGTTAATTTAAAATGAAAATAATCCTTTTTGTGATATTATTTCAAGGTTAAAGGAGGATGTATGAATTATCAAGACGCTTATAATAAAATAACACATGATGGACTAAGTCAGATATTGCTTGCAGATATATTTTATAAAAACGGCAAAAGAGTTATTCCCCACTTCAA
>Ga0209201_1004407_pt1 | contig 11374 bp, 14 predicted proteins | sample AD_UKC055_MetaG_FD_184411 | JGI IMG/M metagenome (GOLD analysis project Ga0209201, IMG submission 184411) | Active sludge microbial communities of municipal wastewater-treating anaerobic digesters from USA - AD_UKC055_MetaG (SPAdes) (version 2) | ecosystem: Engineered > Bioreactor > Anaerobic >... | reverse complement strand
GGCTAAGGAATTCGCCCGACCCGGCAATGTGGCCGTGGCGGTTTTCGACGGCGAGAAATTCGATGCCCGTAACGGCAAGACGCTGGAAGACGGCCGAATGATCCAGACCATGTGGGGTTGGATCGCCTGGCAGATAGACCCTGAGAAAGCCTTCCCCATGGTGGCCGATCACGACAAAGACCGCGTGGCGCCTGGTGGGGATGTGATCCGCGAACTGCTCACCAAGGGGGCAAGCGGCCGCCCGGTTCTCATCCTCCTCGATGAGGTGCTCAAGTACATGGAGCGGTCCGCTGCGGTCAGCGTCCTTGATTCGACGCTTCAACGCCAAGCCAAGGACTTCTTCCAGAACCTGACCGTCGAGGTGGCCGGAAGCGAGAAGGCGGCGCTCGTTTATTCCCTCACCTGGAGTGCAAGAGAGGCTCTGGGAAATGTTGGACTGCTTGCCGAGATCGACAAACTTGCCTCAAGAGTGGACCAACTCAGGGAACCTGTATCGGGGGACGAGGTCTTGCCAATTCTTCAGCGGCGACTTCTTGGAGGTGTTCCTGATGCTATCTCTGCCACAGAGGTATCCACAGAATACCAGGACGTCATAACCGGCATGCAGCGTGCCTATGCAGAAACACCCTCCGAGCGCCAGCAGGCCGAGGAGGAAGGCCGTCTGCTGCGTGATCGGATGCGGGCCGCGTATCCGTTCCATCCCGCACTCATCGACATCATGAGGGAACGCTGGACCGCGGTGGATGCCTTCCAGCGGACCCGCGGCGCGCTGCGCTTTCTGGCCTCCTGCATGCACTCTCTTAAGAAGAACGGTGGGGCCAAGGCGCTTCTCGGGCCCGGAGACGTGCCGGTGAAGGACGTGGATGTCCGAGTGAAGATGCTCAAAGAGCTCGGTATACAGAACGACTACGACCCGGTCATCACGGCGGATATCGATGGCCCGAATGCCCGAGCAAAACGTATCGACGACCGGATGGCGAGAGAGACCCCTGCGCTTGCAAGTGTGAAACCTGCTACGCGCATCGCCACGGCCATCCTTCTATACTCGTTTGGTGGTTTAAGGCGTGAGGGCTTGGGCAGCGACGAGACACTGCCGCCCGGCGTTACGGAAAACGAACTGCTTGCGGCCTGCGTCGGTCCCGACCTGGACAACATCACGGCCACCGCCGTCTTATCCGAGCTTCGTAATACATGCTTGTATCTGCACTATGACGGTGTTCGATACTGCTTCAAGAAGGACCCGAATATCACTAAGCTGATCGAGGACGCGGAGCAGACCGTCGCCCGCGAGGATTCCCAGGCGCGCGGGCATGGCCCAGTCCGAAGCCAGATCAAGGAGATGCTGGATGCCCGCTTGGCCGGACACCACACAGCCATCGTGTGGCCGGCGAAGAGCCAAGACATTCCCGATGAGGACCCACGCTTCCTCGTCGCCTATCTGCCCCTCGAGTTCGCTGCCGAGGGCAAGGCGGAACAGGAACGCCAGGCAAAGGAGTACCTGACCAAATACGGGGATCGTCCCCGGCGCTTCCGCAACGGCTTAGGCCTCGCAATACCCGAGAAGAAACAGATTGAGGCACTGCGGCGCGCTGTCCGATACCTGCTGGCCATCGACCGCGTGGAAGCCAAGAAGCAGCAACTTCGGCTCACAAAGGACCAGCTTGATCAACTCCGGGAGAGGAAACGCACCGAACAGGCTGCCGCTGAGTCATGCTTCCGGGAGCTTTACACAGCCGCCTGGTTGCCTCGGGTCCAGGATGGCGAACTGGAAATCGAAAAGGTGGAACGGGGCGGACGCCCGCTTCAGGCGACTGGTGTCCACGAGCGGATCATGGAGCTTCTCACCAGCGTGGGAACACCGCGCATTCACGGATCTGTGACGCCGAGGAAAATTGCTGAGCGGGTGCGGCTCGGCGAATCCCTGGGCGAGGGTGAGCTGCCGCTCACGGGCATCAAGGCGTCCGATGTGCTTGAATCGTTCTTCCGGGATATTGCTCCGCCCCGGTTGGAATCCGCATCTGTCCTGCGGAAGGGGATCGCTCGCGGTGTATCGGAAAGCATCTTTGCATACGCGAGTGGAGGCAGTCCAGTTCTCGGTCCTGATGGAAAATACCTGATGAACCGCGAAAAGGTGATTATCAGCCGTCCCATTGCCGATGATGAGATCGATTTCGATTCTGGCTTCCTGATGATGCCAGCAGCTGTTCCTGAAGCACTGACGGCCCAACCTGTCGGCGCATTCACTGTCGATACAGACGCAGTTCCCCCACCAAGTGTCCATGAGGAGCCGACTGGAACAGGAGTTGGAAATGATGCCGGAACAGCAACGACGAGCACGGAAGTTATCGGCCGGAAAAAACGGATCGCCGTGACATTCGAAGCCACCAGAGAGCAGGTGTTTAAGGCGTTCCCGGCCATCGCGAACTTGGCCGACAAATCCGATGGAGCCAGAGTGCGAATCCGTATCGAGGGTTCGTCGGCTACCGGTTTCGATCCATCTTGGCTGCGCAATGCCGTGGACGAGCCGCTCGACGAAGCAGATATCGAGAGGATCACCGAGGAATGAAGCAAGTAGATGCGAAGGACTGGTTGCTATCATGAGTGTGCCATCGGCAGAGCACCTGAAGATTGCTATCATCCAGTCCCTGTGCAGACAGGGCTACAGGGTACAGAACGGCATTATTCAACTACCCGATAACCCTACAAAAGATGATTTTCGCGCTCTGAACGGACTTGCTCTACAGAAGAAATTGGAAGTATCCGGTCCAAGTGTTTAACCTTATTAAGACCGGCTTATTCAATACATCATGGCTTGACATGCTCCATAATTGTACTACAATATGCGTATAAGTTCCGGTGACGCGGTGATATTCTCCCGGCCGTAGGACATCCAGCAATGGGTGGCTCGCCGTGTGGGGTTAAATGGGAGGCCCCACCCGGAACTTTTTTACATCTAATCTTTTATCACTTTCGCGCCTTTTTTTCTCTTAAGCCTTGTGATTTCGCATTTTGCATCATCAACGTGCCTGAGAGACGTGAGAAAAAGCATTTTCCCGCTTCGTGCAGCCTTCATTTCAAGGGCCAAGGTAAAATTCTCCACTTTTGCCAGAAGAATGTGAATAAGAATCACTGAATACGCCATTTCTGATAGATACACATTCGGCAAACGAAGGGATCATGGCAAGGAAGGAATGCCATGCATAGGCAGGTCACGGGCTTTTTATCCACTGCAAACTTTTCTTCAAAGAGCTTCCCGGAAACGTCTTTGACTGGTTGTAGATTGTCAACACTTTTGACCCCTTTTTCGCAAATAAAATTGACCCCCTTTCGGCGTTCGTAAAATTGAACATCACAAATAAGCAAGCCTTTATACTCCACCGTCAAGCGCTCCTCTTTAGCTTGTCCTTGATCCGCCAACTCGACCCGTTGACAGGGAAGATGTGGGCGTGGTGGACGAGCCTGTCTATAATGGCAGAGGCCACCACATGGTCGTCAAAGATCCTCCCCCATTCGTCAAAGACGTAGTTGCTCGTGAGGATGGTGGATCCCCTCTCGTACCGTATGGAGATGAGCTGGAAGAGGAAGTTCTTTGATCTTTGCCGTAATCTGTGAAAATAATGTTCGCGAGAGCTTATTGAGGTCTTTTTCAGCGTGCCGTTCTACATACAGTTCATAGGGCATTATCACGTTCCGCCAGGTAGTCCTTGAATTTCCTTACCTGCATGCCACCCATACGTATTTTTTCAAGGTCTGCAAGGTCTTCTTTGTCCTCAAGCCTTTCAAGCAATGCACGATAGTCGTTGATTTCAATGATTACGGCGCTTGGCCTGCCGTCTTTCATTATCACTTGCGGCTTTGCCTTCAATATGCTTCTTGCCATTGAATATCTCCTTATTTTTTAGATGACATATTATATCTTCTTTTTCGTATCTTGGCAATTACATCAAAGGAAGGGTCTGGAAATTATTTACCGGTTGCGCCGATCCGATCCTTTTTTAGATTGTACTGCTTGTAATGAATAACACCTGTATACCCATTCTCAAAAGACGTCTCATAGACCTTGTGATCTTCTGTGAATTCCCCAAGATCAATAGGGGGCGCTGACTTTACCTCTAACGACTCGTGAAGACCCCGGCTTGAAAAATACCGCTTTTGTCCGTCATAACGGGGATCATCAAGTTTCTTGCACATATACCCACCCACAACATAGGCCCCCAGATTATCAACCTGATCTATGGCGTTGATTTTGATGAAACCCTGACCCCATATCTTTGAAAGATCGTTGGCAGGAATAAAAGGCATATTGTAAAGAACAACATGAAAATGAATGACGCCACCACGACCGCTCTTTCTTTCCCCATCTTGAAATTGAACAACAACAGTATATTTTGCCTTCTGTTCCTTCACGAACTCCATGACCGCCTGTTTCTGCTCTTCCATCAGTCTCCCCGGTCCTAATCCATATTCATCTCTTTTTTTAGGCTGGTGATCGTCAATGACTGGTTCAGTACGACTTCTTTGAGTTTCCTGTTCTCTTCTTCAAGCCTCTTTAGGTCTTTTGACTTTATGGGTCTTGTGTTCCTCGGGGAGGCGCGGACGCCGACCATGAGCTGCCTTCTCCATTTCCGGTACAGGGAGTCGGCGATCTGGTACTTCTTTAATCCTTCCTTCAATGTGGCATGGCGTTCGATATCCCGTATGATCTCAAACTTCTGCTCCGGGGTGAATATCCTTCTTGGCGTCTTTTCCTTCTCTTCCATTATGTCCTTTCCCTCCGCAGCACTCAGAGGAAACAGATCTTTGTTCTCTAATCAACAAAGTTACCTACATCTCTCATCCTTATTTTTTAGCTTAAGAGAAAGCTGTTCCTTCTTGAATGCGATCTTTTCCCTTTGCAGCCGGACTTTCAGCTTAAGCTGTTTCTCTTTTTGCTTTCCTTTATCCTCCATGAGTTTTTTCCAGGAACTGAAGCGATATTTCTTGAATTTGAGCAGTTCCTTGCGTAATAGCAGCCTTTCTGCCTTAAGGTCGATCTCTTTTCTTTTTAATGCAAGATTCTCGTTCTTCTGGCTCAGGTACTCCCCGACCAAAAAGTCCACTATCTTTTTGTAAAAGCCATCCCTCACGCTATATTCTTCAGAAACCTCACCCGTTGGGCTTGCCAGTATCGACTCAAGGGTAAATCTTTCATCGCCATCCTTTCCAATGGGTTTGTACAGGCTATCCTCCTTGTATTTTCTAATCAGATACTGTTTTATAGCCCTGTTCCTGATCTTCCTTACAATGGGAGCAACCTCCTCTAATGTTTGCGGATCACGCTCAAGTATTTCCAGCCAGGCCTGCTGGAAACCATCTTCGTGCTGCCCAAAGAAAGGCTGCAGATAGTTATTTATCTCCTGTTCGTTCAATCTCATAATAATTTCCTTTCCGGATAGATCCGATGAAAAGATTGCTTTTTCCCCTTCTGATATCGATGAGGTCATAACGATTGACATTTGAAGATGTGAGCATTATGCCACAGAAATGTTGTGCCTTCTGTATCCAGGCTATTTATTTGTTCCTGTAAATTCCTTCTGGCAGTCAAAGCAGTATGCCTTGCCACCGAAGATCTTTTTCCTGTCCCAGCAATACTGGGAAACCTGCCCTTCGAAGGAAAGCCGAAGGTCGTGGATGACCGCCCAATTCTTTGATTTACCGAGATGGAAATTCAGGTAATAAACCGAGTCCTGCTCACCCTTCTCTCCGGACCGAAGGAACCTCAGTTCCCGTTCTATAAGAAAACGCTGTTTCTCCGTCAACCCGAGAGATAGAAGTTCTTTCAACTGTTGTATGTCTTCTTTAAAAGAATCCCGGTTCTTGATGATCATAACCCACCCCTTGAAAATGCAGCTATTGATTGAGCGATTTGTTGTAGATTATTAAACTATGAAGAGTATTTGTCAAGCCGGAGCGGGCTGTGTTGGAGCTGAGTTGGTTGCGTAAGTACCTACGTCGTTAACGCCAATATTTTCTACCCTCCTTTCTCTTTTTTTCCACCACGCTTCTCTTCCAGACCAAAATTTTGTGGTGGAAAATGGATGGTTTCACACGATGATCTCACTGCGTCCCAGGTCCTGGAACTTAATCTCACGGAACGATACACTTCTTCCAACCTTTTTTGATCCAGCCCTGGTGCGATCACGGAACACTGCTCGAGGTCTTTCATTTTCTTGCTTTCCCCCTTTCTCCTTGCCGACGTGATCAGTTTGTGCAGAAAAAATGCCTCGGGTATCGGTGCCTTTATCTGATACCCCCGGCACTCGGCCATAAAGGGGAAATCGGTCATAATGCTGACAAAGGGAAGCGGTATGGCGGTGATATTCCAGTTTTTGACAAATACGGGGTCTTCATCGCGGCCTCCTCGCCTGTGGGCAATGAACTCGATCGTAAAACCTTCCCGTGAGAACTTCTGGATCCCCGATTGCGTAATGAATGGAGCGAAACCCTGTGAAACGATCAGACCCTGCAGATCGATCCTGCGAGGCCTTTCTCCTTGTAATAGCTGGACGGCAAAGTCAATGTCCATGGTGCGGAGCGCATACGACATGCCAAAAAACTCTTGGTAAAGAGGCATCACCCAGCTGCCGATCAGCATCGATTCTTCAAAGAAACCAACCGAAGAGAGCGCTTCCAGTAGGTCTGATACAGGCTGAGAAAAGATTGCTTTATTTGTCCTTTTTAGCTCCACGGGGATTTCCTTTTGAGCTCAGGATCTTCTTCAGATATGCGATCCGTTTTTCATATGATTGCGCTTCCTGTTCATATTTCTTCCGCAGAGAGAGCTTAGCCTTTAATTCCTTCAGGTCGCTGCCGGACACATGCTGGTTAACGATCCTGTCCCCGTCCCTGTACTTAAGATAGTGGTATTCATACTTCTTGTCTTTATAGAGCTTTGCCCTGATGCGCAGCGACCCTCTCGGGAGCTTGGCAAGGGCCTTTAGGATAGCCTTGAGCGCTTCTTCGCAACGCCTGAGCTCATCGTTGAGCATCCCGCTTACCACAGCGTCTTTTTCCACCACATTCATGATATTATTATCTACTTTGTGGTGGAAAATAGCAACTATTTCCTTCTTGGCCCAATCTTTTTTATTCCTGGCCCCTATTTCTTTTTATAGCCCGGATCAGGCTTCGCAACCTTCATAAGAAATAGGTAGAACTGCCTCTCGCCCTCGGGATGAAACGCATCAATGTCAGCAGGGATCAAAAAAAGCCACAACGGAACCTCAACGGTTTTATTTTGAAAGGTCAATTTGTCAACCTTTTATTATATTAATCATAGCGGTCACTGAGATTTTTGGTGTCACTTTCCCGAACTCAATAATCAGACCTGGCCCCATATTTCACTTATTTCATACAACTATCGGAGCAGTGTTGCCAAGTTACCGTACCCTACAATTTTCATATTCCAACCTCCCTCGGTAAATTCTGCAATTACCACCGTCCCTTTGCTATGTGACGCATGAATGATCCAGGTAGACTTCCCCTCTCTCATTAAAAAGATGCCGACATGGTCTATTGCCTTGGTGCTTCCGTCTATCTTCTTGAAAAAAACCTCATCACCCGCCTCTGGTGTCTTGGCCAACGCACCTTTTTCCTTGAACATGTTATACTGATCTAGGCCTGTGCGTTGAGCCTTGAAGTACCCCGTTCGGTCAACAGCTTTACAAAAACCATTTACAACACATGCCGCAGAATCATGAACCCATTGGACCAATGACGAACAATCCGTAGGTTGTGCCGCCGCCTTCTCGCAATCGCCAAGGAATTCCTCGATCGTGGCATCTTTTTTGTATTTGGCATTGTTTTCGACCATACATTTTGCCATTCGAATCGCCTCTCGTCGGATTTGGCTTTCTGGTCCTGAAGGAATATCGGCTTCTAATTTGGTGATGATTATCTTTCTATCATCGTTTGTCAAAAGCGGTAGACAGTAGTAGTTGTTTTCGTCTTCATAGGCCACATAGTACCCGGCTGGAATTCCACTCTTGTCTTGCGACGGCGACAAGACCCTATTCCCTGCCGATTCTGTATGTTTATCGAACGATCCCCCTCCAGCGATGTTTTCGAGCTGTTGATATGCCGTACCACCTCCTGTCGTCGTGCCAGAAGAGTTATTGACACTAAATCCTGAAGCAGTGCTTGAGGAAGAACTAACGCCTGATTCCGACTGTGGTTTTGGTTCCGGCTTTGTCTGTTGTGGTTTTGGTTCCGGCTTTGTCTGTTGTGGTTTTGGCACCACAATTAGCCCCCCTTTATTTTTGTCAAGAGAATTACTGTTCATGCGTTTCTCCTTTCCTGATTTTATCGTCTGAAAATGTACAGCAAGCAAAGGGTGGAGCGACGGAGCAATCCCTCGAAAAAAGAGCACGTCTTTTGCTTATATTATTTGAAATATACTGCCGGGATTTTCTGAAAGCGCCACTACCCCCCTTTAATAAATCCATTATCTTCAAGATATTTTTTAATGTCAAGCAGGAAATGTCTGGTTGTGGGAAAGAAAAAAGGGCAGGCGTTGATGGCGGGGGCTATTCGAACCTGAATTGTTCCTCCCTGAATAGCCGGACACAGGTGTTAGCAACTTTTGCATTATAGAGGATGCCCTTATTTTTCTCGATCTCTTCAAGGGCAACATCGATACCAAAGCCGGGCCTGTACGGACGGTGGGAGGCCATGGCTTCTACCACATCGGCAACGGATAATACCTGTGCCTCAAACAGGATCTGTTCGCCTTTGAGCCTGTTGGGATATCCCGACCCGTCAAGTCTCTCGTGATGTTGAAGGACAATATTGGCAACGGGCCAGGGAAAGTCAATGTCTTTGAGAATGGCGTACCCGGCCTCAGGGTGTATCTTTATGATTTTGAATTCCGTCTCGGTCAGTTTCGTAGGCTTGCTTAAGATCTCTGCAGGGACCGATATCTTGCCGATGTCATGTATAAGTCCTGCCATCCTGATACCATCAACGATATCGTTGTGAAGGTTCATCTCCTGGGCGATTGTCCGTGCAAGGTTTGTTACTCTCTTCTGGTGGCCGGCAGTATAAGGATCTCTCGTTTCAACGGTTACTGCCATTGCCCGGACAGTGGCACCCAGGCTTGCCCGGAGCTTTTCGAGCGTTGCCCGAAGCTCTTTCTCGGCCATTTCACGCCGGGTGATATCCCGTATCGCGGCAAGGTGCGATTTTCGTCCCTTCCAGATCAGATGGGTGGCAGTAATCTCGACGGGGAAGACGGTACCGTCCTTTTTTCTGTGATAGCGAAGAGGAACCACGGTCAGCTCTTTCATTGTAGCATCTCGCGTTTGTTCCGGTTCAGCAGACATGTCTCTGTGGTTTTTCGTGAGTAGTTCTTCCCTGCTGTATCCATAGAGGGACGCTGCGGCATTGTTGGCTTCAAGGATCTGGCCTGTCTCGTTGTCGATGAGGAAGATCGCGTCAGACTCCATGTCAAACAGTCGGTGATATTTTTCTTCGCTTGCCCGGGCAGCCTGTTCAGTTCGTCTGTGATCGGTGATATCTCTCATAAAACAACCGATTCCGATCTTACCTTTCCCGAGCCTCACGGGGAATTTTCTTGTCTCTAAGATCCTACCATGTATTATTTCTTCATTGACAACGATATCGTTCATCGCCAGCGCCTTCCTATCTGATTGATCACATTGCTCTGCGGTCTCCGGAGGCCTGAACTCAAACCCTGTCCTGCCTATTATGTCTTCTTCTTTTTTGCCGATGTATTCCAGATAATGCTTGTTGACAATGATATACTTACCTTTCTCATCCTTGAGAAAGATCATATCATTTGATGCATCGATAAATATTTTATATAAATCATTACTTTCGCTATTGTCCATGGTCAACCCGGCTAGCTTCGCTATCCGACGATACATTGTAATTTACATATAGTTTTTATTACAAGCGAAAAATATTATTTAATCACATACTTTTTATTGCCATGCGTTCGAGGGCGATGGCACGGAGATCAGCCTGGATCTTTGCCTCGAGGTCGGCGGCGGCCGTAGCCTTAATAATTGTGAATCTCGCGAGGGTAATTATAGTTAACCAAATAACCTCACCTTGTATGCTGACAGCATGGTACACGCAGCGGAAAATTGTTGATTGCGATTTGTAGTGAAGTATAATGCAGCGTATGCGCTACCAGAACGCGGCATCCTCTTACGAGTGAGTTCGATGCGCTTGTTTGGCCGATTCTATGTTACTGAGTTACGTGGAGCGCAAGCCGATCAGATACCAGCGCCACATCCTCAGCCTTGATGACAACGGGCTCGTTCTCGATAAACTTAAGTAACGCTTTCTCGTTAAGCACCCAGACATCTGGTCGTTTGCCACCCTTTGGCGACTCAATGTACCAACCAGGAAACACCACTACCCCTCGCACGGGATACTGGATGGCGGTCATCTTGAAGAGCAAATTCCCGATCCAGTCACGGCTGGCGCACGCCTGCACGATAGGATTGCGGCCAGGCTCAAGTCCGTTAACAAACATCTTCTCGCCGTCATACTTCACGATGGCATCACCCTTTGTCGGCTTGCTGCGGGTCTTTGTTTCGATCGTGAATATGCCCTGCGGTGTGACGAGCACGTGGTCAACATTGAACCCATCACCGGGCACGTCGTGGAAAACATGCCAGCCTGTCTGGCGATTCGCATCCAAGAACTGGCCAACCGCCTTCTCACCCTGCAGGCCGAGTTTCAAATCATTCAGTCGAGATCTGATCTTCACGCCACGAAAAAAACAAAACGCGACGATGCAAACAGCAGCCACCGAGACCAGCCCGGGCTGAGGTGGTGCCTTTGTGAACCACCTCCACCACTCCAAACCGGCATACACGGCCGCTAAGATCGCAGCTATCGCGATAGGAAGAGCTTGATCGTTCAAGACACGATCGTACTCTTCAGCCAACGAGCTATAATCAAATCTTGTGTATGACAATAAAAAAGACGTATCCTTTATCATCATCAACAAACACTATACCCCTTGCCAAAGGGGGGAAACGGAGGATACGTCTTATGAAGAATAATGAACCTGTTGACGGAAAAAAGCAAGAAAAAGAAGAACCGCAGTCGGTACTGGAGGAGATCATAAGGGAGGGGGCCAGGAGATTATTGCAGGCAGCGATAGAGAATGAAGTGGCGGAATACATTTCCCTGTTCTCGGATATAAAGGATGAAAAGGGCAGGCGCATGGTTGTTCGCAACGGGCATCTCCCTGAACGTTCTTTTTTGACCGGCATTGGTCCCATACCGGTCAAACAGCCCCGCGTGAGGGACAAACGGAAGGAAGAAGCTTTCACGAGCGCCATCCTCCCCCGGTACATGA
>Ga0209201_1004402_pt1 | contig 11383 bp, 27 predicted proteins | sample AD_UKC055_MetaG_FD_184411 | JGI IMG/M metagenome (GOLD analysis project Ga0209201, IMG submission 184411) | Active sludge microbial communities of municipal wastewater-treating anaerobic digesters from USA - AD_UKC055_MetaG (SPAdes) (version 2) | ecosystem: Engineered > Bioreactor > Anaerobic >... | reverse complement strand
AGTCTCATAGACTTTACCCTTATTCCACTCTTTAGCATAAGTGTAATACTTTAACCAAGAATTGAAGTCAAGTAATAACCAATCTCCCCGTTCTTTAATTATATCCTTTCTTTTTATGGGAACATAACAATTAAGATGGCACCAGATATTCCCATTATAGTCAAAGGATTTAGGTTTTTTCAATTTTATTAAAGCATCATGGCTAAAATTATGCTCTTCATATTCATAGTCTTCAACTTCTGTGTTACCTTTCCAAAAGGTATGATTATAAATATGGCGTTTGTATTGATCGGAATAGAAATCTTTAGGATTGTAATGAGGATTGTAATATGCTTTCTGAGCTTCCTTTGAATATTCAACCTCACCACAATGTTCCTTCCAATTAAATGTAATCTTGTTTCCCTTGGAATCTCTCACATATTGACTTCCAGGGTGGATTAATTCTCTCTGAGTCTTCTTATTAGTTCTCATATTGACGACTGGAACTATAAAGAGCTCAATACGATCATAGGGCAAAGCATAAATTCCCCTCCTTGCGGGAGGGGAATGAAATGTTGGCATGTCTGGATTATATCCCTTCTGGGGTACGGAACTAAGTCCTCCGAATCTTATGAATCTGTAAGTCTTCATTATCTTTGTCCTATTCTTCTAAATGTTCTCTTAAAAGTTGAGACAATTCATCCCAACAAGCATTAGTATTTTTATCCTCAATTTGCTGTTTCGTTTTCTTTTGAATTGCCATGAGTCTCCCCCTTTACATATTCCCATTTAGTAATTTCCATACGCCCAAAAGGCATAAATTTCTTCAACCCTGGGATATATGCTAAAAATTTAGGATGCTTGTATATACCTAAGTGTTGTTTTCCATACTTGGTATCCATTATAATATCTCTGTCGGGATCGGGCATTTGGTGTTTCCGTATTTGTCGATATAAACTCTTACCAACAAAAACTTTGTTCTTTCTGTCGTATTTACGGCTCATTATTAATACTCCTCTTTTGAATTGAATATTCTGTCTTGACAGGTTTGGCACATGCCACTTATTTTAAATTCTCTTTTAGATATATCATCTCGAAATTCATCAACTATAACTTTTTTACCGCAAAGGGGACAGATACCTTTCTTTACCGCATCAACCATTTCACCAAAACCTAGTGCTCTCATGATATTTTCGTTCATTTATTCCTCTTACTTTTTGTTAAGTAGAACTGCTATTACTGCAATAATTATCAATACAACCGCTACAATCACAAATGGACCCCAGATAGGTGCAGTTATCCACCACCAAGACCAATTGATTACATGAGTAAGTTTTAATGCAAGAAATAGTAGAAACAGTAGACTTGCAAAGGTTACACCACTACTAGTGTTTTGATTGTTTTTATTCATTTATTCATTCTCCTTAATAGTCATAGCCGTTATTGTAGGGACAGGAATCAGGTTCAGCACAAGAATCACAAGGTGTATCCTGGTATTCAGACTCATCGTCGTCCCAATCGGGGTTCTCTTCAAAATCATCAATGAGTTCATCTAATATGTCGTCAAAGTCATCGTGATTTGGATAAAGATCACTTAAAGCATCGAATAATTCAGAAAACACAACATTGGATTGAAATTCATGTTCGGTGCCAATATGCCAACGTATTTCGCTATCTGGAATAATTTCATGATATTCTTTCCAGTCATAAACTGTAAAGGGTATCCCGTTTTTTGTCTCCATTAACCATTCATATTGAACTTTTTCATCTTGATCTAAACAAATACTACTAGGTTCACCTAAAACCTTAACAAGATCTTCAAGAGTGGCGGTAATAGTAACTCCGTGAAACGAAGTATTAATTGTAGATTTAATAGTCTTTTTCATTTATACCTCAGTGGTCTTTGATTCGATCATATTGATAATAGCCTGTTGGTTACTGATACCCCAGATTTGGTTCCAATATTTAGGCATCAGTTTGAAGACGCAAGCCATCTGCTTAGCTGATAAGTATGATTTTTCCTTCCACTGCTTAGCAAGAGAAGTAAGAAATTCGCCATCAGCCCCAGTGAAGCCAGCATTGTTACGGTAATAAGTGTTCCCACTAGCCTTTTCATCAGCAGTTTGGAAATCATAAATACGAACTAGGGCACGCAATGCCCATGCCCGATTGGTGGAAAGTTCCTCTTTGAGAAACTTTTCGATTTGAACTTTAGTAACCTTTTTCATTATCTAACCTCTTTAATTATTATAGCCTAGTTAGTAAAAAAGTGGTGAGAATTTTTAACGCTTGTCTTAACCTATTTTAGGTTAATTCATCCCAAGGCGGACCATGCTCCTGGTTGATGTATAGAATTAAACCCTGCAGAAAGTAACCGTTCATGCATTCTCTTGCCTGCAGGGATATTCCATGAATGAATAACAATTCCAACCTTTTCAATAGGGTATGAATATTCTATCAAAAAGTCTACTACATCTTCCCCAGTTGGTGCTCCCTCTCCCAAATCTCTATCCAAGAATATGTAGTCGTAATCAGGGTTTAACATGAGACACTCAATAGCTTGTTTAGCTGTTTTTACATAGTTAGCGTTCATTACATTCAGACCCTCTTCTATATTCTTTCTAAATATATTCAGTCTGTATTGATCGTCATCAAGTACTAGTATTTGCATATTTATTGTCCTCTATCCGTATTGTTAGTTTTTTGTTTAAAGCCATAGCATACTTCACCATAAAGAGAATGGTGTTGTATCGTTCATTGTAAGATTCAAATTCCATGATGGTATCTTCATCCACTCCCATCCTTTCCGCAACTTGTTTCATAGATAGATTCTGCTTCAATCTTTCATCTTGCAAGTGTATTATTACATCTCTTTTGAAGTAGAATGTAGCTAATTTAATGTCGCTTATTGCTTCTGGAAAATAAGCTTGATGTTGCTCACAATCCTCAAGCTTTACCTCTCCTGAAAGGATGGCATTCTTTCGCCTGACTAATTCAATCATATCTACCATTAAATCATTTCCTCAACGGAATTAAACGGACGATTTTCATACGCTATAATGTTCTTGTGATTGAAGTGAGTGTCGGATATAAAATAAGTTTTCATTTTTAACCTCTGTAACTATTATAGCCTATTTTTGAGAAAAACCAAAAGGGGAGTTAGCTTAGACTAACTCACCCTTATCTATAATATTAATAATTTCGAAATAACGAAGATGTACCAAACCTTCAAACTTGTCACTCTTTACTTCAGTCGGGTACTTTCCATCAACTAATCCAAAAAACTTTAAATGGACGTCATTTGTAAGATGATCTTTGATCGATTCAAAGTTAATGGTGGGAATAGACTTTAAGATCTTTGCAGGTATCTTGACAGAAAGGTGTCCTTCCTTGTTTAAGATCTTGGAAAGGACATTGTCATTGATTTCCCGTCTACGAATTACGTCTTCGCCTAATTCTTCAAACATCAGTTCTCCTCATCTTCGTCGTCTTCGTAATCGTTGTCGTCCCAATCGTCTTCAAAGTCATCATTATCATATTCGTCTTCATCGGGAGAATCAGTATGATCCATTATAGTAACCAATAAGTGATTGTAGTCTCCAGACATTGCTTCTTCACGGACTTCAGCAATTTCTTCTTTAGTCCAACCCTCTTTACGTGCCTGTGCTTGAAATGCTCCAAGCAGTGAAAATGCATTACCATCCAATCCGACTAAGTTTAGCTTAACTTTCTTGTCTGTCATTTGTAACTTCCTTTATATCTTTTCTTTGGGTATAATTCTGAATATTTCTTGGATCAATCTCCAAATTCTCAAAGCTCTTGGAAATCCCTTATAAACTCCACTTTCTACTGTGTCTCCCGCTTCATTTTGGATTGAGTATTTATAATTACCCATTTCTCGGGATCCTGTTGCATCATTAATAATTTTCATCGTTCCAATGACTTTCTTTTGGCTCTCCTCCCCAAAGGGGACTAGCTCTACTGTAACTCTGATCATTTTCCAAACCTTTCTAATTTATAACGATTGCCTTGAAATACTTTAACTTTAAGTAATTCACCTTCATATATGTCAACATCTTGTCCAGTAAAAAAGTTAAACAGAGAAACAAATTTAACACCTTGGATACTTGCCATCGCGAACATTGTAACGAATACCGGTAATGGTTTGAAGTTTTCTCTGCATTTCTGTGGGGGAGCCGAATGGTATCATTTCAACGGATATTATTTTCATGGTAACCTCTTTTTTTTATATTATAAGATTATTATAGCCCAATTTTGAGAAAAATGGTGATCAATCTTCTTTCAAAGCATATGACCACCATGCAATTATTGTGTTATTCTAATGGTTCAATTACCTAGATTCAGTAGAGGGGTAGCACCACCAGTTACCTGTGGAAGTTTACCATCCCATTTACTCTTAAGAACTTGTACTTCTTCATATCTAATAAGTTGCGGAGTAATACTAACCTGACGTAATCTATTGGCTTCGGATTCCGCACGTGCTGCAATAATCTTAGCTTCACCATCTTGAGTTGCAACTTCCTTGGCTCTCCGAGCAGTTTCTGCTTTTTGTTCCATAACCTGTTTCTCTTCAATGGCATTCTGATATGCTTGTCCGAATGAGAAGTTTGTCATACTAAATTCGTCAATCATAACATCCTGTAATTCCGCTACAACCTTTATCTTGTTATAAATGATATCCCTGACTTCACTTCTTTTGCCGAGTAATTGTTCTGTAGTATAATTATTTGTAGTAGCCTTTACAATTTCTTGAAGTTTAGCTGACAACATAAGATCCATTACGCTTTTAGGCTTACTACCAAATCTCTTATAATAAACATTAACTCGTTCAGGTTTGATATGATAACTTAAATTTACATTGCTGAACACATCCTGCATGGACGAACTGGCAGCAGCAAGGTTTTCATAGGACGCCTGTTGAACCATTACAGGAATTTTTACAATACGTTGAAAGAATGGTGCTCTGAAATAAACACCTTCATTTAAAACCTTATCCGACACTGCACCCATAGTAACCTTTACACCTCTATGTCCTGGGCGGACGATAGAACAGCTTGAAAATGCTAAAACGATTCCCAATACAACCAATACTCCAATAATAACTAATGTTCGGGCTTTCATTTTATTCTCCTTTATTTGTGAATTTATCATTCTTCATCCTCGTCATATTCATCTGGACCATCAAATTCTCTAACTATATCTTGTATTAATTCTAATACCTTCTCTGAAGGATATGCCTTAATAAAATCAAAATTAATTGATCCAATATAAGCACAAGGATAATACCCTGCATGGTCATGATTTTCCCCAAAGATGTTTCCTTCCTGAGGTTCTTTTTGAAATCCCCTGTATAGTTTCAATGTTTTATCATCAAAATCTATAATGTAAGCATATTCGCAGAAAAGAGAATTATATATGAATTCAAGCCCATCTAGCAGAGTATTTGTCTTCCCTGTCAATAAATCTAATATATAATTGTCCGTTTGGGAATACTCATAAAGATCATCACTATCATCTTCTTCAGGCTTCACAACAATGAGATTCTTAATATTCTCATAAATGGAATTAATATCAACCTTTAAAACTTCTTGTAGAATTTTAACCATTTCCACACCTAATCCTGATGGATAAGAATCAAAATTATTGAATATTCCATAAACCTTATCCTCATACTTAAATCCTTTTAATCCTCGTGTACTCATTCTTGTTCTCCTCTGTTATATTTCTATTATTTGACCTTGAGTTAAAAATCCTAAAAATCCATCATGCTTTGCCATTTGTTGCATGGCATCTAAATCAGCACCACCCCACGGTTGATCGTTATAATGATATAACCACATCTTATTCTTGAATTCTATTTCTAATTTATTGAGATCTTCATAGTGGGCATGAACATGTGACTTAAAGTTTGACGTTTCACAATCTTCCAATATGAGATCAGCTTGAGCGTAAAAATCTCTAATTTGATATGGACGGTATTGCGTGTCCGCAGTGATGTAAACCTTGTAATGGTTGTCTCTTAAGGATGAATCACTAGTGTATGTTGAATCAATCATTAAACCAAATGATGGCATAATTTTGTATCCCGACATTACATGTACGGTTTGAACAGGTGTAATATTCCAAATTTTATAATGATTCTTTAATGAAGTCAGTGTATGAGTTCCATTTTCAGGAATCACTATAACATTGAAATAATCATTAAGTCCGAGAACTGCTCCCTGATAGGTCGATAATCCACCCTTAAGACAATCAGACCATAAATCGTCTACAAGGTATTCGGAGATATACAGATCCACCTTGGGAAGGGATTTGTTGAAGAATCTATTAAGAGCTACCCATTCTAATCCCCCAATATGATCCGCATGGAGATGGCTGATGTATATCGCATTTATATCGTTTACTCCTAACTTTACATCATGCATTGCCCAGCGAATGTCTGATCCACAATCAAATAGCATTTTGTAACCATCAAAATCTAATAGAAAATTAGATTGATATTGGTTCATTGAAAAGGCTGAACCCGCACCTAATACTGTTAACTTCATTTATTCTCATCCCCTTCAAAGAAAATCTCCTCAACTTCTGATATATGTATTAAATGACCAAAACATCCAATCTTGCCATAAAGTACTTCATTGTCCAGTGGCAATTTATCAACCAAACCTGAAGACCTGATAGCATATTGAATGCATGCTGGATTACCTTCTGCAAACATCCAGCTACCCAAACCTAAACGATCCCACCAGTCTTCTACTCGATATTCAGAGCCTTTGTATTTTCCAGATATAATTTTTACAGTCTTGTCTGCTAGTGAACTCTTATCATTGTGTATGCACATAGTGTTCTCCTTATTAATATTCAAAACATCTATGTCTATTGAGTTGTTCCTGCATATCCATACTGAGATTGTAACCTTCCATTACGGACTGCATATTCTTTCCATTATATTCTTCAGCTTTGCTTCGAGCGTCTTCACCAGGCATTACAAATACAGGGTAATCCTCATAATCCCATCCGTCACATGCCACAATTAGATGAGTTGCACCTTTATCCTTTCCACGGATAAACCATTCCTGAATCATTTCATAATTTGTAACTGACATAATTTACTCCTTATTCTTCGGGTATTAGTAACTGATTAACTATTGAACTATCCTTTTTGAATATATGTTCAATTATTCTCCATTCGACTGGAGCTCCACATTTCAAAAATACTGAACCGTTCTTCTCTGTAAAGCTATAGTCTTTATATTTCTTTTCTTCCTCTTCGTCTAATTCAATCTTATCAATTATTTGCTGGCAAGAAAGATTCTGTAAAGACTTGTGACTGTATAATGACTGAGCCACCATTTGAATTGAGTTACGCTGACAATCATTCTGCCTTGAAATAAAGTAATTATTCACTTCTGCTTCAGGTAATACAAATGCACGAGAATCAAAATGAACTAGTCTCACTGACTCTTGCTCGTCGGAATAAATGTATCCACGGTTGTATTCCAACGTAGCAAAGGACGATGCCATTGCAGCACTAATAGATATCATCTTTTGAAGAGTGTTGTCAAACCAAGACTCCGTAGTAAACTTGCTGTAATTCATTAGAAGGATACTAATCTCGTCTGATTGAGTGTATCCTAGCACTGCGTTCTGGATATTCTCTAACAGGTGTTTAGTAACATCCTGCATAAGAAGAATAAGGTCAGTATCGAATGGCTTATTCATATGCCTAGTGAAGGTATGAAAGGCTTTACCATCCAGTCTTAAAATTACAGGCATCCGCTTAGGCAGTTGAATTCTGTATGCGTGTTCGTAATTCTGTTTCATTCGTTCGTCTACATTCATAAGACCTGAACGATTTCTATATTTGCTCATTTAATTCTCCTTACTTTAAAACTTGGTACCTTGTCATATTCTTCAACCAATTTTTGGTTATATGTATTCATATTATTCATAACGCTTAACGACTTTTTTAAGGCATAATTTATTTCTGTTTTCGTCTTATTCTGAAGTCTGACAATGGAAGACCACCCTTGTGAGCCATCCCATAATCCTTCACACCAATAATACTTTCCTCTCAACTCTGGGTGTTCAGCCCATAAAGATTTCACATAACTTGTATTGCCCTGATTAGTCCACCAGCCTGCATATCTAATCAACATATAGATTGCCCAAAATAACAACCATGATCCTGCTGTCCCAGCTATTGCTTGCAATAATATCATTTAATCCTTCTTAGTCATGATTAGCTCTAGCATGTCTTCTTTGTAAATGATTACGGATTCAGTCCAATCGTCTAGACTTGCATCTTGGGTGTTATTCATGTTTTCAACAAATTTGCATCCATGACCACAAAGATATGGAATGCGATTCCAAACATTTGAACTATAACTCCAACTAGCCGTGTCACCATTTAGAGCTTCACCACAAATAGGACAGAAATTTGGATTTTCAACTCCAATAAATTCGATGTTTCCAGCACTTGTTCTTTGAATTTTCATATTACAACTCCTTTTCTATGATTTTATTATAACTAAATTTAAAAAATAATCACAATTAATTAGGGTGTGTTCGTGTTTTCTTTACATATAATATGAAGACCATCATAGGGTACGAAATTGGAAATGTTAAATATAAAAACACACCACTCCAAAATAGTGTAGCATTCCGTATTGAATCTCTTGCTGGTGTATAAAAATATTCAATAAACCACTTTCTATCTAATATCGGCAAATTGAATATGAAGAATTCTATATAATTCATTTTGTTTATATTATTAGGACAATTTCTAATCTCTCCATTGTCTAATATAAATTTATTATAGTCGATAAGCTTTCTTTTTATACTCATTGTAAAACCTCTTATCCTTTATATTTATCTATTTGTCCAGTATCCATCATCCAAGCAGTAGCTTTGATTCTTGCACTTTCGTGATCTCTTTCGTCTAAAACTTCATGCTTACTAAAGTCCCTTCCACATTTAGGACAATCGGATATGTTGTTCGAATCCACCCATCGCCTGTGGTTACAACGACATTCAATCAATATCGAAAGACGATTCTTCATTGTTTCTCCTTGTATTACTAACAGCTCTATATACAATAGATTCGTACTTATCCGAGAGTCTTCTAATTTTACCATAAGGAACACATTCCATTTCATAGAAGTCTATTATCTTCATTAGTTTTGAAATGGTATCCTCATATTCTGAAATTTGATGATTTAATAACGCTTTATACTGTTCACCATGTTCCGTAGCCTGCTTATGAACCGCTAAAGCTATGGTTCCTAGTATTTTGTTTCCAGCATTGAATGTATCCATTACTTTTTGATCGTTCTCATTCATTTTGTAACCTCTTTATTTATTGTTGTTTATAACTTCCCAGATCTCTTCAATAGAAGCCTCAGGGAACTCAAATAGAAAATCTTTCTCAATAGCAAGCAGTCTTCCGACTTCCTTACCAGGTTTGATATTAAAGTGCTCCATAATCATATCACCATTCACAGGCATCTTCATTTGCTGTTCAGGCACATAGTTGTCAGTCTTAACAAAGTCAACTACGGACTGAACAATAGCCTTACGCTCAGGTCTCTTGGAATCGGCAAGTCCAAGATCAGTGAAGAATAGGAATTGTTCCTTACCATACTGGTTGACCATTTTACGAATAGTACTATCTTTCATCATATCGATAAAATTCATGTGCATAGATATGCTGTTAGTAACCCATTCAATCTGCTCATTAGTATACTTGTATCTTACCATAAAGTTCTTAGCAATACGCTTAGAATGAAACTGGTGCTGATAGAAGTGAATTCCATCTTCCTCAACAGTCATTGTATTTACCTTTCCCACATCGTGAAGAAGGGCAGCAAGACGGTGTTCAACGGTAGCGGGAATATTCATCATAACTTCAAGAGTGTGATTAAATAAATTCTTAGTATGCCACTTACAATCCTCGTTACGAACAGAATCAAATTGATTGAACTGCTTGATCATATAGCCAAGAATACCTGAACGATACAAATCATCGATACCACGAACAAAATGCTCAGCTACAAGAATCTTGTTAAATTCATCTTTAATCCGCTCATTAGAGATATTCTTAAGCCAGGGAACATACTTAACGATTGCAGTCCAGGTTTCCCGTTCAATATCAAAACCAAGCTGAGCGGAGAATCGTATAGCCCGCATAATACGTAGAGGGTCTTCAGCAAAGATGATATTGGGATCGGAAGTGGTGCGAATTATACCCTTTTGAATATCGATAATACCACCCTTAAGATCTACAAAGGACTCATTAGAGATGTTGTAAAAGATCGAGTTAATAGTGAAGTCACGTCTGTTAACGTCATCTTCAATGTTGCCTTCGGAAACAATAGGCATTCGATCTTTGAAGTTGTAAGTTTCTTTACGAGCAGCTACAATTTCTATTTCTTCACCATTTAGAACGATTTGAGCAGTACCAAATCTCTTGAATACTACGGGAGTTGAGGTATTATACATCTTATGAAGATGATACGCAAGTTCAATGCCGCCATTAATTCCTAGCCCTACGACGACAAGGTCTATGTCCTTGGAATCTCTGTTCATGAAATGATCACGAACAAATCCACCAGCGACATAGACCTTGCCCTCAAACTGGGTGTTCTTTATGGTGTCTTGGATCTTTTTAATAGTGATGTTCATTTAGCAACCTTTTTTGTATTATAAGATTATTATAACCTCTTTAGTAAAAAACTGGTGAACCACTTTACGTTATCGTAATTCCTCTTCATAATTCATTCTTATAGCTATCCGTATAACAATTATTACAGACCCATCTAAGTGGTCCACTAATAGCTCTAATTATATCCATCATCATCTTATATCACCACATTCATTACAGTTTGATTGATTATCATGGATATAATTTGGTACTGACCATTATTAAGATACTTCTTGTATTGCTCCATGGCAACCTTGTGATCGTCATAAACTCCCACTATGTTGGTCTTATCGACACCTTGCTGGGTTGTAGTCTTATTTATAACTACGTATACTATCATGATTCCTCCATTGCGTCTAGTAGTTCATCGACTTCATCTTCTTTCTCGACATACTCTTTAGCCTCTCTGAGGCAGTCTTCGCAACGTAAGTATGCTCCAGCGGATTCATCCCATCGTAACTTCATTCCGAAAGCATTACAGCCAGTGGTTCGTCCATCCACACAATTTAAATTTGAGGCATGACAACCATTAAACTTCTTCTTATCTTCTTTAAATGGGTTACTGCAATGTAATTCATCCTCTTCAACACGAATAAATATTGGCACAGTTAATTCTTTCATTGTTTTCTCCTTATCTATCCTTAGGTTCCACATAGGGTATTGCGAGAATCTCAAAGATCT
>Ga0209201_1004397_pt1 | contig 11399 bp, 6 predicted proteins | sample AD_UKC055_MetaG_FD_184411 | JGI IMG/M metagenome (GOLD analysis project Ga0209201, IMG submission 184411) | Active sludge microbial communities of municipal wastewater-treating anaerobic digesters from USA - AD_UKC055_MetaG (SPAdes) (version 2) | ecosystem: Engineered > Bioreactor > Anaerobic >... | reverse complement strand
TTAGCGGTTTCAATAAGTTGGTCGTTCTCAAAATCATTCGTGCGGAGGTGGCGGAAGACCCGGACGCTCGCTCCATGTTTGTCGATGAAGCTCGCCTGGCCGGAAGACTCAATCACCCGAACGTCGTGCATACGCTCGAGGTGAGTGAAGATGCGGGTCGTCCCATCCTCGTGATGGAGCATCTCGACGGTCAGCCGCTCAGTTCCATTTTGCGAAGGTGCCAGCGGGATGAAAAGCCGATGCCCATGGCCATGGGGTTACGGGTGCTTGCGGAGGCGCTTCAAGGACTGCATTACGCGCATACTCTGAAGAATTTCGATGGAACACCCTTGCGTTTGGTTCATCGAGATGTGTCTCCACAAAACATTTTCGTGACCTTCGATGGGCAAATCAAAGTGTTGGATTTTGGAATCGCCAAAGCGGCGATTTCGTCTTCGGAAACGCGGGCAGGCGTGATGAAAGGCAAAGCGGCTTTCATGGCGCCGGAGCAAGTGTCTGGCGAGTCTATCAACCATCGTGCGGATATCTACTCGACCGGAGTCGTTCTTTGGCAGTTGGTGACCGGACAACAATGGTGGAAGGGAAAAGCGCAAGGCCAAATCTTGCTCACGGTGTTGAACGGCGATGTTCCCAAACCGAGTGATGTTTGTGAAAACGTGGATGCGGATCTGGAAGCCATCTGCCTCAAGGCGATGGAAGTGGATCCCTCCAAACGGTTCCAGTCCGCGCTGGAGATGCACGACGCCATCGAGGCGGCGATCGATGCAAGATCGTCGGTTTCCACACGCGATGTGGGAGCTTTCGTGGCGAACCTGTTCAAAGACGAGCGTGAAATGCTCAGTCGCACACTTGAAACCGAACTGAAATCACTCAGTGAATCTGGATACCGAACACAGACGGGAACCCTTTCGCACCCCCACAGCGAGGATTCCCAAAGTTCGATTCGTTCCGTCAACTCCGACGCTTCCTTGTCTGGGATGCGGCTTTCTCGACGCCCTGAGAAACGGAAAGGAGCGGCGGTCATCATGGCTGTCGTCGGACTGGCGATTCTTGCGGGAGCTACGGCGCTTCTGCTGCGAACGCCGCCCGAAACCGTAGCTTCTGCCGAGCAGATGAGCGCGCCTTCCGAACCGTCGAATCCTCCACCGCCAGCGCTTTCCCTCGAAGCGACCAAACCAATGGTTCCGGCGGCAAGCTGCACCATCGCTGTCAAAGCCATCCCAAGCAACGCCACCATCTCCATCGATGGAAAACCGATGAAAGACAATCCGTCGACTCTGCACGTGGTGCAGGATGGAAAAGTCTATTCAATTCACGCACATGCGCCAGGATTTGTCCCTCGTACGGTCGAAGTGGCTGCCCTACGGGATGCGAGTTTCGTGGTCGAGTTGGAGCCGGTTCGCACCGGAGGTGTTGTTCCCCGCGTTCTGGATCCCAAGGCACCTGAGCCGGTGGTTCAAGAGCAGCCGCCTGCATCGCCCCCTGAAGCCAAGCCGCCTGCCGAAAAAAAAGAAGACCCCAAAAGCGCGCGGGATCGGATCAAAGAACTCGATACGACGAGCCCCTGGTGAGCCTCATCCAAAACGGGTGACGGGCATCGCTCGTTTGTGCTTGGTTGCGACATAGATCGCTTCGAGGCGCTTGGCGATTTGTGCATCGACGGACTTACCTTCCAAGTAGTCATCGATTTGTTCATAGCTCATTCCCAAGGATGCCTCGTCGGGGTAGAGCGGCCTCAAATCCTCCAGGTCCGCGGTCGGCACTTTTTCGTATAACCGCGCGGGGGCCCCCATAGATTGCAGCAAGAGGCGCCCTTGTCGTTTCGTCAAACCGACCAGCGGCGCCAGATCGCATGCACCATCACCGTACTTGGTAAAAAAACCTGTAACGGCTTCCGCGGCATGCTCCGTTCCCAACACCAGCAGGTTATGGCTTCCGGCCAATGCGTATTGCATCACCATTCGCTCCCGGGCTTTGACATTGCCACGGTGATAGTCCGACAACGGCTCGCCCAACCCATCTTCCAACGCTCTGACCGAGGCATCCACACTGGCTTGCATATTTACGGTTACCAAGCGATCCGGCTCGATGAACGAAAGCGCAAGCTTCACATCCTGTTCATCTCGCTGCTTACCGTAAGGAAGGTGCATCGCCCAGAATGATATCGGGAGCGCCGAGTGGTGACGCGCATCCTCAACGGCCAATTGGGCCAGCTTGCCGCATAGTGTCGAATCCTGACCACCGCTGATTCCAAGCACGTACCCTCTCGCTCCCGAACGAATCAGGTAGCTGCTTAGAAAACGCACGATCTCCGATATCGTGACCTTGGCGTCGATTACGGATTGTACATGCAATGCTTGCGCGATTCGTTCCTGTTGTGGATTCATCGTCTCCTCGGCTAGACCCTTGTACAGCTTCGACATTAAGGGTCGCAAGCCCTGTGACCAGAGCGATGATTCATGGTAGCGGTGCAAGCGTGAGACCTGTGATTGTTTTTGTGGCCATGGTTTGCACCATGCTGGGATGCGAAAAACATCCCCCGTCGGACGTGCAAACGCAAAAAACCGTGGCTTCCGTTACCTCGAAGGAGCAAGCAAAACCAGCGATTTCACTTGCGTCTGCCGCGTCATCCTCTTCCGTGAGCGAAGAGATTCGAAACAAAGAAGGCAGGGCATCGGGAAAGGTTCGTGAATTCACGTTACGATTCGACGACACCCCCGTGGGACCCATGCAAGCTGTCGTTGTGGTTCCCCGAGAGGCAAGTCCGCATCACCGTTTACCGGTGCTGATCGCGATGCATGGGCAAGGGGAGGCCTTGAAAGGGCCAGCCAAAGGGGCGCGCGGCTGGGTCGATGACTACTGGCTCGGCAAGGCGTTGCGTCGCTTGAACGCTCCACCATTGACGAACGCTGATTTTCGTCATCGTTTCTCGGAAAAACGGCTCGATATGCTGAATCAATCTCTTTTTGCGCAACCCTTTCGAGGTCTCATCGTGGTGTGTCCGTATACACCGCACAAGTACCTCAAAGGCAAGGAAGCGTTCTCTCAGTCTTTGCTCGCGGATTTCATCGTGGATACGCTATTGCCCCAAGTATATGAACAGGCTCCGGCAATGGGAACGCCAGCCTCCACGGCCATCGATGGCGTTAGTTTGGGGGGGCGCGCTTCCCTGCTGGTTGGATTGGCTCGGCCTGAGGCGTTTGGGGCGATCGGTGCATTACAGCCGGCTTTCGATGGGGAAGACGCTCCGGAGTTGGCGAAAAGAGCGCGAAACGCATTGAAAAAAAATCCGAGCCTCACCGTACGATTGCTCACGAGCGACAACGACTATTACCTCGAGTCCACGCGAACGATCTCCAAAAGGATGGAAGCGGAAGGAGTCAAACCCATGCTCGATGTCGTGCCAGGAGACCATTCCTACGACTTCAATCGCGGCCCTGGCGTGTACGAGATGCTTCTGTTTCACGAACGCGTGCTTCGAGGCGAACATGCTCCCGGCACGCAGGGCCGTTAATCCTCATGTCGCAGGAGCCAACACCACGAACCCCTCCGATTTCCATGACGGATGGGAGTTTCACGTGCGTTGCACTTTTGCGTTGGACCTAATCCGGTTACTCATATACTCACGCGATGCCCAAGGTTTCGATGTCCTCTCTCAATCAATCAATCGATGCCGCTGGAATGACAGACGCCGGAACGGTGCGAGAGCATAACGAAGATGCTTTTCTCGTTCGCAATGACTTGTGTTTATTCATGGTTGCCGATGGGGCAGGGGGGCATAACGCAGGCGATATCGCGAGCAAGCTGGCGATCAAATCGATCGAGAACTTCTTCGAAGCCACGGAAAGCGTAGCCAAAACTCGTCCGGAACGAGACCGTTTCGGGCTGATGACACAAGCAAGAAGACTGGCCGCGGCCGTACAGAAGGCTAACGCGGACGTCATGGAAATCTCCCGCTCGTTCGAAAAGCGAAAGGGGATGGGAACGACGGTTGTGGTAGCGTATCTGCGCCCATCTTGGAATCGCCTGTATCTTGCGCATGTGGGAGATAGCCGCTGTTATCGCGTGCGAGGTGAGCACGTGGAGGTGCTGACCCATGACCACACGATACTCAACGATGTCATGGAGATGCGTCCGGACGTGGGTGATGACGTTTTGGCCCGGCTTCCCCGCAGTGTCGTAACCCGGGCCCTGGGAATGGGCGAACGGATTCGTGTGGATTTACGAGCCTTTGTCTTGGTTCCGGGAGATCGATATCTACTTTGCAGTGATGGGCTGTACCGGGATTTGCCGGAAGATGTGCTGTTCGAAACGCTTCGCATAACGGCAGAACCGGAGGAGGTGGCGCAACGGCTCATTGCTTTGGGAAAAAAAGCGGGGGGAGGCGACAATCTCACGGCTCTGGTCTTCGATTGCGTCCGACTCGGCAAGCCAAGCCACGACAAGCAGGGCGCCGATTCATCTTCGACTCGGAGAAAAACGGCTTCCGCGCCAGAAATACTGCTGCTCGGAATCGAAAGCGATGTCGATATTCAGCCAACGGGTGAAGTGCAGATTCTGCCGAGCGATGCATACGATGCCGAGGTGCGACAAGCGGTGGAAGATTTCGTATCTCCCTTGAGGCCCGATCACGCGGCCCTTCCCATCGACCTGACGAAAACATCGCAGTGCGGTGCTTGCGGTGAACAAATCCCCGTGGGAGCGCGATTCTGTCCGTATTGTGGAGCGCCGCGAAAGACGTGACGGGATCGGTTCGAGGCACGATACCCTGAGACTCGATTCTGAACCTTGCTCCAAGCCGTTCTGGCATCTACGATGATTGTATGCTGCGTACCGTGCGGATGAGTGTATGGCTTACTTGGATTGGTGTTGTGGGCGTCAGTGCTGCTTCTTGTGCTCAGGCGCAAGACCCGGATGCTGCGTTGATAAGCCTGAGGCAGGGGTGGGCGGCTCTGCCGGTCAAGCCACGGGAGGCACCGGAGGCCAACTCGAGGATAGTTCCTCCGAAGCAGATGGCGGTGAAGCAGGAATGGGAGCCATGGGGGGGCTCCAACCCCGGTGGAACGGGTGGAGCAGGCGGGAACGGTGGCACAGGCGGCACAGGCGGCTACGGCGGAACTGGCGGCGTTCCTGTCGATGCCGAACCGGAAGCAGGTATTGTCTGCGGCACGGAAATCTGTACCGATTGGCTCTGTGAAAAGGCCAATATCGGCGTGTCGATGACCGTGAAGGCTTGCTGTCAGAAAACCAACGAATGCGGCGCCGTCAACGAAGAAGGAGGCAGTCTCTGTGTCCCCGTCGAGGTGGTGGAGACTCTGCTCAAGATGACCTGTTCACCCATCGAGTGAAAGGCTATCCGGAAAATCACAGGAAGTGACGAAGCTGCTCAGCGCGCTTGGGATGGCGAAGCTTGTGCAACGCTTTCGCTTCTATTTGACGAATGCGTTCACGCGTTACGTTGAAGCTCTGCCCTACCTCCTCCAACGTGTTATCCGATTTTTCGTCGATACCGAAACGAAGTCGCAACACCTTCTCTTCACGAGGAGAGAGCGTTTGCAGCATCTGCCGCGTGGTGGAGTTGAAGTCGATGTTGATGACGCCATCTTCGGGACCAACCGTTCGTTTGTCCTCGACGAAGTCGACGAGATGACGGTCTTCATCATCTCCCACCGGTGTTTCCAAAGACACTGGGTCTTGGACCGTTCGCATGTATTTGCGGATTTTGTCGACCGGCAGATCCATCTTTTCGGCGATTTCTTCGGGCGACGGTTCGATGCCGGTCTCCTGGACATGAAGCCTTGTGATACGCGCGATTTTGTTGATGGCCTCGAACATGTGGACGGGAAGACGGATGGTTCGCGCCTGGTCCGCAATGGCTCGATTGATGGCTTGTCGGATCCACCAGGTGGCGTAGGTGGAGAACTTATAACCTCGACGGTGGTCGAATTTGTCCACGGCCTTCATCAAACCGATGTTGCCTTCCTGAATTCGGTCGAGAAAGTCGAGACCTCGGCCCGGATACTTCTTGGCAATGGAAACCACGAGACGCAAGTTGGCTTCGACGAGTTCGGCTTTGGCGCGTTCGGAGACTCGTTGACTGCGGCGTACTTCTCGCAGAACACTGCGGAGCTGAACGCGATCGATCCCGGCTTCTTCTTCGGCGGTTTGCGCTTGGGTCAGGAGCGTTCGAATGGTGTCGGCGTATTCCTGGAGTTCGTCGAGAGCGAGACGTTTGGGGCCGCCCGTAGTCGAACGAGATGTCCCGTTTCCTTGTTGATCGATGAGCTTGACGATGGTTTTGAAAGGGATCCCCGCTTCGCACTCGCAACGTTCGAGCTGTTTTTCCGCGTCGTCGATTCGACGCTGAAGCGAGTATAGCTTGGCGACGAATCGATCCAGTTGTTTGCGATCGAGGCGAACGTCATGAAGCAATGCAATGGCGGCCTTGAGTTTTCGTTCGGCACCAGACAAGTGACGCTTGCCCGAGGAGCCTTTTGCGTTTGCTTTGCGCGCAGATTCGAGCAATTGCAGGCGCTCGTGGTGAAGAACCGCGATTTCTCTGGCAACGCGGACGAAGCGACCCTTCTCCGCATCATCTTCGTCGTCACAGTCCCGAAGCACATCCGCTATCCGGGTCTTGCCGGCTTCGACACGCTCCCCCAAGCGAATGATTTCACGCATCGTACTATGACATTGGAGCATGGCGGCAACCATACGCCGCTCTCCGTCTTCGATACGCTTGGCGAGTTCGACTTCTCCTTCGCGGGTCAGAAGCGGAGCACCACCGAGTTTGCGTAGATACATATCCGCGGGGTCACGCATGCCACTTGTGTCCACCAGTCGCTTCTCAGTGTCTCGATGGGGATCGAGGGAAGAACGGTGGGTTGAGTCATGAACCTGGGAAGGAACGACTTCGATATGCTCGCGTTCGAGTTCTGTCATCAAATCACTCACACGGTCGGCTGACATCATAGAATCCGGAAGTGAAGCGTGAACGTCATCATAGGTGAGGAATCCTTGCTGTTTTCCGAGAGCAACGAGTTGGGCAAATGGGTGCGACGGAATCGACTTCTTGCAGGAACCCGGACACCTATTGGTTTGGACTGAAGGCATCAGAGAACCTCCGACACTGGGGTAAAAAGGAACCACAATCGTTTTGGCGAGCCGCGAGGGCTGACTCGCATCCGGCTCTCACCGCAGGATGCGCCGCTTCGACGCATCAGCCATTGAGAGCCGCGGGGCTTTAGCGCGGCAAGAAGGTGGATGCCAGAAAATCGACATCGAGCGATGCTTTTTCTTTCGACAAGCCCCCCAGCGTTGCGCTAACTATCCGAAAGTTGTGTCGAAAGACGCACGGGGACGCGTCTTTCAAGGCTGCAAAATCGCAAGCCAACGGGCACAAATCCTCCTTCTGCCGTCACTCTGCGACGGAATATTTTCCTTTAATTTCGTTTTATTGGGAACTCGATCGCTCCCCTTCGAGCCGCGCAATCCCCCTATCGCAACGGGGGAGAGTGGGGCAAAGAAGCGACGAAAATTGGGCAGTAAACCACGAGCTGCACCCGCGCGCGTCACACATCAGTTGAGTTCAGTCAAATTCAACCCGCCCGGATACCAGTAGCTCGTGTACTGTCCATATCCGTATACCGTGATGCCCACCCGCTGATCCGCCTCCAAATGATGGTTCCCATTGCCCGACGTCGGTAGCTTCAGCCTCGCATCAGAGTATCCCGTCGTGCCCACCGGTACGAATCCCGTGACGGGTGCCCCATCCAACGTCACTTGGGCCCCATCAGGAGCGATGATGTTCACATAGTTGTGCTCGTAGTTGACCGGTGAGTGAAATAAATAACTCTGTCGGAATTGACTGCTGGTCACCGCCAACGCCATCGCCGGATCTCCCGAATTGCCTCCCGCGTTCTGTCCTTTCATGTATTGCGAGACAAGAATTCGCCCCGTGGCCTGGATGCGGAATGGCTGATTGGCGTCGATCTCCACGTAGTCGCCAAGGTTGTTCAACGTAATGGGAGCACTCACCGCAGGCTCAAAGGTTGCGCTGACCCCCGGTTCCGCAGCAATGACACGAACGAAAAATGCTTTGGGTTGCGCGAGTGTCGGAAGCGATGGCGGAGTGACAATATACTCCGATGCCAACGTGTTGATCGGAAACATCGACTCTTCGAGATGATCACAAGCCGGGACGGTCGAAGGAACGTATGTGCAGGCATGTCCCCCAATGACCTGAATGGGTTTGTCGGCTTCCACGATGGTTCCGGTGAGATCGTGAGACGGGGAGGTGCCGGAAAGCACTTGCAGAACGTCGCCCTGATTCAGGACAACTGTTCCCTGTCCCGACGTCAGTCCCGCGCCAGGAAGAATGTCGTTGCCTGTGGCCGATGGAACGAGATTGACGGTCGTGCCATCTTCCGAAGCCACCACCGAGTAAAACCCAGGAAGCCAAAATCCGCTGTACTGCCACGTGTTACGCGAAGCAACCATATAACGAGTTCCCCAGGCCGTTACAGGAATGAGCAAAGAAGCGTCGTTCGAATACGATCCATATCCGCTGACCATGTATTCGAGCGGGTTGAACTGATAGACGGTAACAGGCTGTGTGGAACGAAGACGATACGCCCCCTTCGTTGCAATCGTCGTTGCCGATGCCGTACGCAAGTCCGTCCATGGCAAATGGACGACCTGGACCGAATCAGGAGCCACCGTCGTGCTCGAAATCGTAGTAGGCCCTTGCGTAATACTGATTTGTGCCTCGCTCGAACTGGTGTTCGAGATGGCTACTGAAAAATGAAAGTACTGAAATCCACCTAGCTCCGCAATTTGGGTGTTGAGCGTAACGGTGGGAAAATAATCGCAGCCGATATACGTGCGACCCAACGTCTCCGGCGCGCACGGACCCGTACAGGCTCCTTGTTCACACGTGCTGCCCACCAACGGATCGCATTCGTATTCTATCCACCCAGAGCCGTCCGATAGACAGCGATGCACCACGTTGCCATCGCAAGAGGACTCACCCGGTGTGCATTCCACGCAGCCGTACAACGGCAGGCAACTCTTCGCACCACAATCGATCCCTGGCTCCCACCCCCCCGAGGAATCACACGTGCGCTGCTCGTTGCCATCACAACCCACCTCACCCGGATAACACTTGTTCGCCTCCCCATCGCAGTCTTCATCGATGTCGTTACCCCAAATCTCAGTCTGATCCGGATTGATGGCCCACGCCGAATCGTCGCAGTCACCGGAGATGGTCACATACCCATCCGGCTGTGAACAAGCTTGCATGCGCGCCGACGGATCATTGCTTCCAAACCCATCGTTATCCGCATCCCGATAGTACGTCGTCAACACCCCTTCGTCGATGTTCCCATCACAGTTGTCGTCGATTCCATTGCAGACTTCCGTGGCCCCTGGATGCACGTCCGGGTTGCTGTCGTCGCAATCTTGAGGTGTGACGTAACCATCGTTGTCATCGTCTCGCCCCAACGCGCTGCCGCCCGAGCCGCCCGAGCCGCCCGAGCCGCCCGAGCCGCCCTTTCCACTCGATGTTCCCCCCTTTCCTGCATTGTTGACAGATTCACTGCCGTCATCACCACCGCAGCCGTGGACCAAGCATGCCGACAACGCTGTGAATACGATTAACAAGGACAGCTTTTTCATGGTGTTGGCTCCAACTCGAGAAACCTCAACGGTACATCATGACATGCACCAGGCGCAAACGGGACTAGGAAGTTCAGAAGAAACCGTTACCAAGCGGATTGGGGTGTCCTCACAGTCTGGGATTCATCGATGAGTCACGAATACTCCCACACCGGTCGAACGCGTACGCAACCGATGCCCCCTGGTAAACACGATGGCCGACAGCTCAATGACGGTCGCTTGTGCTTCTACGAATCGTTTGTAGGTTTGGATCGTCTTGTCCGCGTCTCGCCAATCAGTCGGTCGGACACATCGTGGGTATTGTTGAGGAGTGCGGTTTGAAGCGAGCGGAATATCGTTGGCGTTCAGTTGAGTTCGGTCAGGTTCAGCCCCCCCGGATACCAGTAGCTCGTGTACTGTCCATATCCGTATACCGTGATGCCCACTCTTTGATCCGCCTCTAAATGATGATTCCCATTGCCCGACGCCGGTAGCTTCAACCGCGCGTCAGAGTATCCCGTCGTGCCCACCGGTACGAATCCCGTGACGGGTGCCCCATCCAGCGTCACTTGGGCTCCATCAGGAGCGATGATGTTCACATAGTTGTGCTCATAGTTGACCGGTGAGTGAAACAAATAACTCTGTCGGAATTGACTGCTCGTTACGGCCAACGCCATCGCCGGATCTCCCGAATTGCCTCCCGCCTCCTGGCCTTTCATGTATTGTGAAACGAGAATTCGCCCCGTGGCTTGGATGTGGAATGGCTGGTTGGCATCAATCTCCACATAGTCACCAAGGTTGTTCAACGTGATGGGAGCACTCACCGCCGGGTCGAAGACGACGTTGATGGCTGGTTCCGCTGCAATGACACGAACGAAAAAGGCTTTGGGCTGCGCCAGTGTCGGAAGGGAGGGCGGCGTGACGATATACTCTGAAGCCAAGGTGTTGACCGGAAACATCGACTCCTCGAGATGATCACAAGCCGCAACGTTCCAAGGGATATACGTGCATGAATGTCCACCGAAAACCTGGATGGGTTTGTCTGCCTCCAGCAGCGTGCCCGTAAGATCATCAGAGCCCGACGGTCCTGACAGAACTTGCAACACATCGCCTCGGTTCAGAACAACTGTTCCTTGTCCCGAGGTCAGTCCCGCTCCGGGAAGGATGGTGCTGCCTGTGGCCGATGGGATGAGGTTGACCGTGGTGGCATCTTCCGAAGCCACCACCGAATAGAAACCGGGAACCGTGAAGCCGCTGTACTGCCATGTGTTACGCGCAGCAACCATATAGCGAGTTCCCCATGCCGTAACAGGAATGAGCAGCGAAGCGTCGTTGGTATAGGTCCCGAATCCGTTTGCCGTGTATTCGAGAGGATTGAATTGATAGACCGTGATGGGCTGCGTGGAACGAAGACGATATGCACCCTGCGTGGCAATCATCGTCGCTGATGCCGTGCGTAAATTCGTCCACGGCAGATGGACGACCTGTACGGAATCTGGGGGCACGGTCGTACTCGAAATCGTGGCAGGCCCTTGCGTAATACTGATCTGTGCCTCGCTCGAACTGGTATTCGAAATGGCTACCGAGAAGTGAAAGTAATCGAAGCCCCCCTGTCCTCCGAGCAAACTATTGACGGTCACCGTGGGATAATAATCGCAGCCGATATACGTGCGACCCAACGTCTCCGGCGCGCACGGACCCGTACAGGCTCCTTGTTCACACGTGCTGCCCACCAACGGATCGCA
>Ga0209201_1004380_pt1 | contig 11428 bp, 9 predicted proteins | sample AD_UKC055_MetaG_FD_184411 | JGI IMG/M metagenome (GOLD analysis project Ga0209201, IMG submission 184411) | Active sludge microbial communities of municipal wastewater-treating anaerobic digesters from USA - AD_UKC055_MetaG (SPAdes) (version 2) | ecosystem: Engineered > Bioreactor > Anaerobic >... | reverse complement strand
TTCGGGGCTTTCATTTTACGAGGGGCTTACGCCACCATCGCTATCATTGTGTCGCCCTACGGGCTTTTATGGAATCTAAACCCTCTCAACTTTCTAAACCTTCTCAACCATTAAACCTCTACAAACCTTCTCAACCTCTTTTAAATTCATTTTACATTCTCAATTATTCTCTTTCTCTCTTTTCTCTTTGTAAAAAATCTGCGTAATCTGCGTGTTATCATTCTTCATTTTTTATATGTTTTGTTGCAGTTCCCAAAGTTTATCTCTCAGTTCTGCGGCGTGTTCAAAATCAAGGTTAGCAGCGGCTTTATTCATTTCTTTAGTGAGCAGTTCAATGATTTTTTCTTTATTATCCAGTTCCAGATATTCCATAAATTCCTTAGCGGAGGGTTTTTCAAATGTAGCTTGTTTGGCAATTTTATCATAGCCCTCAGCAATAGCAGTGGATTGCATAATCTGGTCAATTGTTTTATAGATGGTCTGAGGAGTGATTCCGTGTTCTTCATTGTAGGCAAGCTGTTTAGCACGGCGTCTATTGGTTTCGGCAACTGTTTGTTTAATAGCATCGGTAATTTCGTCAGCATAAAAAATCACTTTGCCATCAACATTTCTGGCTGCTCTACCAGAAATTTGAATCAGGGAACGGGTAGAACGCAAGAAACCAGTTTTATCGGCATCTAAAATCGCTACCAGTGAAACCTCCGGCAGGTCTAAACCTTCTCTTAAAAGATTAATGCCTACAATTACATCAAATTCACCTAACCGAAAGTCCCTGATGATTTTAGCTCGTTCAATGCTGTCTATATCACTGTGCATATAGCGGGCTTTGATTCCGGCATTATTCAGATAAATGCTAAGGTCTTCACTCATTCTTTTAGTTAGTGTCATAACCAATATCTTTTGTTTTTTAGCAACCCGTTCTTTGATTTGCGCGATGAGGTCATCTACCTGATGTTTTATAGGTTTAATTTCAATTTCCGGGTCAACCAAACCGGTGGGACGAATCACCTGTTCTACAATTTCGCCTTTAGTTAAACTTAGTTCGTAATCCGCAGGAGTGGCAGAAACGAAGATTACTTGATGCATAAACTTTTCAAATTCTTCAAAACGCAAAGGACGGTTATCAAAAGCGGAAGGTAAACGAAAACCGTATTCCACCAGGTTCTTTTTGCGAGTGTAGTCCCCGGCAAACATTCCATGCACTTGAGGAATAGTTACATGGGATTCATCAATCACCATTAAAAAATCCTCAGGAAAGTAATCCAGTAAACAGTTTGGCGGTTCTCCGGGTTTAACTCCCGTTAAGTGACGCGTGTAATTTTCAATGCCACTACAATAACCCAGTTCGTGGAGCATTTCCAGGTCAAAAGTTGTGCGTTGTTTCAGGCGTTCTGCTTCCACATATTTTTGATTTTGTAAAAACCAGGCAACCCGTTCATTCATTTCCTGCTCAATACTGATGAGGGCTTTGCGCAATTTTTCCTCATTCATTAAAAAGTGAATTGCGGGGTAAACATCGTATTTTTCTACTTCTCCCAAGGGTTGACAGGAAATAGGATGAATTTTTTCCAGCCGATAAATCTCATCCCCAAAGAATTCCACGCGCAAACAGTGTTCCAAATAGGCAGGAAAAATATCTACTACATCGCCTCTAACCCTGAAAGCACCTCTTTCAAAGGCAATATCATTTCTGCTGTAATGAGCCGATATCAGTTGATGAATAAGTTCTTCACGGTCCATTTTCATACCTTTTTTCAGGGAAATTAATGCCTCACGATATTCTTCCGGAACACCAAGTCCATAAATGCAGGAAACAGACGAAACGATAATTACATCCCTTCTTTCCATCAAACTCATTGTAGCACGCAAACGCAGTTTTTCTATCTGTTCATTGATACTGCTATCTTTTTCAATGTAAATATCCTTACCGGGAATGTATGCCTCGGGCTGATAATAATCGTAATAACTGATAAAATATTCTACCGCATTTTCCGGAAAGAGTTGTTTCAATTCACCATAAAGTTGAGCCGCGAGGGTTTTATTGTGCGATAAAACAAGGGTAGGACGATTAAAATGAGCAATCACATTAGCTATAGTAAAGGTTTTCCCACTACCAGTAACGCCTAAAAGAACCTGATGCCTTTTGCCTTCTTCAATACCTTTAATAAGGGCTTCTATGGCTTCGGGCTGGTCACCTGAAGGAGTATAATCACTTATAAGCTTGAAGCGTTGCATTTTTTGGGCTCCTTTACGGGCAATAAATTCTTCTTGACAGAGCAGGGCTTGATTTCTTCATTGTTTTACAAAGATTCAGAATCCTGTGTTTTGTCCAGAATTATTTAACTTGGGAGTTAAAAAAAATGCTAAATCATGAGGACTTACAGATTAACTATGAAAACCTGCTAAAGTTGGGCTATGTAGTTGTGGATATCCGTTATAAGGAATACGATATTTGTCAGGAAACACCTAAACTGGTAATTGCCAGGGTTGATTCTGACCGGGATGATTTCTACCAGGATATGCTTAAACTTTACACCGGAATTGAATTTAAGCCCAATGAGATGTATGAAATTTGGACTGATATCCTAAAGCACAAAATCAAAATGAGTATGGTTCTAAACCGTGATATTGCTATCAAAGTTGCCGCTCTGGATTTTATTGAAACCGTTTATACGGCAAAATGAAGGAAAAATCACTTCTGCTAATTAAACCCAATGCAGTTCGCAATAAACATATAGGGCATATTATCACCATTCTGGAAGAAAATAATTTTCATTTTTGCGCGCTTAAAATTTTCCGTTTTAATAGAGAACTGGCGGAGCATTTTTATGCGGAACACAAAGGAAAGAGCTTCTTTGAAAACTTGTTGAACTTTATGATGTCGGATTTCATTGTGGCAATCATTGTCCAGAAAGATAACGCTGTTCAGGAGTTGCGAGATTTAATCGGAGATGTAAATCCCGAAAAAAGAAAACCGGGAACTATCCGCTATCTTTATGCCGAAGGAATTACCGAAAATGCAGTTCATGCTTCTGACTCCATTGATAGTGCAAAAAGAGAAATAGGAATAATATTTAACACCGAGAACACCGAAAACACCGAAAAATGAGGTAGTGAGAGGGTTGGAGAAAGCTTTGACTTACAATTTTCACCGGTGAGAAAGTTTTGACTTACAATTTTCACCGGGGAGAAAGTTTTGACTTACAATTTTGCCACTGCCCTCACAGAAACTACAAACATCAATTTATCCACACTTACAACTACATTTCAATTGGTCTCCTCATTTCAAAATTGTGAGTTAAAACAAAAAGCCAGCTCACTTGCAACCGCTCTATCTCCTCCCCTCAATGCTAACGGTAACGAAGGAATATATATTTTGCGATGAAGGAACTTCACATTTCTTTTTTTCTCTTTTTGGTGTTTTTAATGGTTACCGTGTAATTTGTGGGTAAGTTGAAATGAGGTTGGAAAGGAGCGGGCTTTTTGTTTTAGCTCACAATTTTTTAATTCGAAAATCAGTACAAGCTCGGTTGCAAGTGTAATAGATAGTGGGTTGTGTATCCATTGAAGGCAGGTTAAAATTGTAAGCCAAAACTTCCCAGGGGTACTTCGCAAATTTTTCGAGGGGCTTACACCACCATCGCTATCCTTGTGTCGCCCTTTGGGGCTTTTGGAACCGGGAAAAGTAAAAATATAAAATGGAAAAAAATTCGGGGCTTTCATTTTACGAGGGGCTTACGCCACCATCGCTATCATTGTGTCGCCCTACGGGCTTTTATGGAATCTAAACCCTCTCAACTTTCTAAACCTTCTCAACCATTAAACCTCTACAAACCCTCTCAACCATCTCAACCCTCTCAATCATCTCAACCATTAAACCTCTACAAACCATCTCAACCCTCTCAACCTTTTTTAAATTCATTTTTCATTCCAAATGCGGGTTTTCCAGTCGTTCTTTGAAGAGATAAAGGACAGGCGAAAAACGGGAAATATACCTTTTAGCGATGTCAAGGACTTTTTTAGCGTTTTTATAATCGTTTTTTTTCAGATACAGGCGAATCAGTTCTTCATAAACGGCATTGATATAGGGATTTATTTCCTGCGCTCTTTGTAAAAGTTCAATAGCACGGTCGTTCATTCCGATATTTACAGCTGCATTGGCATAAGCCATAAGGTGGTCGGGGTTAGTTATTTCTCCTAATGATTCATATTCTGCAAAGCAGTGATATGACTTCAGCCAGATACCCTTTTTTCCGTAAACCAATGCGGAAAGGAGCAACAGTTGTCTATGTTTACCAAACTTATTTTCAGCAGTTAAAATGATTTCATAAGCGCGGTCGTAGTTTTGGATGCGGACATATTGTTCAATCAAAAGAAAATATATAAAAGGATTGTCATCCATCACTTTCAAAATTTTATGAATTATATCAATACTTTCCTGGTATGAACCCAAAAAAGCATAAGACAAAGCAATATTATAAAGGATTTCCGGAGGTGGGTCAGGGATCCGATTATAATAGCTATTAGCAATTCTATATTCCCCTAAGGAAAAATAGCAAGTACCAATCAAAAATAGCAACTGGGGATTATCCGGAAGCAGGGAAATCGCTTTAAGATAATAGCTGAGGGCTCTTTCAAAGAGTTGGCGTTCCAAATAAATATCCCCAAGGTTAACAAGGAGGGAAAGATTATCAGGTTCTTCTTTCAATGCTTCCTGAAGGATATAGACGGCTTGCAGCCAGTTTGTTTTTACCAGGGCATTAGCCCTTTGAATAAGATTATTTATTTCATTTAAGTTCATAATTTACTTTAGCTCTTTCATCAGTTCTTTAACGGCACGAATGAGTTGAGGGTCGCGTTCTGCAATAATATCTTCGGGTAAATTTTCTACTACTATATCGGGCTGAACACCTGTTCCTTCCATATTTGTGCCATCCAGTTTATACCATCCGGTTCCTGGCATTCGCATAGAAGAACCATCCTGAAGATAGTAATGCCAGGTGCCGATAACTGCTCCGCTGGAAGGAGTTCCGACAACTTTTCCCAATTTCAATTCCTGATACACAGTAGGGAAAATTTCTCCATCGCTGAAGGAATCCTCATTAACCAATACAATGCTTGGTTTATCCCAAATATTATGTGGTTCGTAACATAGAACACGACTGTATCTACGGCTTGTTGTGTAGGCATATTTCTTTTTCTGGAGCAGGGTAATAAGTTTGTCGTGAATATGTCCGCCATAGTTTCCACGCACATCAATTACCAGTGCATCTTTATCAAAATTATCAACTACAAAATCACGGTAGAATTTTTGCCAATCATTTTCTCCCATAGCGGGAATATGGATATATCCAAGTTTTCCGTGGGAGAGTTCATCCACCAGTTTTTTGTTCTTAGCTATTTGATAATCATATTTCAATTCAGACATTTGGGAATAGCTTAAGCCCGTAATTACGGCTTCGGTAATATTTCCTTCCTGTAGGATAGTCAGTTTTATCTTTTTCCCAATTTTTCCTGCCAGCAATGAATCTAAAGAAGTGTGTGCAGTAATTTTAACTTCATCAATATGAGTTAAGATACAGCCATCTTGAAGATGATAGAAGCTGCCCAAACGGGAGGTTGGATAAATTCTCTCCAAGCGTATTCCTTCTGCTAAAATATTCTTATAATCAAAATCGGCTCCGAGCCAGGCAACAGGATTGGTAAAGGGTTTATATTCTTCCCTGGGGTAAAAACCGGTATGGGAAGCGTTTACATCTCCAATCATTTCTTCTATAATGAAAGCCACATCATAGATATCCTTTGCTTTTTCTACATAAGGACGGTAGAGCTGAAACAATTCTTTCCAAGGAACATTATGCATAGCAGGGTCATAAAAGTTATTGCCAAAGGCGCACCAGACCTCTTCAAACACCCGCAGATTTAAAAGTGCCTTATCATATTTGTAATCGTATTTAATTTTTATATCTTTTCTGGCTGAAGTATCCAGATTGTAGGACTTCAGTTCTTTATTATTAAGGTAATACACTGTATTATTAACCTTATTGTAATAACCTGTATTTCTACCGAAATTAAACACTTCTTTCTGATTTTTTCCGTAGATATTGGCTTTTTTGAGGATGGAATTCTTTTCCTGCTGTCCATTATTTTCAATATAATAGAAAGTGCTGTCACTTATTATGTCCAATACGAAATTGTAGTTATCTTTTGCAGTGATAACAGGATAAAAGCGTTTTTCCAATCCTTCCCAGACGATTTCCAAAGGTTTGGGTTTTTCTTCTTTTTTCTCTTTCCAAGTGCTTTCAATTTCCTGAATGCCTTTTTCCTCATTTTGCATTTCTTCATTAGTACTATCGGCTTTACTCTTTTCCGGATGCAGGATTTCGTCCCAAGGGTCTGTATCTAATTCAAATTCATCTCTGGGAACCAAATCTAAGCGGTAGATATCACTATTGCGGGTTAAGAGGATGGACTTATTATCGGAAGTCCAGAAAAGATTTTGCCACCAACCGTTATCAGCCAAAAGGCGTTTATTGGAATCTGCCTGAACATCATACAGATATAATTCTTTCACATAATTATCTTCGCGTAAAGTTCCATACACTGCATATCTACCGTCTTCAGTGAAGGCAAAATTGGTCGTAACAGCCCAAGGTGTATTAACCGGCCGGATATTAACAAAACCCGAATCGGCAATAGCAATTTTTTGGTGTCTGTAATAATCATCATATTTGAAATACCAGCGTCCGTTTTTATCTTTATAAAGCTCTGTAACACATAAACTATCAGCTCCAAACCAATCCACAGGAGAAAGAGTGATAACCGAATCTGCTGTTGCCGTAAAAAGTTTCACAATTCCATTATCCAGCTTGCTTATTACCATCTGTCTTTTATCTAAAAATTGCAGACCGAATATTGAACCGTGGTCAAAACTAATCTGTTTTGCCTCTCCACCTTTAACTGGAGCAAAAAAACTATCATAATTATGGGTAAAACCAACCAATAATTCATCCGTAGAGATAGTATAATCGTCAATAGTGGTATTTTCATAACTGCGGACAATATTTTCTTGCCATTCGTCTTCGCAAAGGTCTATGAACAGTGGACTTACTTTCTCTCCCGTTTTGAGAGTAGGATCGTATTTGTAAATAGTATTAAAATATTCAAAAACCAGCCGGTCATTATTTCTTGACAAACTGATTCTGCGAGCGCTAAAGGGTTTTAGATTGGTAATTTTTTCGGGTTTGCGAAAAGATAGTTTATTCACCTTGTTAATCTGAAAACATTTACCATCGGAGGCACAATAATATAGTGCTCCTGTCTGCGAAAAACTGGGATACAATTCCGAAAGTTCCGTATTGGTAAGCTTGGTATATTTTTTCGTAGGAAGATCAATTAGCCAAAGTTCTCCGTTGCCACTACCGCGATATGCTTCTCTTCTGGAATAGCCACCTTTTTGAAATACGATTTGTTTGTTGTCAGGACTTAAAGTAGCAAAGGAACTGCCAATTTCAGCAAGCAGAACAGGACGCGAACCATTAATAGGAACTTTATAGAAAGATAAACCCCAACGCGGAGAATATTTGGTACACAAAAGATTTTGGGAATCGCTAAACCATTCTGAAATTCTGAATGACTCATAATTTACGGCTTTTGCCTCTCCTCCCGTAGCTGGCATTATATAAATCAGATTCTGCCCTGAGCGGTCAGAAGAAAAGGCAAGCATTTTGCCATCAGGACTAAATTGGGGATTCCATTCATAAGAAGTGGTGTTAGTTATTCTACGAGGTATTCCTCCTGCAAAAGGAACCAGCCAAAGGTCATTACTATAGACATAACACACTATTTCTCCATCTGGAGATATGGCGGGTTCACTCGTAAAATATGCCTCCTGCGCCACCAGAGGACAAGCGCAAATCAGTATGCACAATAGCTCCAAGATTTTTTTGCTGTTAACACTAATCATTTTCCTTAGTCCTTTTCCTCAAATTCAAGACCTTTTTCTGGTCTGTTAACTTCATAACTGTGTTTTAAGATGCGAAATACAACAGGTGGTCTGATTACATCCTGTACTTTTATTTTTTTCGGTTTTTGTTTTTCGCTTTTCAGAATTTGATTTAGTTTCTCGTCCAAAGCTCTTTCATATTTTTCAATGCGGTTTTCCAATTCTGCAATTGTGGTAGCATTTAATTCTTTATCTTCTTTCAGGTGAATAAGTTCCCTAATTAAAAGCAATAGCAGGTTACGATAAAAGGGGCAAAGTGCTATTTCTATTTCGGTTTTTGTCCGGTCGTAAGAACCGGCTTGAAAAACAGTAATTGATTCCCCTGCTTGAGTTAAGCCCCCGCAGATCTCACTGCTGTTCAAGTCACCTATTATTTCTCCGTCACAAACAACGGTAGAATTCTCAATTTTATCCGTAAAATGGATGTTATTCAGGCAAAGAACATAAGAATTGAGAATACTACGGCATTCCAGATTTCCCCAAACGATAATTCCTTTCCTGTTTGAGGAAATTATATCCCCTGCTATAAACATATTCTTAGCACAGTTAATAGTTGAGAATTGAATATCGCCCTGAACGCTTATATCTGCCTCACAATGAATATCGGCATAAGTTATGCTTCCTTCAATAATCAAATTGATAGGGCATTTAACTTTTGTCTCTGGTGGGATTTCATTTCCGTTTAACAATACCCTATCCAACAGGCAGATACAGCCATTTTCATCCAAATAAGGAAAGCCGTCTACAAGAGCAGAAAATTGTTTGTTTTGGACATCATAAGCTATATTATCACCTGCCAGAGCTTTTGCCTGTTCCGTATCTACCGAATTGGCATCAAGCAAGTTTCCGAAAATATCATAGATACTGCCTCCTTGTGCAAAAATATTACTGGAATATTCTGCTACAACATCTCCTGAACGAAAAACCTTCAATTTCTCCAAAGTGCTAATATTTATTCCGTTTTCGGGACGGGAAAGCAAATCAGGATTAAAGTTATAGCGTAACATACTGGTAACTTCTTTTTTATTGCACATTGCAATAGGAAAGGGAACTTCAAATTCCTTTTCCAGTGAATGTTTGCATATATAATCAATCGCTTCGTCAAATCCGCTTTTAATACCTGCTTCTTCAATAAGGGCAAGAATTTCGTTTTCATCTATAAGGAAGTCCGTTTTTTTGATTGTTAGCCAAGCAGATAGAGGTTCCTCGCGGATTTCCAAAATCAGATTTCCTTCTTTATTGACATAAGTTTTAGCCATAAAGGATACCTACAATATTTATTTGACGGTTTTTGGTTTTTTCCCGACGATAGGAATGATAATTGGAACTTTCAAAAGTGCAATCAGTAACATTTTCAATATTGATTTCCGGAATTCCTTCTTTAATAAGTTGAGCATTGAGAATTTTCCTGAGGTTCAGATGCCTGTTTTGGGTTAAATCCGGTTCCAATCCCATTTTCCGGAGAGCTCTATTAAAGTCATCAAAGAGCTCCTGGCTTACTTCATAATGTTTATGACAAATACCGGCACCTACTATGGCTATGATATCGGTCAACTGGCAATAAAAATGACTTTTCATCTTTCTTATTGCTTCTCCAACGATATTTTTCTGTGTCCCTTCTCTGCCGCAATGAAGACCTGCAACTACATTTCTGCGACTATCCATTAATAAAATTGGATAGCAATCGGCAGTCCGAATAAGTAAATATTGATAGGGTATATTGGTAATTAAACCATCTGCTAAAGGAATTTGAGGTTTTTTACCGATGCCTGCTCCACAATCAATTTCCCGACAAATGTGCACTTCTTTGGAATGTGTTTGTTCAGCAATAACTAAACGCGAAACGGGAATTTTTATTCCTTCCAACATAAAATCCTTTTGAAAGTGCATCAAAGTGCGGTAGTCAGGTTCTCTTTTCCCCAAATAATAGAACAATTTCATCGCGTTGAAATTCCCGTTACTAAAGCTCTTTGCCTGTAAACATCTGTATTATCACTAATAACTAACATTCTTAAGACACCTCGCAAAAATTTCGGAACTATCCTCAAGCCGTTTAATGACCACAATAATAATAACAAACCACACACAATCAAAGTGAAGCGAGCTCCAATTCTGCTGGATAAAGTTCCCATCAACAAACTTCCTAATGGCGACATACTTGCTGAAGCCATTGTATAAAGTGAAATAACTCTTCCTCGCATTTCCAGAGAAGAAATACTTTGAATTAAAGTATTCGTAGTAGCCATTGTCATCATTCCCGCTAAACCTAAAAACACCATAAAGAACATACTAAGCGGAATTGACCCGGAAAGCGAAAACAATATACAGGCAATACTGAAAGTTAAACATAAATAAACTAAACGAGTAGGCATTCCCCGAATATTTTTGCGCGAAGCCAAAAAGAAGGAACCACATAAAGCTCCTACACCCATTGAAGACATTAGCAAACCCTGCGTTGCCGAAGTGCCGTGTAAAATATCCTTGGCAAAAATAGGCATCAAAGTGGAAAAAGACATCCCGAAAACAGTGAAAACAGCAAGGTTACTAAGCAAAAAGCGAATAGGCATATTCTCCCAGGAATACTTCCACCCCGAAAATATTTTCTTCAGCGTCGGTTCTTTCTGAGGAGGAACAGGAGGATAGCTTATCTTTATGAAACACAATGAAATAATAACAGGTATATAAGAAATTGCATTAATAGCAAAACAAACCCCCTCACTGAACATCATTATTAAAAAACCTCCAATAGCAGGTCCAATCAAACGTGCTCCATTAAACATAGCGGAATTGGTTGCTATAGCATTGGGCAATAATGTTCTGGAAGAAACAAGGTCCATTACAAAGTTCTGACGAATAGGAGCATCCACAGCATCAATAATTCCTTGAATAAAAGATAAAATCAAAATTGGATACCAAACCTGCTTATTGATTACTCTGGTTAAAACCAATAATGCTAAAATACCTGTTTGCAGGCAAAAAGCAATTTGCGTATAAATCATTGTCCGATGACGGTTTAAACGGTCTGCCCAAGCACCTATAAAGGGACTTACAAAAACCGAAGGAATCATTGAGAGAAAACTTACTAAGCCAAGTAAAAAAGCAGAACCGGTTAAGCGATAAACGAACCAGCCCATAGTTGTTCGCTGTATCCAAGTTCCGATTAAAGAAATTCCTTGCCCCATAAAAAAAATGCGGTAGTTGCGGATAGTTAAAGAGACAAAAATTTCTTTTATTTTATTGATTACCATCGCTATAGGATAAATCGGGAAAGGTCCTCACTTTCAATTACGGGACTAAGGTGCTCGGTTACCATTTTTTTCGTAATTTTAACGCTTTTTAGTGTCTCGGAAGGCATTTCAAACAGAAAATCATCCAATAGTTTATTCATCACTGTATGCAAACGCCGAGCTCCAATATCTTCCA
>Ga0209201_1004373_pt1 | contig 11433 bp, 16 predicted proteins | sample AD_UKC055_MetaG_FD_184411 | JGI IMG/M metagenome (GOLD analysis project Ga0209201, IMG submission 184411) | Active sludge microbial communities of municipal wastewater-treating anaerobic digesters from USA - AD_UKC055_MetaG (SPAdes) (version 2) | ecosystem: Engineered > Bioreactor > Anaerobic >... | reverse complement strand
CGTCCGCCTCGAGCCCGGGGACATTGTCCTCACCCGCTCGAGCTCCTGGCTCTCCCACCTGATCTGCCTCTTCACCCGGACGGTCGGGGAGCCCCCATCCCGCGTCTCCCACTCCGAGCTCGTGGCCGACCCCGGAACCGTGACGACCGCCGCCGTCATCTCGGCCGACCGCGAGGGGGCCGTCCTCCGGACCATCCTCCCGCACCACGAGGGGAACTGGGTCGAGATCTACCGGCCGATCCTCTCCGACGCCTGGAAGCGCCGAGCCGTGGCCCGGGCCGGCGAGATGCTCGGCTCGAAGTATCCGGTTTGGCGCCTCGTGGCCCACCTCGCGGACTGGCTCCTCGGGCTGGGGCTCGTCGACCTCTACCTCTTCCGCCGCGCCTTCCGCTCGGGCCGGGTGATGGAGTGCTCCTACCTTGTGGCCTACGCCTACGAGCCCTACCTCGCGTTCTGGAAACCGACGCCCGCGATCACGCCCGACGACCTCGAGGACGGCTGTAGGCGCGGCGAGCGCTTTCGGCTCGTCCTCCCGCTGACCCGGCTCGAGAGGAGGGAGCCGTGATCGGCCGCGACCACGAGACCGACGTCAACGGGGATTGTCTTCCCGACTGTACGGCTTGCCGGGTCGAACGGCTCGAGGCCGTGCTGGACGCGGCGCTGGCGTTGGCAAGTGCTGTAGACACCTTGCTTGATCACTGGGAACGGATGGGCAAGACGACGCTTGGTGGCCATGAGGCAAATCTTGCCATCGCGCTCAATAAGTTCCGTGCCCACGACGCCGGGAAGGGACAGCCCGAGTCGACAAGCGGATGGCAGTGCCACCACTGCGGAGCGTACAACGACCACGACGAGCCGATCTGCTTCTGCCAAGAGGGCGCCGGGGAGGGAGGAGAGAGATGAACTGCAAACACTCCAGAATGGGGCGCGGTCTGAGGTACGACTACTGCCCGAACTGTGGAGCCGTGCGGGCGCATAACGGTGGCACTGTGGCAAGCCGCCCGATTCGACGAACGATGAGGTTGTGCGGCCAGAAAGTGAGCTTGGTCTACGAAGATCCTGGGATGTGGGCAGAGGGCGGCATGGGGCGTTGCTCCGTCAAAGAAGCAAAAATCGCCTTGCGGGCTGGCATGCCCCGAAGCGTGGAAGCATCAACGTTGCTACATGAGGTGCTGCACTACATCGCAGACACGAATGATCTAGCGAGTGCCACCAGCGAGACGGCGATATCGGTGTTCGGGAATTCCATGCTTGCCTGGCTGACGGACAACCCCGAGATCGCGGCAGAGATCCTCGATCAGCGAGAGGACGTCAACGAAGTCAAGGGCGAGCCTGACGTGCCAGAACTCCAGAAATTTGACGACGGATGTGGAGCATGAACGAGGAATGGCGAGACGCTCAACAGCAGTACCTGCAAGAAACGTCCCGCGCAGTCGAGTCCATCAAACCCGCCGCTTTGCGTTGGGCGTTAAGGGAGATCAAACGCTGCCGCGCGCTCGAAAAGGAGATCCGGGATGCGTGCTCGAAACTTCAGGCGCACGCCCATCGATGCGAACAGGCGATGGGGCGCGAGGACTACCGGGAGGACATGGGGCTGAAGGGGTGTCACTACATGGATCTGGCGTGCCGAACGGTGTTGGAGATCCTGGACCGCGACAATTGCTGGACGTGTCACGGGACCGGGAGGGTTGTCCCGCCAGCCCTGCCGTGTGATCTGAATGACAGACGCTTCATCGTCGACACATGCCCCGACTGCGGCGGGTCTGGCTACAGGGGGAAGAAATTGCCCCGAACCATCCGGGCATGATGCGGGACGAAGGAGAGAACCATGGATGACCACGGTTGGGGTGTGCAGATACGAACAACGACAGAGGTGAACCAAGTGATTAGGAGGGTGATCGTCCAGGCCGGTGTACATCGTTGGATTCCACCGATTTGGTGTACCCCGGACCAGACCGGCAATCACGTCCTGACGACCGTCGAGGAGTACCGAGAGAGGATCGAGGCGGCATACATCGATGGGTGGACGGACCGCGAGGGGTGCTTCAATACCAGCTTCACCCGGCGTCAACTCGACGCGGACTTGGGCGGTGAGGGATGAGTGCCTACTGTATCCACTGCAACACGGAGAACGGCCACCGGCCGACGTGTGTCATGGTTTGGCAGGGCACTCCGCATGATCGCTTGATGGCAGAAAACAGCAAACTCCGCGCCAAGATCGCCAGCCTTACCGCCGTGCTGGACGCGGCGCGGGAACACATCAACGCACACCTCGCACTGCCAGAAACGAAGCGGGCTACCGAGGTAGATGAAGACTACGCCTACGACCAGGGAGCCCTGTGGATGGCGAGGGAGATCCTCCGCATTCTGGACGCCGGGAGGGGAGGTGAGCGTGAGTGACCTAATGAAACGGCTGCTGGAGATGGAGATTGCGCTGTCATCGCCGTGGGCAGAGGAGGCGCGGAAGGCGCATGACGAGATTGAGCGCCTCACCGCCGTGCTGGACGCGGCGCGGGGAGAGCTTGCAAAACACGAGGCGGACCTAGAACCACTGGGGATCACCGTCTATCGGGAAAGTTACGGCCCTCCGCGCTACATCTGCTCGTGCCCATTGTGCTCTGCCATTCGCGCCCACGACGAGGGGAAGGGAGGATGGTGATGGGTCTGGACATATCGCACGACGCGTTCTGCGGTCCCTACAGTGCTTTCAACCGATTCCGGCAGGCAATCGCGGCTGCGGTGGGTGGTAGCTTCCCGCCGCACGATGATGAGTCTCTTGATCCCGACGCGATCTACTGGCCCGACGACTTTGAGTCAACGAACCCAGGGCTAGTCGAGTTTCTCATTCACAGCGACTGCGACGGGGACATCGAGCCCGGTCAGTGTGCTCTGATCGCGGGCGAACTGGAGGCGCTGTTGCCAGCCATAGAGAAGCTCGGGGGCAAATATGGCGGCGGCCACATCGCGCGTGGTGGCGGCCTGACGGCAGTGGTAGAGCGATTCATCCGTGGGTGCCGAGACGCGGCAGAGGCCGGCGAACCATTGGAGTTCTACTGACGCCTCGAAGGGCGGTGAGGGATGAGTGACGCACCCAAGCGGATCTGGTTGCAGTGGGACGGGAGCGCCGACGAGGACGAGGTTGGTGAGCCGTACCCACCAGAAGTGACGTGGTGCCAGGATCGTGTGTTTGACCGAGATGTTGAATATGTCCGCGCCGACGAGATCGCCCGCCTGCAATCCGGGCACTGCAAGGACTGCTGCTGCGCTCGCTCGTGGAAGGCTCTTGGTATCACAACATATACTGGGCGCAGTATCCCCGAGGAGATTGAGAGCATCAGAAACAGGGTTGCCAGCCTCACCACCGTGCTGGACGCGGCGCGGAAAGCCATGAATAGCGGCAACCCGTTGGATGATGTTGAGTTGCGGTTCGCCATCCGCGCCTACGACGAGGGGAGGACGGGATGAAAGCCGTCCTCGAATTCGAGCTCCCGGACGACGCCCCGGAATTCAAACTCGCAACCCAGGCCGGCGCCCTCCTCTCCGTGATCCTCGACGTCGACCGGCACCTCCGAAACCGCCTCAAGTACCACAAGCTCTCAAAGACCGCCGCGACTGAGCTTGGGGCCGCGAGGGACACGCTCCTCACTTCCTGCCGAGAGAGGAGGATCGACCCGTGGGACGAATGAACCCAGACCTCGAAACCTTCGAGCCGTGCAAGGAGCACGCCGGAGGTCACGCGCCCTTCTGTGTCCGCTGCGAGCTGGCGGCCGTCAAGCGGGAGCTCGCGAAGGAGCGGGAAGAGAACCGAAAGCTCCGGAAGAAGCTCGACCTCGCCGAGCACTGGGTTCCCGTCCGCCGTCAATCGCGGAACATTGATTCCGCAGAATCAAGGGAAATCGCATGACCGGCTCGTCCTGGCTCTGGGCCGCCGAAGTGCCGGGCCTCGGCTACCGCGAGGTCGAGGCCCGCTCCTACGCCGATGCCACCGCCCAGATCGTCCGCTGCTTCGGAGAGGAGCCCGTCTCCCTCCGGATCGCCGGCTACCGCGCCATCCCCGACCCGCAACCGGGCGCGGCGAGGCCCGTCCACCCGATCGCCCTCCCCGAGCTCCCGACCCGCTCCCTCGGGGGACTGGCCCTCCGCCTCTACGCGGTCCTCTCCTACGACTTCCCGACCCTCTCCATCCTCTGCGAGCGCCAGCTCCGCTACCGCTACTCGAGCGGGAAGCTCCGCGACTTCCTCGCGAATATGGGGACCGTGATCCAGCACCTCCCCATAGGCCAGCGCGACCTCGTCCTCCGCCGGACCCGGGCAACCCTCGAGAGCTGGCGCCATGCCGCGGCCGAGACCAACGCCAGACGCGAGGGGGACTTCGAGGCCGCCGCCTACCACGCCGAACGGAAGGAGGGATACCAGGACCGCGCCGACAGCCTCCGGCGCCGCCGCGGACACCGGGAGGCCATGCGGACCGTGAACCTCGCCCTCGATGGCTCCCTCCCGGAGAACCTCGAGACCATCGACCGCTGGATCGACGCTCTCGTCGCGAACGGGCTCCCAGACGACGAGGCCCGGGCGATGGCCGCCCACAGCCGGAGAGTGGCCGTCCCGAGACTCTGAAATTTCTCCTTCCGTAAGTGCTTTACCTCTTGACACCGCTACCGCAAACTGCTAGAAATTCGTTAGAGTCTAACAACTGTCGGCATCCCCACGGCCAGCAACCACCCGGGCCTCCCGGACATCGGCCCGCCAGACTAAGCGCTCCGCCGGGGCCTCCTCCTCCCTCGCGTGAGCCACCGCGACCCCGCCCGGGACGGGGCCGCACCTTTTTCAGATGAAGAAGCCCACCTACAACTGGTCCCAGATCCGGGACGAATACATCACCGCGAATCCCGAGGTGTCTCAGCACACGCTCTGCGAGAAGTACGGGTGCTCCCCGAGAGCCATAGCCGGCCGCTGCTCTCGGGAACAGTGGACCGCAAAACGTGCAGAGCATATGCAATCGGTGAGCAGAGAGCTGCGGGAGCGCGCGGTCGACCTTGAAGCCTCCTACCGGGCGGAGATGCTCCGGACGGCTCAGGAGATGACGCGGGCCGGGATGCTCTCGCTCTCGCGGCACCTAGCGCGGCTCGAGGCGGATGCGGACGTGGCGCTTGAGGTCGAGCAGACGCGCCTTCTCCTAAAGGACGCTTCGGAGATCGTGCGGAAGGCGTTGGGCATCCCGGAGAGTGTCGACGTCAGGGAGTACGAGCGGCTGACCAATGACGAGCGAGCTGTCCGAGTTGCTGCCCTTCTTGACCGAGCCCGAGCGCGTCGAGATGGACCTCCTGCTGACGGCGAGGGCTGACGCTCCGCACCAGCGGCAGCTCGCCGAGTTTATCCCGCACGTATCACCGCACTATGAGCGGCCGGATCACCTGCGTTGTCTCACTGACACCTTCGACCGCATCACCAATGGGGAGAAGATCGAGGCGGTCTTCCACGCCCCTCCGCAGCATGGGAAGACCGATTCAACGCTCCATGCAATCGCCTACGTGCTCAGGCGGCACCCTGACTGGCCGATCCAGTACATCAGCTACAACCAGACAATCGCCGAGACGAAGAGCGCTGGGGCTCGGCGGCTGGCGACGCAGGTCGGGATCGAGTTTCAGGAGGACCGGCGGACCCTCGGATTCTGGCAGACTCGCGAGGGCGGCGGGTTGCTGGCGACCGGGATCGGCCAGGGGGCTGGCCTGCCGGCTCGGCTGCTGATCGTTGATGACCCGTACCGGAACCGACAGGACGCGGAGAGCGCGGCGTATCGGAAGCACGCCCTCGAGTGGTTTCAGGATGTCGCGCTCGCCCGCCGGCACAAGGACGCCTCGACGCTCATCTTCTCGACGCGGTGGCACCAGAAGGACCTGAGCGGGACGTTCATCGAGCAGGGGTGGCCGTACTACCGGCTACCGGCAATTCAGGACCGGGAGCCCACCGAGTACGACCCGCGGCCGATGGGTGCGCCACTCTGGCCGGCCATCAAGCCGCTCGCCTACCTCGAGCAGACGAAGGGGATCATCGGCGAGTACACATGGGCGTCGGTTTGGCAGGGGACGCCGCGGTCTCGCGGTGGTTCGCTCTTCGGGCCGCCCACCTACTACGACGCGCTCCCGAGCCTCGGCTACCGGGCCTCGATCGGATTCGACCTGGCCTACACCGCGAAGACCCATGCCGACTACTCGGCGGCCGTGGTCCTCCTCCGGATCGGGGAGCGCTACTTCGTGGCCGACGTGGCTCGAGCCCAGGTCGAGGCCCCGAGCTTCGGGCCGGTCCTCCGGGGCCTACAGGAGCGATGGAGGGCGCCGGCCTACATCTACGCGAGTGGACCCGAGAAGGGCGCCGTCGACTTCTTCCGCCGCGACTACCGGGTGAACGCGAACGTCCTCCCGCCGACGGGGGACAAATTCGTCCGGGCCCAGGCCGTCGCCGCCGCGTGGAACGCCGGCCGGGTCCTCGTCCCGCGCTCGGCTCCCTGGCTCGACGCCTTCCTCGACGAGCTCGGGGACTTCACCGGGGTCGACGATGACCACGACGACCAGGTCGACGCCCTCGCGCCGGCCTACAACGTGCTCCACGTCCTGACCGGAGCCGGCGCGGCGACCCGGAAGGCCCGCTGGGCCTGACCAACCCCTCACCCCACAAGCAACCCCAAAGGAGCGACAGATGGCGAACCAGGACTTCACGAACGCGCTCGAAGAGCTCGTCCTCGACTGGGCCTTCACCGCCGGCAGCCCGACCAGGCCGACCGCGTGGTACATCGGACTCTTCTCCGTCCTCCCCACTGCGGACGACGGGACGGGCGGGACGGAGCTCACCGGGGCCGGGGGCTACGGCCGCCAGAGCGTGACCTTCACCCGGACGGGCCAGACGATGAACCCGTCCGCGGTCGTCACCTTCGGGCCGGCGACCGGGACGGACTGGGCGGAGGCCGTGGGCTTCGGGATCTTCTCGGCCGACACCGAGGGGACCCTCTACGCCTTCAAGGCCCTCACGACTCCCCGGACCGTCCAGGTCGGCGACTCGGCGACCTTCGCGCCGAGCGCCCTCTCGATCACGATCGACTGAGCGTCTGGGGGATAGCATGGCCTGGGGCGATAAGACCACAATCATCGACGCCGCCTCGGTGACGACCGAGACGTTCTCGACGGCGTTCACTCTCAACCCGGGGGAGACGGCCCACGTCCAGGTCGACGCCAACTTCCCTTCGACGCCGACCGACTCGCTCGTCGTCAACGTGTACTCGACCCTCGACGCCTCGAGTGAGAACTGGGACGACTCCCCGGTCTATCAATTCATGTTGAGTAAGGCGATCGACCCCCACTCGTTGTCGTTCCTCGTTTTCGGGCTCTACAAGGTACGCCTCGGCGTGTTCCGCGACGGCACCACCGACACGATCACCGTCTCGGCGTGGTATCGCGTGGACGGCGTCTCGCTCTGACATGAGACGCCATCAACCGGCTCGCAAGCCGGCCGGGACCGTCGGCCCGCACATCGGGAACCCGCTGGCTCGGGACTTGTTCGCGGCGTGGCTCTTCAACGAGCCGGCCGGGACGCGGGTCCTCAACCGGGCGCATCCCGGCGGGTACACGACGACGAGCGGAACGCCGACGCGGATCGTGACGGAGCACGGGCCGGCCCTCGCGTTCCGACACGCGAGCTCGCAGTACGCGAGCGCGAACGAGACCGTCCCGAAGGGGCCGATCACCATCGTCGCCCGCATCCGCCGGCCGGTCTCGTCGACCTACGCCTTCTTCTGCACACAACGCCTCACGAACGGCTCGCAGTCGGCTTTTCAATTCTGGCTCAACGGCTCCTCGGGGGACAAAAAACTTTACTTCCTGAACGGGACTCACTCCTCGGTCGCTTCGACCGCGACGATCACGAGCTCGACCGCGTGGTATCAAATCGCGGTCGCCTATGATGACATCTCGCGGGTCCGCTTCTACATCAACGGGAAGCTCGACTCGACCCGCACCCTGACGACCTCGGCGACCTGGCCTCGCACGAATCTCCTCCTCCAGCGCGACACCGCGTCCAGCTCCAACTACGCCTCGGCCGATCTTGAGTATGTCTACATCTTCCGGCGAGAATTGACCGGAATCGAGATCGCCCGCCTCTACGCCGACCCCTACCAGATATTCGCCACCAGGCCTCGGACGTCCGCCCTTGTGTCGCCGACGGTCGTCCACGACCTCGCCGGCTCCATCGCCGCCGCTTCGACGGCCACCGGGAACCTCGCCCTCGTCCGGCGGAACCTCTGGTCGAACGCCGACCTCGAGGCCGGGATCTACGACTGGGAGGCCGTGAGGGCCTGTGCAATCTCCTGGAGCGACGGGAAGGCCTGGCAGGGGACCTACTCCCTCCAGATGGTCCCCGAGGACTCTGGCTGGGAGCTTCGCTCCTACGTGAAGCCGATCGAGGCCGAGACGGAGTACACCTTCTCGATCTACGCCTTCCCGGGCGCGGACATGAAGGACACGGGCCTCCTCTCCTTCTACGACCAGGACGACAACCTGATCGACACGCAGAGCTACGGGCCGATCCCTGGCGGGGTCTGGTCGCGGATCTATGGGACGTTCACGACCGGGGTCGGGGACACGGGGCTGAAGGTCCTCATAACCTCCGGCGCCGACGCCGAAACCGTCTACTACGACGGGGCCAAGCTCGAGCGCGGCTCGACGGTCAGCGACTGGTCGAACTACATCGGCTGGAACCGCGAGCTCGAGGGGGCGATCGCGGCCGCCTCGACCTTGACCGGGAACGCGATCCGGGTCCGTGCGCTCGCCGGCTCCATCGCTGCCGCCTCGGCTCTGGCCGGGGACCTGATGGCCGTCCGGGGGCTCGCGGGCTCGATCGTCGGGACTTCGACCCTGACCGGCGACCTCACGGTCGAGACGGGCGGGGTCGTCTGGGACCTGGCCGGGGCGATCGCCGCCCAGGCTGACCTCGCCGGGGACCTCCGCGTGACGCGGGAGCTCGCCGGCCAGATCGCGGCCTCGGCCGCTCTCGTCGCCGACCTGGCCGTCGACCGGGCTCTCGAGGGAGCGATCGCCGCGAGCTCAATGCTCACCGGCGCCATCAATCTGCGCCAAGCGCTCGCCGGCTCGATCGTCGGCGCCTCCAGCCTGACCGGGACGCTCGCTCTCACCCATGCTCTCGCGGGAGCGATCACCGCCCAGGCCGAGCTTCTCGGGGACCTCCAGATCGAGGGGGCGGCCCTCGAGCTCGAAGGGGCGATCACCGCCCACGCGAACCTCTCCGGCTCGCTCTCGGTCGTCCGGGCCCTCGCCGGCTCCGTCGAGGCCCACGCCGGGGTCGCCGGCAGTCTCGCGGTCGTCCGGGCTCTGGCCGGGGCGATCGAAGCGCAGGCGACTCTCCTCGGAGAGCTCGAGATTCTGGCCGGCCAGGTACAGCTCGAGGGCTCGATCACGGCCGCCGGAACGCTGACCGGGGACTTGACGGTCAACCGAGCTCTCGAGGGGGCGATCGGGGCGGCCTCCGAAGTGCTGGGCGGCCTGACCCTCCTAGCCGGCCTCTCGGGGTCGATCGTGGGTCGGGCGACGTTGGTCGGCCAGCTCCGTCTCCTGAGCGAGATGATCGGCGACGTGATCGACCCGGACTTGGTAAGCCTGACGCCCTGGTACGGCCTCAACTCCGCCGCGGTCGTCCTCGACTTCGTGGAGAGCGGCCCTGACTTCCTCCCGCTCTCCCTGACTCCGACCTATGACCTCCTCTCCCTCACCGAGAAGGCGAACGTGACATGAGCTACCTCGTCGAGCACGTCTACAACGGCCACGACAACCCGGTGGCCCTCCAGCTCACGCGCCGGGGGAGCCTCGTCCCGCTGGATGGCGTCACGCGGATCACCGTCACCGTGGGCGAGACGACGATCGACTCCGACACGGAACCGACGGCGATCCTCTGGGCACAGCCGGGATACGCGGTCGCCGAGGTCCGGCTCTTCTTCGGGATGCTCGACCTTCCCGTGGGCGAGCACGGGTCCTGGCTCGTCATCTACGACACGGAGCATCCGAACGGCCTCGTCTGGCGAGCATTCGTGATCGAGGTCCACGACGAGGTCGGGGTCCCGCCCGTGCCTGCCCCGTAGTAAGGAGAGACGATGCTCGACGACCTCATTCACAAGGCGAACCTCGCGAAGATCGAGGCGGCCGACGAAGAGCAGCGGAAGATCAACGCCGACGAGCTCATCTCCTACTACCGGGGGAACCACCGGGCCCTCCTCGAGGACTACCTCGGGGAGCTCCTGAGCGAAAGCGACCTCCTCGAGAAGTACAAGGCGCTCGCGGCCGTCCGGAACGTCGTCCGCTCGACCATCCACAAGGTCGCCCTCCTCGGCTCCGAGCCGATCACCGTCACCTGGGGCGAAGGGAGCGGGTCCGATCAAGAGGCCTGGGACGCCTGGGCCGACGAAATCAACCTCCCGCTCTTCCTCCAGACCGTCCTCCGCTACGCCGAGCTCTTGAAGACGGTCGTCGTCCTCCCGTACTGGGACGAGACGGCCGAGGACGAGGAGGGGAGCGTGGTCGGGGCCGTCCGGCTCCGGCTCGTCACCCCGAACCTGATCGACGTCTACAGCTCGGAGGAGAACCGCGACCCGGGCCGGCCGGACGTCTTCGTCTTCCAGGTCTACACGGGGGACGGGGAGAGCTATTCGGAGGTCTGGGACCTCGTGAACCGTGAGACGTGGCGGGAGATGGAAGACGGGGAGATGCTCGGGCCGTCGGAGCCGATCCCGCCCGAGTGGGGCTATCCGATCGTCACCTTCCGCCGCGGCTATCCGCTCGACTCCTACTGGACGGAGGAGGGCCAGGAGGAGCTCCTCTCGATCCAGCGCCGGGTGAACTACCTCCTCACCCAGACGAACGTCCAGATCTTCTACGGTGGAATGCGCATTCCCGTGATCGAGGGGGCGCCGCACGAAGACGAGGCCCCGATCGTCTTCGACCCCTCCGTGGTCGTCTTCACCGGCCAGGACGCCGCCGGCCAGCCCCGGACCCTCTCGTGGCTGGGGCCGGAGGTCGCCTCCGTGGTCGAGACGATCAAGGGCGAGATCGCGGACGACCTCGACGCCGTGTCCGAGGCCTTCGACCTCCCGCCGGGGACGATCCGGGCGACGACCTCGGAGGCCCGCTCCGGGCTCTCGATCGAGCTCGAGAACGCTCCGCTCCGCGACAAGGCCCGGAAGGACCGGCTGATCTACACGCCGACGCTCCGTGCCCTCGTCGCACAGATCGCCCGCGTCTGGAACGCCCACGGCTCGACCAAGCTCGGGGAGGAGTTCTCGGTCGACATCCCGGACACGCGCTACGCCGGGGCCGAGGCCGCACAGACCGAGCGGGACCTCCTCCTGATCGACAAGGGGCTGAAGAAGCCCTCGGA
>Ga0209201_1004370_pt1 | contig 11440 bp, 10 predicted proteins | sample AD_UKC055_MetaG_FD_184411 | JGI IMG/M metagenome (GOLD analysis project Ga0209201, IMG submission 184411) | Active sludge microbial communities of municipal wastewater-treating anaerobic digesters from USA - AD_UKC055_MetaG (SPAdes) (version 2) | ecosystem: Engineered > Bioreactor > Anaerobic >... | reverse complement strand
GTATAGGGAGCTTCGCGCCTGCCCACAAGAGACTCTCCTCGGCAACCAGCGGGACGGAGCCGAGTCGGGACTTGTTCGAGGAATGATCTGGTTGGACGACGGTACCCTGAAGCGCTGCTTGCCGCCCACCACCGACTTGCCCATGAGCAGGGCCGTCTCGTGCGGCGGCTGGTGGATCTCGCCTACGCCGGCACCCGGCAACGCCTGGTGCGGGTGCTCCTAGAACTCGGGGAGGAGCACGGGGCAGCGGAGGGAGATGAGGTGCGGATCGACATCCCGCTTTCGCTTCGGGACCTGGCGGAGATGATCGGAGCAAGCCGACAAGCGACCTGCAAGGAACTCCAGCTGCTGCGTGCCAAGGGGTTGATCGAAGTTGTGTGGCCGAGGGTCTTCCTCTCGGACCTGGAGCACCTGCGCCAGCTCAGCTGACGAATGTCCTGCTCGCGGAAGAACCCTTGTTCCAGACTGCTCTTCGCCCTCTGCATTCGCCTCGACGAACGCCGTCGTTCGCCTAGACGAACGGAATCGTTCAGCCAGCTGATTCCCGCTGAGGAGCACACCGCTATACGCTAGTGCCAGCTGCAAGTAAGGGGGTGATCGGAATGGTGGCACTCAAGCTGAGAGTGACAACCCCTGAACGGCAAGATCCGGGGCAGCCCGTAGCCATGACCGGACACGGCCACGGGCACCATTGTCACGCCAGTCCAGACTGAGTTGTCTGGGATGCCCAGCCTGGGGCCTCAGTGCGCCGCCAAAGGACCCCAGGTTGGGCTCTGCACTGAAAGGGTGGGTGTCTGCCATGGGCATGACAGACTTTCGGACGATCTCTCTAGGCGAGGGTGCTTCTGTGGTGTTGGAGCCAGAGACCTTGCTTTGGGTGATTGCAGAGTCGAAGCAGCTCAAACAGGCTCACAGGCTGTTGAGCGATACCTATAGCGAGCTTCAAGATGATCTAAAGCAAGACACTGAGCGAATGAGGACCTCCCATCTCGTTGACATGATAGAGCTCCATCCGACAGCAGTATGCAATATGCGGTGTGCGTACTGCTACATACCGGAAGCGTACCGCAAGCGACCCTTGGTTATGAGCCGTGACGACGTTGATCGGGTTGTGCGTAAGGTACTCTCATGGGTAGAGGAGAAGGGAGGCATGAAGAGGATCATCTTTCATGGTGGTGAACCTCTCTTGGCCAGGGATTCAATCTTCCCGGTGATCGACAGGTACTGGCGTGATGTTGAGTTCGGGATTCAGACGAACGCCACGCTCCTGACTCAAGAGGATGCAGACTTCATCAAGGAGAGGAATGTTCATGTTAGTCTTTCGCTCGACGGTCACACAGCGGAAGTGAACGATAGGTGTCGTCAGTACTCCAATGGGGGCAGCACGTTTGATGATGTACTGCGTAACATCAGCCTGTTCAGGGATTTCGAATGGAATGGCGTGATCGTTACGATCACCAGACACAATGTTGGCTATCTGGCCGAGATGCTGCGCTTTCTGTATGGAATGGGCATCCGGTCGGCTCTGTTTAACCCTGTTTCACCAGCGAATCCCGCAGCCGCTCTGCTCATGCCAAAGACCGAAGATCTCCTTGCAGGCTACAGAGGGTTGATCAATGAGCTAGTACGGCTCAATACTGTACCGGGAGCTCGCCGTTTCGTTGTCGATAACATCGAATCGCTTGTCGTTGCGCTCGTCACATCGAACATGCGGGTGCTCTACTGCCATATGACGCCTTGCGGCGCAGGAAGATTCATGTACGTCATTGACCCTGCAGGCTACGTCTACCCGTGTTCTGAGTTTGTGGGGCATGAGGAGTTCCGCTGTGGCAACATCTTCTCTGACCCTATGGCCGAAGTGCTCGATGCTCCTCCCTGTAAGCGGCTTCGCGCCAGGTATGTTGAACGAGTAAAAGGATGCATATCCTGCGAGTACCGGATGATCTGCGGGGCGAACTGCCCAGCTGCTGTTCAGAGTCTGTCAGGCAACCTGGACGGCAGATCGCCCTACTGCGAGTTCCTCAAGGGGAGCGTGAACTTGATCTTCCGAACATTCCTTGATCACGGCATCGAGAGTGCATTCTGCCTTGTGAGCACCAGATTCGAGGAGATGCTGCGAAAGAGTGCATTGCTTCTGGATGCGAGCCAAGGCGGTGCGAGGCAACCCCGTGCGTAGAGCCCTTGGGGATTATTCCCTCATCCTGCGCTCGAAGAATGTGCGCACTCTGGTTGTCTCCTCGTGCCTATTGTCCTTCATGCGTGGACCGCTGACATGGCTGTTCCCCATCCTCTTGCTGCGTGCTGGGGGCCCGCTGTTTCTAGGGGTAGCGTTCGCAGTCGCGAATGTTGATGACACAGTGATGTCGTTCGTCGGTGGCGCGATGGCTGACAGATGGGGAAGAAGACCGATCCTTCTCTTCTCTCGGCTGATGTACGTATGCGGGGCGTGTCTCCTGCTGGCCTCGATGTTCGTGGGGGGGGCCTTGAGCCGGGCTGCTCTTTTCATTGCAGTGTTGTTCGCTTACGGGATGAGTGGGATCTCTCCCGGCGCTTCTTCCGCCCTGCTTGTGGAGTCGGTAGAGCCCCGCCATGTGGGGCGAGCCTTTTCGTTGCTCAGCAGCTCTTCTCTGCTGTTCCGCAGTCTTGGATCAGCGGCCCTAGGCGTCATCTATCAACGGAGCGTGGTGGCGGGCGCCTTCATGCTCATCCTTTTCGCCCTGAGCAGCACGCTGCTGCTGTTCTGTGTGCGCGAGACGCTGCCTTCACAATCTGCTCGAGACGGAGAGCGGTTAGTCGGACACTTCGTGAACACGTTCCGCTCCGTCGGTCAGCTTGGCCTACTCGGTCTGGCTCCGCTGCTTCTTCTTGTTGTGGGGAACGGCCTTGGCCATGGAATTGGTGGCAACTACTTCGCGCCCCTGCTCGAGGAAGGTCACGGGGTTTCGCTAGCAGTTCTCGGCGGTGTCTTCTCAGCGATCCCCCTTCTCCAAGCTACCCTAGTGCTCCCCGCTGGGTGGTTGGTGGACAGACGCGGTCCCTTCCTTGCTCTGATAACTGGGAATGTGGTCGCCGGCGGGTGGGTAATGCTTGCGGGCGTGACAAAGTGCGCGGATCTTGCCGTTGCGGCAGTAGTAGTCTCGGGATCGCTAGGTGCGTTCCACGGGATAGGGTATGAGACAGCGGTGGCTAGGCTATCGAATGATCGTATGCGAGCCACTCTATTCGGAAGCCTGGAAACGTTGTGGAATGCGATGTTCATAGTAGGACCCCTTGCAGGGGGGGCATTGTATGGGTTTCGGTCAGAACTGACTTTCATCGCTGCCGGGGCGATCCTCATGTTGACTTTCTTGCCGACCCTGGCAATGAGATACCACGCTGGGCAGAGTGGACAATCACGCCGGGGCGGAGAGTCGCCTTGGTAGGCAACGAAGAAGCCCTGCGAGACACGGCGGTGGCGTATGACCCATCTTCTACAGTTCCCGGCGCTGTCAGGGGCTAGAACGCAGACGGGATCGCACCGCAGGGTGACGAGATGCCAGAACCTGGTGCCAGGGTATGTGCCGTAGGTCTTGGCATCGTCTGTTGTTCTCACTACTGTGGAGGTGGTAGGTGATCGAGGATGTTCATCCGCCAGAAGAAGGTTAGGCCGCACGTCTACCTCCAGCTCGTGGAGAACTGCTGGGAGGAGGGAGCTACCCGCCAGCGGACCGTGGCGAGCTTGGGGAGGTTGGATCGGTTGCAGGAGAGCGGGCCAGCTTGAGGTCCTTCTGCGGTCGCTCGGGCGGTGTTTGCCAGCGTCGTGCACCGCCTGTTTGAGTCCGGGTCCGACCGTCAGGCGGTACGGTTCCTGCGGGACGTGGCCGTCCCGGATCGGACTCCCTGGCGCTCTACCACCTGTACCGGGCGATGCGGTTCCTGGGGGAGGGCAAAGACCGGATCGAGGAGAAGCTCTTCGCGAGGAACCGCGACTTGTTCACGGACCTCAGGATCGTGTTCTTCGACACGACGAGCCTCTACTTCCACGGGGAGGGGGGCGAGCTGGGAGCGCGGGGGCACTCTCGGGATCACCGGCCGGAGCTCAACCAGGTGGTGGTGGGAGCACTTCTGTCCGGTGACGGGCGCCCGATCAGCTGCGAGGTGTACCGGGGGAACCAGACGGATGTGCGGGCGCTCTTGCCGGTGGTGGACCGAGCGCGGGAGCGGTTCGCTCTCCAGGAGGTGTGCTTCGTCGCCGACCGGGGGATGGTGAGCGACGCCGTGATCCGGGGGCTGGAGGAACGAGGCCTCGGGTACATCCTCGGGATGCGCCTGCGGCGGGCCAAGGAGGTCCGGGACGTGGTGCTGTCCCATCCTGGGCGGTACCGGAGCGAAGAACCATGAGAGAACGGCTGCGTCGTGTTCTTGAGTTCTGGCGGGAACACGTGTTCCGGTACCGCGCGCTGTGGGGTCTCGCGTTCACGTTGCACCTCCTCTTCTTCGCGTTGAGCGGGATCCTTCCCTTCTTCTTTAAGCGGGTGATCGACGCCGTGACCGTCCTCGACCCGCGGCTGTTTGCCCTCTGGATCGCGGTGTTCCTGGGCACGGAGATCGCCCAGGTGGTCCTCCTCTACACTCGGGGCTACGCCACGCGGCGCCTCGAGCTCAAGGTGGAACAGGACGTGCAGCTGGCGATGTACCGTAGGTTCCACACTGCGCCCTACGAACAGGCGTTGAAGACGAAGGCCGGCGAGGCGCTGCAGAGGCTGACGAGCGACGTGCCGCGCGCCTCGCCCCTCATCGTGAAAAACGTGGCCGAGCTCGTCGGGCACATCGTGCTCGTGGTGATCGTGCTTTCCCTCATGTTCGCCATGGCCCCGCTGCTCGCGGCGATCGCTGTCGCGTTCGTCGCCGTGTACACGGTGGGGTTCCGCCTCTACGGGAAGCGAGCCCCCGCTCTCGCCATCCGGCGCCAGGAGGCCGAGGCGCGGTACGTCGCTACGGCCGAGGAGGGCTTGGGCGCCCTCTACTCGGTGCGCGTTCAGGCCGGCCTGCGCGGGGTGATGGACCGCTTCTCCCGGGCCCTCGGGGCCTACCTGCGGGAGGGGTTCGCCCTGTACAAGCTGACCCTCCTCTTTCAGGGCGGGTTCACAACCCTGATCACTGTCGGCTCGGAGGTGGCGGTGATACTCACCGGGGCCTGGCTCATCTTCCGCGGGGAGGCCACGGTGGGGACCCTGGTCGCCTTCAGCCAGTACATAAACTGGCTGTACGTGTTCGTGGGCTTCATGTCCGGGTTCGCCGCCGAGATCGAGCCGGCCCTCGTCTCGCTCGGGCGGGTGCAGGAGGTCCTCTCCTGGCCTGAACAATGGACGGTGGAAGAACCTCAGGTCCCGACGACGGTGCCCGATCATCCGTACGCGGTCGAGGTGCGGGACCTTGACTTCTCCGTGGGCGGGATGTCCGTCTTCCGCGGGCTCTCGCTTCGGGTGGAGCGGGGCCGGATGACGGCCGTCGTTGGGCGGAGCGGACTCGGGAAGAGTACCCTCCTCAACCTGATCCTCGGCCTGTACCCTGTTCCGCCGGAGAAGGTGTTTCTGTTCGGGCGGGACGTGACGGAGATCCCCCTCCCCGAGCGGGTGGGGATGGTAGCGGTGGTAGAGCAGGAGCCGAAGTTCGTGAGCGCGGGCGGGAGCCTGGCGGATGTCCTCGGAGCGCCGGAGGAGAGGATCCGCGAGGTGGCGCGGAAGCTGGGCCTGGACGACTTCGTTCAGGACCTTTTCGCCCGCGACCTCGCTTCGGCCAAGCTCTCCGAGCTCTCGGGAGGGGAGCGGAAGCGGCTCGGGGTCCTGCGGGGGTTCCTCCGGGAGGCCCCCCTGCTCCTCCTCGACGAGCCGACCGCGTTCCTCGACGAGCGCACCGCAGCTACGGTTCTCGACCACATCCGCACGAACTTCCCCGGGGTTACGGTAGTCGCGTTCTCCCACGACCCCCTGGTGTGCGACCGCTGCGACACCGTGATCGACCTCGAGCGCGGCGCGCCGCCGGGTTGATCCTCTTGGCTTTTGCGGGATGAGCGCGCGGAGGCTATAGTCGAAGCGGTTGATGGACGACTCGCTCGATGTCGTGGTCCTGGCGGCGGGCAAGGGGATGCGCATGCGTTCCCACCGCCCGAAGGTCCTCCATTCTCTCGCTGGCCTCCCCCTCCTCGAACACGTCCTCCGCACGGCGTTCTCCCTTTCCCCACAGCGGGTCGTGGTCGTGGTGGGCCACGGCGGCGACGCGGTGCGGGCCGCGTTCGCGGAGCGAGGGGTTATGTTTGTGGACCAAGGGGAGCCCCGCGGCACGGGCCACGCCGTCCTCGCGGCGCGGGAGGCGGTGGCCGCGGGCACGTTCCTCGTCCTCCCCGGCGATGTCCCGCTCGTCCCCCCGGAGGCCCTGCGCGCGCTCGTCCGGTTCCATCGGGAACGCAACGCCACGGTCTCCTTCCTCACGATGGAGCCCGCCGCGCCCGGCCCCTACGGCCGGGTGGTGCGGGGCGAAGATGGAAAACCGCTGCGGATCGTGGAGGCGGGGGATGCGACCCCAGAAGAACGGGCGGTTCGTGAGCTCAACTCCGGGATCTGGTGCCTGGAGAACGCCCCCGCGGTGTGGGAAGCGCTCGGGGGGCTCTCCACCGCCAATGTGAAGGGAGAGCTTTACCTCACCGACCTCGTAGCCCGTTTTGCCGAAGAGGGGACGGCCGCTGCCCTTCCCTGGCCGGACGCGGACGACCTCTTGGGGGTGAACGATCGGGCTGATCTTGCCCTGCTCGAACGCCTCGTCCGGGAGAGGATCCTCACGGCGTGGATGCGGGATGGGGTTACGGTGACGGACCCCTCTGCGGTCTATCCGTCCCTCGATGCGGCGGTGGGGGAGGACACGGTCCTCCACCCCGGCACCCACCTCCTCGGGCGCACCGTGATCGGACCGGGGTGCACCGTTGGTCCGAATGCTTACCTCATCGATTCCCGCGTCGGGGAGGAGGCGCAGGTGTGGTACTCCGTGGTTGAGGGGGCGGAGGTGGGGCCGGAGGCAAGGATCGGCCCCTATGCCCACCTCCGGCCGGGGTCGCGGATCGGGAGGGGGGCCAAGGTTGGGAACTTCGTCGAGGTCAAGGCAGCCACGCTTGGGGACGGGGTCAAGGCCGGGCACCTCGCGTACATCGGGGATGCCGAGGTCGGGGCGGGGGCGAACATCGGGGCCGGGGCCATCACCTGCAACTTCCAGCCCGGGCGCAGGGAGAAGTTCCGCACCGAGGTCGGCCCGCGGGCATTCATCGGCAGCAACGTATCCCTCGTCGCGCCGGTCCGGATCGGGGAGGGAGCGGTGGTGGGGGCGGGTTCAGTGATCACGCACGATGTCCCCCCCTACGCCCTCGCCCTCGGGCGGGCCCGCGAGGCCGTGACGCCGGGGTGGGCGCGCCCCGCCGAAGAGGGAGGCCATGCCTAGGAAGAAGGGAGTGGAAGATGTTCGGATCCTTTCCGGGAGGGCGAACCTGCCGCTCGCCCGCCGCATCGCGGAGATCCTCGGGGTCGAGCTGTGCGAGGCCGATGCCCCGGGCCAGGACGGCCCGAGCTACGCTCCGGGCCGGTTCCCCGATGGAGAGGTCAGCGTGCAGATCCGGCAGACGGTCCGGGGGAAGGATGTGTTCGTCGTCCAGCCGACCTCGCCCCCGGTGAACGACCACCTGATGGAGCTCCTCATCCTGGTGGACGCGCTGCGGCGGGCTTCCTGCCGCGAGATCTGTGCCGTGATCCCCTACCTCGGCTATGCTCGTCAGGACCGGAAGATGACGGGGAGGGTCCCGATCTCGGCCCGACTCGTGGCCGACCTCCTCGAGGTGGCGGGGGTGGACCGGGTGCTGACGATGGACCTCCATGCTGGACAAATCCAAGGTTTCTTCTCCGTGCCCCTCGATCACCTGCGGTCGGACCGGATGCTCGCCAAGTACATCTACGATCACCATCACGACTGGCTGAACAAGCTCACGGTCGCCTCCCCCGACCTCGGCGGGGTATGGCGGGCGCGGCGGATGGCGAAGCGGTTGGGGGAGCTTCAGGGCGATGGGGAGCTTCCTCTGGCCGTGGTCGTGATGCAGCGCGACGAAGAGGGGAAGGGCGTGGTGGTGAAGGACGTGATCGGGAAGGTACGGGGCCGCAACGTGCTCCTCGTGGACGATATCCTCGCCAGCGGGCGGACGCTCGTGACGGCGGCGGAGGAACTCACAAGGAGCGGGGCGAAGGAGGTGTTCGCCGCCTGCACCCACGGGGTGTTCGCCGGCGATGCGCTGCGGGTCCTCGACACGCCCCAGTTGCAGCGGGTGTTGGTGACCGATACCATTGCCCCCCGCGACGAGGTCCGCAGGGCCCCCCAGATTGAGATCGTTTCGGTGGCCGAGTTCTTCGCGGACGCGATTCGCCGCATTCACCGCCACGAGTCGATGACCGATCTCCTGGCGTACATCCCGATGTGAGTGGAGGAGGATCTGGATGCTGGTCAATGCGACACGACGGCCTCTTACCGTGAAGGCGGGGGCCCTCCGCCGGCAGGGGTTCGTCCCGGCCGTCCTGTACGGTGCCCATGTGGCTTCGCTTCACGTTTCGATCCCGGAGAAGGAGCTTCTGAACATGCTCGACCACGTGACCCGCTCCACGCCGGTCGAGGTGAAGGTGGATGGGAAGAAGACTTATCACGTCTTCCTCAAAGAGATCCAGGTCCATCCGATCACGGAGAAGTTCCTCCACCTCGACCTGTACGTCGCGGATCCGGAGCGACCCCTGGAGATGAACGTCCCGGTGCGGTTCATCGGCACGCCGCGCGGGATCAAGGACGGCGGGGTGTTCGAAGCAGTGCACAGCTACATCCCGGTCCAGGCCCTGCCGGCGAAGATGCCGCCCCGGATCGAGGTGGATGTGTCCGACCTCGGCATCGGGGATTCGATCCTCGTCAAGGACCTCCCGTGGCCGGAGGGCGTCGAGCCCCAGCTCCCCCCCGAGGACGCGGTCGTAACCGTGGCCGCGCGGCGAGCGCTCGAGGTGGAGGCCCCGGTGGCGGCGGAAGCGGCGGAGGCCGTCCCGGCTGAGGGAGCTGCGGTTGAAGAGGAGAAGCCGACGGGAGGCGAGCAACCCGCGGCTTGAGGGCCGTCGTCGGGCTGGGGAACGTCGGACCGGAGTACGCGGCCAGCCGCCACAACGTCGGGTTCTGGGTCGTGGAGCGCCTCCTCACACGTGGTCGCTGGCGGGGCGAGACCCACCCGTGGGGGGAGGTTCATCGCAGCTCCTCAGGGTACCTGCTTCGTCCATTCACGTACATGAACCGGTCCGGGGAAGCCGTGCGCGAGCTTCTCGCCAGGTTTCCCCTCACTCCCCAGGACCTTCTCGTCGTCTACGACGAGGCCGATCTACCGGTGGGGGCCCTCCGGCTGCGGGCCCGGGGAGGGCCGGGGACGCACCGTGGGATGGAGTCCGTCCTCGCTGCCTTGGGGACGGACGATGTGCCCCGCCTCCGGGTGGGGATCGGCCGGCCGGCGGATGGAGGGGATTGGGTGGAGCACGTCCTCTCTCCCCCTCCCCCCGCCGAAGCGGATGCCCTCGCTCGCGCCGTGGACCTCGCCGGCGAGCTGGCCTGGGCCTTCCTCACCGGGGGGCTCGCCGCGGCCCTGGACCGCTTCTCCCGTGAGCGGGGAACGACGGACCGTATAATCTGACCGGAGGTCGCTGATGTACGAGAAGTTCTCCAAGGATTCCATGAAGCTCTTGGCTGCGTCCCAGGAAGAGGCGGGGGATTGGCGCCACCGCTACGTGGGGACAGAGCACCTGCTGCTGGCCGCAGCGCGTATGGAGGGATCGCGCGTGGCGCGGTTCCTCGATGCCAAGGGCCTTAACTACGAGCGGATCGCGCGGTTCGTTGAGCGGCAGAAGGGGAGGGGGAAGGTCCACGTGTCCCCCGACGAGCTCGAGCCCACCCAGCGCCTGCGGCGGGTGATGAAGCTCGCCTACGAGGAGGCGCGGCGGGACGGGGCGGAGACGATCGAGCCGGAGCACCTCGTGTTGGGGATCCTCCGCGAGGGGGAGTGCACGGCGGCGGAGATCCTACGCTCCCAAGGGGTTGACCTCCGTGCCGCGCGGGAGTATTTCGCTCCCAGTCGGCGGGGCGGGGTGCGGGTTCGCACGAGCCATGCCCGCCTGCCCGGCGAGCTCGGCGAGTTCGGCCGGAACTTGGTCGAGGAGGCAGCGAGCGGCGCCCTCGATCCCGTCATCGGCCGGGAGCGGGAGCTGGAGCGGGTGGTGGAGATCCTGTGCCGGCGGAAGAAGAACAACCCGGCCCTCATCGGCGAGTCCGGCGTGGGGAAGACGGCAATCGTGGAGGGCCTCGCTCAGAAGATCGCCGCGGGGGACGTGCCGTCTGCTCTCGCCCAGAAGGAAATCATCGAGCTCGACATGGCGGGGATCGTCGCCGGCACGAAGTACCGCGGCGAGTTCGAGCAGCGGCTGAAGACGATCCTCAACCAGGTCATGAGCGTGGACAACATCATCCTGTTCATCGACGAGCTGCAGACCGTGGTCGGGGCCGGCGGGGCGGAGGGCGCGATCGACGCCTCGGCGATCCTCAAGCCTCCCCTCGCCTCGGGCGCCCTCCAGTGCATCGGCACGGCGACCCCCGACGACTACCGGAAGTCGATCGAGAAGGATCCCGCCCTCAAGCGGCGGTTCAAGACGGTGTACGTGGACGAGCCGTCCGTGGAGGACACGGTGAAGATCCTCCACGGGCTGCGGCACTGCTACGAGGAGCACCACGGGGTCCAGATCACCGACGATGCCCTGTGGCAGGCGGCGCGGCTGGCCGACCGCTACATCACCGACCAGTTCCTCCCCGACAAGGCGATCGATCTCATCGACGAGACCGCGGCCAAGGTGCGGCTGGCGGCGACCGAGCTCCCCCCCGAGGCGCGGGAGCTCCTCGAGGAGATCACGAAGCTCGAGGACGAGGAGGAGGCAGCGGTAGCGGATCAGAACTACGAACTTGCCGCGAGGATCCGCGACCAGCGGACGGCGAAGGTTGAGGAGCTGAAGAAATACGAGGAGGCCGGCCGGGAGCCCCTCGTCCCCGTGGTGGGAGGGGAGAAGATCGCGGCGACCGTGTCCGCGTGGACGGGGATCCCGATCCGCCACCTCCAGGAGGAGGACACGGCGCGGCTCGTGCACCTCGAGGAGAAGATCCATGAGCGGTACGTGGGCCAGGACGAGGCGGTGAAGTCCGTGGCTCGCGCCATCCGCCGTGCCTACGCCGGGGTCAAGGATCCCCGCCGCCCGATTGGATCGTTCCTCTTCCTCGGGCCGACCGGCGTTGGGAAGACGGAGCTGGCGCGGACCCTCGCTGGGTTCCTGTTCGGGGACGAGGATGCCCTGATCCGCATCGACAT
>Ga0209201_1004361_pt1 | contig 11456 bp, 16 predicted proteins | sample AD_UKC055_MetaG_FD_184411 | JGI IMG/M metagenome (GOLD analysis project Ga0209201, IMG submission 184411) | Active sludge microbial communities of municipal wastewater-treating anaerobic digesters from USA - AD_UKC055_MetaG (SPAdes) (version 2) | ecosystem: Engineered > Bioreactor > Anaerobic >... | reverse complement strand
AGTTTCTTTTTCTTGATAATAATCTCCGAACAATAAATGGCCGGTCATCTTAAGATGGATCAAGATTGTGTATTCTCCAGAGATGTCTATTAGAATATTTTTAGCTCGTCTAGTAACTTTGATAATTTTTTGACCAATAACTTTCTTTTTGAAATCAAGGAAGAATTTTTCATCCTTAATCGTTCTCTTAAATTGTTTTATTGCTTGGTCTTTCTTTGCCAAGTCTGTCCAAAGACCCGAGATGGTCATCCTGGGTAAGACTTTTTGTAAACCACTGACCGTTGTTGTAACTTCTGGTAACTCGGGCATAAGCTATCTTCTTCCAATAATCTTTAGGGCTTCTTTTAGCCGATTATTCATTTCGGTCATGTCGGCAGGGATTCTTTTAATTGCCTCTCTGGCTTCATCTTGTGAATATCCTAGTGTTCTTAGGGCTTCTAAAATATCTCTCTCTTCTTGCATGACTTGTGAGGTGGCGATGTCTCCCTCATATTCTTTTAATTTATCTTTCAGCTCAATTATTATTTTTTCAGCTGTTTTACGCCCAATACCAGAGACTTTGTTTAAATAAGTTGTATCTCCACTAGCGATGGCTTTTCTTAGTGTTGAAACAGGGGCAACGCTTAGTGTTGAAAGGGCTGATTTTGGTCCAATTCCCGAGACGTCTAATAATAATTCAAAAAAAGACAGCTCTTCAATATCTAAAAACCCATATAAATCAATTGAATTTTCTCTAACGGCTGTGTGAACCCAAAGTTTAATAGATTCTTCTACTTTAGACAAAGAAATAGCCTCATTAGTTACGAAAAGTTTATAACCAACCCCAGAAACATCAACAATTAAAAAACGATTTCCAATATATGATATTTGTCCTTCTATTTTTGCTATCATAATATCATTATACTAAATATTTAGGTATTTGTAGATGGCGTTTACTTTTATCTGTTTTTCTGGTAGTATTCTTGTATTCATGATTGCTAGTCTTTGTGCGACTTGAATAACAAATAATATAATTAAAATAATAAAAATATGCCAATCACAAAATCAGCTAAAAAAGCATTAAGAGGTTCTTTGGTTAAAAAATCGATGAATGATCGTAATAAAAAAAACGTTAAAGAGTCTTTTAAGAAAATAGAGAAATTACTCAAAGAAGATAAAAAAGAAGAAGCCAAGAAAGTTCTATCAGATTTTTATAGTTCAATTGATAAAGCCGCTAAGAGGGGAGTTATCAAAAAGAATACTGCCTCTCGAAAGAAATCTAGAGTAACAAAGATGATAAACAAATAATAAAAGCCCAACTATTGTTGGGCTTTTATTATTTAATTCAAATTAAATTATTCCTCTGGGGCAACAACTGGCTCTTCTTCGGCCACATCTCCCTCTGTCTCTGTCTGTTCAATAGGTGTTTCCTCAACAGGTGCTTCCTCAATAGGTGCATTCTTCTTTGTGGTTATAATCATAACCAACCAAACAACTAATAAAGCAACTATTATCCAAATGAGGACTTTGATGAATTTTGGCTTAGCTTCAGGGCTTTTTTGCTCTGGGTGGCTAGCTTCTTCTCTGTTTTCCTCTGGTACTTGGTTAAAATTTTGATCGTCCATATTATAGAAATTATTTTTTTAATAAAATCGACTACCTTTTAATTATAACACACAGATAAGATAATGAAAGGCTCAACATTGGGGGATAAAAAACGGTAAAATCTCTAAAACCAAATGCTTCTCATTTGGTTTAAAGAGAGTTTTATGTGATCCCGGCAGGACCGCGAGTACGCTTATCGACCTTGACTAAAACTTTTTCGTCAAAAAGTTTTGTCTAGTCACCAGCTCGTCTGTTTTTCTTGCTAGAAAAACATGACTCCGCTGTTCGATTCCTGCTCGCAAGAGAAGAAGTTCTCTTGCTCGGAACCACATAATAAAATCACCACATAAAAGTGGTTGTTTTATTATGTGATCCCGGCAGGACCGCGAGTACGCTTATCGACTTCGACTAAAACTTTTTCGTCAAAAAGTTTTGTCTAGTCACCAGCTCGTCTGTTTTTCTTGCTAGAAAAACATGACTCCGCTGTTCGATTCCTGCTCGCAAGAGAAGAAGTTCTCTTGCTCGGAATCACATAATAAAATAACCACATAAAAGTGGTTATTTTATTATGTGATCCCGGCAGGAATCGAACCTGCATCATAACTTCCGCAAAGTTACGTCCTATCCATTGAACGACGGGACCAAATTGTTTTGGCTTCAATTTACACTATTTAATAGACACTCGCAAGTTAAAAACCAATTTTATCCATAAAAACAGCACTTCCCGTCTCATCAACCTGAGAGCGTTTAACAACCCTAGATAAATTATCTTCCACCTTGTCTTCCAGCTCTTCGGGAACCAGTATCGCTAAAATAGGTAAAAATCTTTTATTTGTCTCTATTAAAAGTTTGAAATAAGGTTTTTCTTCAACATTTTTAATATTAAAACTTTTTAAGGATGACCATTCATAAAAAACATCACGATGAGTTAATCCCTTTGTTTCAATTTTGTATAGAGCTTGTTCGGGTCTTTTAATTGAAAATAAAATTAAACTAAAACCTGATAAAAATAGGAATATTCCAAAAATATAATTCCCTCGCCAAATAGTAATAATGACGGACAGAATTGTAATAAGGCCAATTCCCCAAAACCAGTCATTGCTGTGATCTTTATGAATATACTCTGGAGATGACCACTCTATTGTTTCTAGAATAATTTCTTTAGCTTTTTTCATACTCTCTTATTTTATCATTAAATCTAAATCAAATAAAGCAAAAGACCCCAACGGGGCCTTTTGCTTTGTTTTATTTCCTTTTCCCAAAAAATCCTTTCCTCTCTTTTTTTTCTTGCTCCTCTTCCTCTATCTCTTTAAGCTCTTTTCTTGCGTCTAATTCTTCCTTTATGTTGTCCCAGCTTTCTCTGATTTGTAATATTACTTCAGCTAGCTCTTCAGGGTCCATTTCTTTTAGATTTTCATATTCAACCTTAACTTGTTCAACTATCTCTTGATAAACAGGTTCAGTTAGCTCCTTAACCTCTTTAGCTTTTTCCATAACGCTTTTTTTAACTTTTTTCCCCAAATCACTAACAATTTTTCTGTTTTTCTTTTTGTTTGGACCTAAAAAAGCATAAGCCGCTCCTGCGAGGGCAGCAATTCCGGCTCCAATTCCAACAATTGCACCTGTACTTATTCTCTTCTTTTTATTATTTTCTTTTGACATATTTTTTAAATCAATTTTATTGATTTTAGATTAATTAATAATAAACGACGAATTAAATAATTTTCTTATTATTTGGCTGGTCGTTTCCCTTTTTATTTTTCTCTTTGCCAAACAAAAAAGTGAATAGGGGGCTTTGCCTAATTTGTTCTCCTAGTTCCCTTAGTTCGCTATTAGCATCATCAGCATAATTTTTTAAAATCTTTGATATTTTGTAAAAATTTCTGACTATTCTAATAAAGTAAAACAAAGCAACCAAAAAGAATAAAGTCACTAGAACAACAGCGATTGTTGTAATCACAAAAAATATATCTGCTTTAATAACTGATTCTATTGGCGTAAAACCCATAAGATTATTTTATCATTAAATTATTAAAAATGCACTAAGGCCAGATTCCTAGATTATTTGAGAAATCCATGTTTTTGTGTTAATATGTGTTTGGTTGGATATTTCCAACATCGTATTCGGGAGATCGTAGCTCCCAAAAAGTTCTTTACTATTATGAAAAATTTGCCGATTAATTCTTTCAACATGCCTTATGGTCCGGACCGTTTTGACCTTATGTTGTCAGTCTTTGACCAAAAAGAGACGGAGATATCGTGTGATATTCCCGAAGAGAAGATGGCTGCCTTGAAAATTAAAGTTGTCTTCTTGGGGGCCAACAGAAAAGAAGGGGAGTGGGAGGCATGGACAGGACGAGTCCGTTTTGTGGACCCAAATTTCCCCAACGAAGTTAGGGAATATAAATATAACACTAGGCACAGGTATGGTGTTATATTGGGTAAATAAAAACACTCCGAGGGGGTGTTTTTTTGTTGACAAGAGATTAAAAATAAAGTATTCTTTTGTTAAATTATTATTTCTAAATATAAAATATTTATCATGGAAAAAGCAAAAAAAATAATGAACTTCCCTGGACCTTCAGCAGTTGGAAGAGATTTCATGTTAGAAAAACTGATAGAAAAACAGTCAGACCTAGAAAAAGATCTAGGAGAATCTTTCAACTTGAAAGTAGCAATAAAGACTACAGATCGACCCGCTAGAAACATTGAGTTAACCAAGAAATCTATTAGCCAAGAACAGTTCTATGAGATGAAAGAAAGGGGAGAAATATTTGCCTCTTATATTCTTGAGTCTAATGGTAAAAATTATGGTTATGAAGTATCGGCTTTTGATGGAGAGGGAAAAGATGTTCTCTTGGCTGATGCCTCAGTCTACCAAACATTAGATTTAAAAGAGAAACTAGGAGAATCTCTTTATTCTGTAGCGGTAGTAGCTTCAAGAGATTACAGAGAAAAAAATATTAGGCAAAGAATAGAGTCGGGTAACTCTTCTGAATCAGAAGAAGAAATAAAAGCCAGACTTAATCTTGGAGATGCTCATGTGGTTTTGTTGGCACTAATGGCCCAAGAGCCATACTCAAACCTTGTGGACTCATCTTTTGAATCTGCTGTTAACCGGTTCATTTCTTCTAAAGGAGAAGATATAGAGGCAGAAAAGTTTATTAAGAATTTCTCTAACTCTGAAAACGTTGTCTCTATGCTAAGAAGACTAATAAACACAGAGTCTAAGGTCGTAGAAGAGTTTTTTGTAAGAGGAGATTTTGATCGCTTACCAGACGGTCAGCCCTTCTCTGGTTCTCATTTACAAGAGACTCTTCATAAAATTTTTAAAAAAGCCCTACAGACGACCGTTAATTAAAACGGTCGTTTTTGCATGAAAACAAAGCACGCTCATAACCCACGACGTTATAAAAAATAAAAACCGCAATTATAATTGCGGTTTTTATTTTAAGACTCGAGATTGAAATTAAAATGTAATTTCTAATCCACTCTTTTGGTCGTTATTTAAATAGAAAGTTATAACCCAAGAAGACCCGAGTCCTTTTTGGATAGTATAGACCTTTTCTGTTTTGTCTAACACTTGAGCTCCACCCGTTACGAGTCCTTCAATAATGGAATCTCTTTCTTGCTCTGTCAATTTGCTAATGAAAGAATAAGTAAGCATCGGACCAAACTCTTCTACCATCTTTACCCCACTGATAGTTTGATCTTCAAGCGTTTTATCAAAAACTGATTTTAAGACAGGCCTCATGGTTTCATCTACCACCTTAGCTTTTTCTCCCTGGATAGCTACATCCTCAGCTTTTTCAAAAGCTATTTCAATTGGAGTTTTTTCTTCAGTGGCTGTGTTTGTGTTTTCGTTTCCTTGGTCGGTAATTTCGGTCCCAGTGTTTGGGTTTATTATTTCCCCCTCGTTTTTTGTAGACTTGGTTGTAAAATACCAAACCCCCAAAATAATAAGGATTAAAATAATTATTGTCCAGATAATTTTTCTCATAGGAAAGATAAAATAAAAATTTTAATATCGACCTTTAGTTATGTGTCATTTTTGGTAAATGTATTTTTACCAAAGCGAATTATTAGAGTGAATATCTAGAATTAGAGTTATTGTTATTTATCTCTCTTTATTTTACCACTATCAAAAAACTCCGCAACAAAATAATAAAGGGGATTCAGTCACGAGTTACTTTTTATTTGTAATTGAAAATTAAAAATGTCTCTTTCGTAAACTTACTTACCTTGCTTTCTTTAACTTAAACTGACATTGTTACACTATAACTTTATGTTAAAGCGGGCCTTGTCACGCCGTAGGTTCGCTTCAGCGAACCGAAGGCGGTGTTTTTTGATTGATGTTCGAACTTTTTTTGACGAAAATCCTGAAAACTAATTTGGACTCGGCGGGGCAAACTATTTTTCTGGGGGAATGGAATTGCCCCGCCTCGGCTGATTTCCCGCCTGCGAGGAGCGAGGTCTCGGGGAGGAATGAGGACGGGTTTCGAACTGGAGGTTTTCGGAAATTCGGCGGCTAATCTCAAACCAAAACTTATATTCTAGCCGAAAATTTTGCCAAAACAAACCTCTCAAAATTTTCGGTTTCCTTATCTGGACGACTTGAATATTCTTGATAGATTTCAAAAATCAAATCTCTTAATCGATTTATTTCAAATCGTTCAAAATATTCTTGAGATTTATTTTTGAAATCTTCAATTGTTTTTATTCCAAGCTGTTCGCATCTTCCCTTAAAATTTTTACTTTCTACTAAAAATTTCTGGAATTGATTTTCTGTTATACCAGAAATCTTTTGAGTAAATTCCTCATAAGTTTGAGGATGTTTTCCCTCTGAAACAATTTCGGTATAGGTTTTTATAAATTCCTCGCAAAGCAAGCTAAAATGACCATCACCATAGTCTTGCTTTAATTTTTCGCTGGCAAGTTGAGATATTTTTTCTTTTTGCTCATCAGTTAATTGCTGAGATAATTTTTCAACAATTGGATTTATAATGCCATGGGAAAATTCATGGTCTTGGTTAAGAGTATTCTCAATATAAGAAATTATTATTTGCTCACCAGGAAAAGCGGAAAAGTTTCTTCCAGAATTTTTCTTATAAAGCGGGTCGGTCGGAACAAAACTTAATTTTTTAACATCTGTCGTTTTAGAATCGGGTTTGAAAAAATCAATCAATGTCTCAATCCTTTTTCTAGTTTCTTCCATTCTTTGTAATCGCTCGTTTCTATCTCGTTCAATTTCGGCAATAAATTTTTCCGCTAATGGAGAAGCAGAAAAAGTTTGATCAAATCGCACCAAAAGAGCCGAAACTTTTTGATAAACATCCTGTGGATTTTTTACATGAGGCTTATATTTTGCCGCCATTTCCAAAACTTTTTCTGCTCTTTCGGGGTGTTGATAAGTTAATGCTAAATTATAAAGTGTTTCTTCGTCCACGCCTTGAGCATTAAATTCACGAATGGTTTTTAAAATATCTGGACTTAATGGATTGTTTTCAAAATATTCTACAGTTTCTTTTGCCAATGGAGTTTCAGTTTCTCCCCATTCTGGATTTTCCGCCTTTAGCAATAAGGAAAAAAGTTGCGCCCCTCTTTCTTCTTGCACAACAATTTCTGGCGTTTTCATAACCTCAAAGCCAGTTTTATTTTTTTCTGCTTCCTTTGGTTTTTCCATGTTTCGATTAAATTTTGGTTCAAAATTTTCCATAAAATTACTTAATCAATTTTTCAATATCAACACCAAGAGTTTTAGCAATTTTGCTCACTACAAAAACCGAAGGTTTTTTAATAACGCCAGTTTCAATTTTGGCGGAGAGGGTGGGATTCGGTCACGAGTTACTAAATTTTTTATTTCGCTTCGCCTATAAAAAATAAAGTACTCGCGAATCTTACAGATTCTGTACACCTTTCGCATTTTGATTACAAAACGCTCAAGGTCTTGCGAAAGCTCCAAGTATTCACTTTCTCACCCGCCTCGGCAGATAGAAAAGTTTTCCAAACTTTTCTCTGCCTGTGGCTTTCGAATCCCACCCTCTCAAATAGCTGCCAATATTAAAATAGTTATAATATAACTATTTTAAATTGTCAGTGCGGAGAGGGTGGGATTCGAACCCACGGACCCCGTAAAGGGTCTCTTGTTTTCAAGACAAGTGCCTTCGACCACTCAGCCACCTCTCCAGTATTTAAAAATGACAAACTTTAACTTAACTATACTATTTAATCTTTTCTCAAACAAAACTATGGCTTCGTGCCCTCCCGGGCCCTTCCCTATATCCTCGCTAAAGCATCGGATATTTTTGCTTTGCAAAATCGGATGAAATATGAAGTAGTTCATATTTCATAGCCACCTCTCCAGTATTTAAAAATGACAAACTTTAACTTAACTATACTATTTAATTTTTTCTCAAACAAAACTATGGCTTCGTGCCCTCCCGGGCCCTTCCCTATATCCTCGCTAAAGCATCGGATATTTTTGCTTTGCAAAATCGGATGAAATATAGAGAGTTCATATTTCATAGCCACCTCTCCAGTACACATAAAAACAAACTTACGCCCTAAACATTACCTTATTTTCTGTCTTTTTTCAAGCTAAAACAAAATAGGCCGATGGCCTATCTTGTTTCTTCTAGTTCTCTCTTAAACAGACTAACTATGTCTTTAGGTTTTTTCTTGGCTATATAGAAAAGATAGAATATTTCTAAAGCACCAAAAGTGTTAAGAATAATCAACAAGACAAACCATGTTTTATCTCTATTTCTAGCCGCTGTCCACAAAGCGTAACCTTTCCACGGCAAAACCCAAATCACATTAATAATAAAAAACCAAATATTTCCTTGAGCTAATGATCCTATTTCCATACCACCCTATTTTAGCAAAAATATGTTTTTAGGACAATTATGCTAATATATAGATAAGCTATGAAGTATTTAGGTATAGATTATGGGGAGAAGAGAATTGGTTTATCGTTGTCGGATGAATTAGGCTCTTTAGCTTTTCCTTATAGAATAATCATCAATGATAATCAAGCTTTTGACGCTATTCACAACATTTGCGGGGAAGAAAATATTATAGAAGTTATTTTGGGGCACTCCGTTAATTCCGAGGGTCAAGATAATTTGATAATGGTAGAAGTTGAGAAGATAAAACAAAAGATAGAACAAGATCTCAGTCTCCCGGTTCATTTAGAGAAAGAGTTTATGACCACAATCCACGCCCGTGATTATTTAGAACAAAATGATATTTATGGTAAAGATAAAAACAACGCCAGGCAAAACCCAAAGAAAAAAATAGATAGAGCAGACGCAGTAGCGGCTACTTTAATTTTACAAAGATATTTAGATAGAAAGAATAATTAAAAGTAATTATTAAAATAAAATATGGAATACATAAGTTTTGAAGATTTTAAAAAATTAGATATTAGATTAGGAACAGTTAAAGAAGTTTCTGTGGTTCCAGAAACAGACAAGCTTTTGTGTTTTCAGTTAGACTTTGGTGAGAAAGACGAAGAAGGGAATACAAAATTAAGACAAATAGTCTCAGGGCTTCATGAGTATTATCCTGAATACGAGAAATTAGTTGGTAAACAATTACTTTATATAATTAATCTTGAACCCAGAAAAATAAAAGGTTTTGAATCAAACGGAATGTTAATGGCCGTTGATGGTTCTGATGGTCGCCCCGTTTTTTTAATACCAGAAACTGAAGTCCCAACCGGTGCTCGAGTTCACTAAAATGCTTGACCCAATTACTTTAATTAAAGCTGTTGGTGTTATCGGAATTATTCTGATTGTTTTTGCTGAGACAGGATTATTTTTTGGATTCTTTTTTCCCGGAGACTCTCTTTTGTTTACTGCTGGTATTTTTGCATCGCAGGGATTTTTTGATATTAAGATTTTACTCATTGGATGTATCGTAGCGGCTATTTTAGGAGATAGTATTGGCTACTGGTCTGGCAAGAAATATGGGCGAAAACTTTTTGAAAGAGACTCTGGTTTTTTCTTCAAAAAACAAAGGCTTTATGACGCTGAAGATTTTTACAAAAAACATGGCAAGTTTACAATTATAATTGCTCGTTTTGTTCCGGTCATCAGAACTTTTGCTCCAATTGTGGCTGGAATAGGGGATATGCATTACAAAACTTTTATTCTATACAATATTTTTGGAGGAATTTTTTGGGTTTCCTTAATGACCTTGGCTGGATATTTTTTAGGTGGACTTATTCCTAATCCAGATAAATATATTATTCCAATAGCCTTGCTGATAATTTTTATTTCAGTCATCCCTATTTTGATAAAGTTTGTAAAAAAGAAAAAGAAATAAAAAAAATGCTCTACCCAATTTCCCACATGTTTCCCACATGTCGGACATGTGGGAAATAAAGCGCAAAAAATACCCAATTAACAAATTAAGAGACGGCTGTCTCTTAATTTGTTAAACGCAAAAGCTTCGCTTTTGGTCACAAATAATTCCTCGCCGTCGCCTGTCCGCACACCCATATTTTTTAATAAAAATATGGGTGTGGTGGGCTCGGAATTTTTGCGACCCCGGCTCGCTGTTTTCTGTGGTCAGAAAACATTACTCCGCCTCACAAAAGCGAAAAAGAGCAAAGAAGTTTGCTCTTTTTAGGCTCACGCTTTTGTGCCCCCGCGAGGAATCGAACCTTACAGGTTCAGTACCCCAATTGTCCCTAACCTATTTTTGTATAAATAATAAATAATTTTTAAACTCCAAAATGTATCTCGTTTTTCATTAATTACATAGTTTAATCTAAAAATAGGTTCGGGATCAATCGGGCTTCGATTCCTTGGACCAAAATAAAAAACTGGGCACAAGACCCAGCTTTTTATTTCGGTGCCCCACTCGGGTCTCGGACAGGATGGTATAAGGTAGTATAAGCATTTATTGGCACTATTATCCACTAGTATCCTGATGCCTTCGCGTAGGGACTATTTTCACCTAAGATGATGGATACTTATTTACAATTTACCAATTTTTATTTTTCTCGAATGATCTGTTTTATTTCTTGTTCGTGTTTAGGTCCCATTAACTTACCAAATTTTATAGCAATATTATCATTTGCGGTCTGTGAGATAGAGAGGAGTATTATACTGAAATAAAATTTTAATTTAAAAATTAAGTTTGAGCTAGGATATAGTCGCGTAGCATGTTCACTCCTTGCTACATTTATCGCAGTTCTTCTCAGAAATCTCCCATAATCTAGAACTAAATTTTCTTTCTCCATATCATTTCTAGCATAAAGAACATGAAACCATTTTTTCACATATTCAAATACTCTCAAATCATTTTGACTTAGATGTTTTAGTGGATGAGAGAAAAACCCCCTCTCGCTTGATTCAAATTCTTGATCAAACACCCTTTCAATTTCTAACACCTCTTCGTAAGTTTTTATCTCTGGAAAAACAATTGTATTACTATCATTTACAATTTTTGGGAAATCCTTGACCATTTGTTTAGTGTAGCAGAATCCTTCTAAAAGAGAAAGGGCTGATTGCGGGAATTATAGGGCCTCCGCATCGGCCTTGGTTGTGCCCCCGCGAGGAATCGGTCACTCTCGTCTCATATTTTATTTCTGGTTCGCAAAGCTCATCATCATAAAATATCTCACTCCCTTGACCTCCACTCGGGCGCTCGGACTGTCGTCCGGCTTCGCGCGCCCTCGGTTCGATTCCCGCGGATATCACTAAAAATCTAAGCCAGAGATGCTCCTCATCTCTGGTCAAAGATTTTTATGTGCCCCCGCGAGGAATCGAACCTTACAGGTTCAGTACCCCAATTGTCCCTAACCTATTTTTGTATAAATAATAAATAATTTTTAAACTCCAAAATGTATTTCGTTTTTCATT
>Ga0209201_1004360_pt1 | contig 11460 bp, 10 predicted proteins | sample AD_UKC055_MetaG_FD_184411 | JGI IMG/M metagenome (GOLD analysis project Ga0209201, IMG submission 184411) | Active sludge microbial communities of municipal wastewater-treating anaerobic digesters from USA - AD_UKC055_MetaG (SPAdes) (version 2) | ecosystem: Engineered > Bioreactor > Anaerobic >... | reverse complement strand
TACTTCGCGGTTAATACTTTTCTGGTTAATCTTGATTCTTACGCAGGCTCCATGAAGCACAACTACTATCTGCTGGAGAATAACGGACTATTCGAAATTTTGCCTTGGGATCTGCACCTTTCATTTGGCGCTTTTCAAATGCAGCAGACATCAAGAGTCATAAATTTTCCTATAGATGCCCCTGTTACCGATAGCATGCAGAACAGCCCTCTCATTTCAAAGCTTTTAGAAGTCGACAAGTACAAAACCATGTATCATTCATATCTGCAAAAGCTTATACAGGAGTTTATTGACAGCGGTAAGTACTATGAAAGGATCAAGCAGGTAAGTTCCATGATTGACTCTTATGTAAAAAACGATTCTATGGCATTTTATACTTATGAAGAGTATCAATCAGCTCTGGAAAATATGATAATTTATGGAAAAGACAGAACTTTGAGCATTAAAGCACAGCTCGAAGGGTCACAGCCAAGCACAGAGTATGGAAATATCCAGTCATCACTCAATCTTACAGCTTTGGGAACCATGGGCGGCGGAAAAAACGTCGGAGATAGAATGATGAACACAAATCAGCAGTCACAAGGTTTTTTTGATACAGCAGATGCATCCGGAACGCAACTGCGACAATTTCAGGCACCTGGAGAGCAAAACGGTGCTCAGAGTATGCCAAATCAATTCGGACAGCCTCCTGCAGATATGCAAAGTATGGAGCCGCCTGATAATCAGGGACAAGAAAATATGCAGCCCGGAAACATGCCTGAACCACCGGAGGGATTTTCTTCACGTCAGCCTCCAGAGTTCAGTGAAAAAAGAGGCTTTGGTCCAAGACCAAATCAAGACCAGCCCGGGAACTTTCAATTTCAAAACTCCACCCAAGCATCATCAACAACAGCCATATCATCCGAAACGGCTTTAAATTCAACTCCTATACTTCCTAATGGTCAGAATATGCGCAAAAATGAAATAAACAGAAACAGTCCTTTTAGGCAAGCAGATCATACCTTAGAATATGCAGCACTCGGAGTATCTTTTGCAGCAATCTTTATAGGACTTATAGCTGTTTTCAGGTTTAAAAAGCGCAAGTATTCAAGTTAACCATTATCGTCTTTACGGTTCATCCACACAAAGCTCCTGTTTAAATAAAAGGTACAGTCCGATAAGGCTGTACCTTTTATTTATAAGGCAGTCTTTCTTTATTATCTTAATATGAGTTAATACTTGTTGAAAGATCATAACTTATAATTATTTCAAAATAATAAAAGAAGGTGCTGCTTTGAAAAGCATTAAGTTCAAAATAGCTTTGATCTCAATAATCATTTCTTCTCTGGCTTATTTTTTGATACTCGCCATAACCTATTCAACCGTTACCCAAAGCATAGTCAGCCAAAACGAACAGTTTACACGTAAAATACTGAGTTTGAAATCGCAGCAGCTTGAAAACTATCTCGATGGAATAATTTTACATTACTCAGGATATATAAAAAACAGCTGGCTTATAAAGGATTCTCTTGTCCTTAGTTACTGGGATATGATCAAGTCAGAACTTACTACTAAAATTCTTGAAAAAGAAGAAGATTTTTACGATATTATTTTGATATCTGAATCCGGTAAAGCTTTTAGCTCTTTGGAAGGTGAAAAAGAGGATTTTTCAGATGAAGGCTTACAAATTTTCAAAACATGTCCTGAAGATACGTATATCAGAGTTGAAACAAAAGGTTCAGATACATTTTTGAATGCTTACTTCAGAGTATATGATGAAAACTCAAAAATAATAGGTTTCAGTATCTTAAAAGTAAAGACTGATTTTATAAAATCATCAATTGGGGATATAAACATTACAGGAGTGGTAAACTCGTCTCTTATTACAGATGACGGCAGTTTCTTCAGTAAAGATGAAGGCGTCACCCAAGACAGAATTTTCGTATCGGCCGATATAACTTCACAAAAGAGCTGGAAGATAGGGGCGTATATAGATAAAAAGATTTTAAATGCCGAACTTGACAGAATCATACGGCTACTTTCAATAACGGTAGTCATAATAACAATCATTTCAACTTTTTTGTATATTTTGACCGGAACCATTCTGCTTAATCCTTTAAAAGAGCTAGAAAAAGGTCTGGAAATAATCAAACAGGGAAATTTGAAAAAAGATCTGCGGGTAAAAACCAAAGATGAGATATACAGAATAAGCTGTAAGATAAACGAAGTTACCGAAAATCTCCGTGATGTAATGGCCGCAATTCTTGGCACTTCTAATGAACTGGGATCTTCCTCAGAAGATTTCAAAATAATTTCCCATACCTTAAAAGACTCTTCGGACAGACTTCATGCAGATATGACCCAAACCCACAGCAAAACTGACCGTTTCAAACTTGCCCTGTTAGATTTTGAAAAGTATATGCAACATCTTGAATCAGATATGAACGAAAACCACTCGTACTCTGAAAAAATAGAAGTTTTTGCGGGCGATATAAAAAAAGAGTCTTATTATGGACTATCAAAAATCAATCAATGTCTTGATTTTTCAGAAAAAACCATTCAAAGGATTGAACTTTCTGATAGATATGTAGGAGTACTCGCAAAACACTCGGAATCAATAGAAGAGATAGTGCATGCAATAGAAAAAATAACCTCACAGACAAATATGCTTGCCGTTAATGCTTCAATACAAGCAGCCAAAGCCGGTGAAAACGGAAAGAGCTTCGGGGTGGTTGCCTCAGAAATACGAAAACTTGCATCCGAAAGTAAAACTGCAACCGAAAAAATATATATAGTTTTGAAACAGATAAAGGATGATGGAGATAAAGCCAAAAATCTTTCTGCGGAATGTCTTGAAGATATACGAACAAATAATTCAAATATCATGGGGGTTTCCTCAGAGTTTTCTTCAATCATTGAAAAAATAGTTGAACTGTCAGTGATGCTTGATAAAATGAAGAAAATAACTCAGGATAATTTTTCTGAAACCTCCAATATTATTGTTAACCTAAAAAACTTATCTAAAGCTCTTGTCGTTATTCAGTCAGAGATAACAGAGGTAGCAGAAACATGCTCCAATCAAAAAGCAATCTCTAAAAAGATAAAAGATCATTCAGAGGTTATGTCTGTTCTATCAAAAAAACTCAGTCTGATACTTAATCAGTTCAAAACCTGAAAGTACTTACATATAATTTAAATGCACCCCTTTTTCATTGAAAGCTGAAGTGGGGTGCATTCCATTTTATCCGTATATTTTTTTTATCTTTTCCATAAGTTCTGTAAAAGCTTGAGCCCTGTGACTGCATTTATTCTTAAACTCAGCCGGGAGCTGCCCGAAAGATTTCGTTTCACCCTGAGGAATGAAAATGGGATCGTACCCGAATCCTCCGTTTCCCATAATTTGAATGCTTATATTTCCGTAAACACGGGCTTCATACGAAACCAACGTAAGCGTAACAGGATCATAAAAAGTGGCAGCACAAGCAAAGTATGCCTGTCGGTCACTTATACCGTCCATCTTGGTCAAGATACTCTGCATCTTTTCTTCAAAAGACCTGTCTGACATATATCTGGCAGAGTATATCCCAGGAAAACCATCCAGCGCTTTTATACAAAGCCCTGAATCATCGGCCATTACTTTTTGGTTTAACATGTTTCCTACAGTAACAGCTTTTATGACAGAGTTTTCTATAAAAGTTTTTCCTGTTTCCTCAACATCAGGACTGTCCTGCATAGAATACACCTGAGCATATTCTTTAATAATCTCAGATACTTCTGCAACCTTGTGCTTGCTTGTCGTGGCAAGCATTACTTTAATTTTCTCCAAAATCATTCTACCGCCTTTCGTAGCTCCTGAATTGCGGTCTGTGGATCATCTGCATGAAACACCGCTGCTCCAAGGACAAAGGATGTTGCTCCTGCATCGTAGAGTTTTTGGATATTCCCGGAGTTGACTCCTCCGTCTACCATTATTTCAACATTACAGTCCAATATCCCACAAAGTCCTGCTAACCGTGCTACTTTCTGAACAGAAGTTTCTATGAACTTCTGTCCCGTAAAGCCTGGATTCACACTCATTATAAGCACTGTATCCAGATAAGGAAGTATCTCCTGAAGAACCGCAACCGGAGTTGAAGGATTCAAAGAAACACCGGCTTTACAGCCTTTTTCCTTTATCATGCTTACTGCTCTGTGAAGATGAACTGTCGATTCGTAGTGAACTGTAACTGCATCAGATAGCTCACAGAATCTATCAATATATCTTTCTGGACTTTCTATCATAAGATGAGTATCAAAAAACATATCTGTGTTTTCTCTGACTGACTTTATTACAGGAAATCCAAAGGATATATTCGGAACAAAAAATCCATCCATGACGTCCAAATGAAGTCCGTCGGATATTTTTTCTATTTTTCTGATATCACCGGACAGATCAAAAAAATTTGCCGCCAGCAAAGAAGGAAAGAACTTTACCATTTTTTCTCACCACTTTCTTTTATTTCTCTGTATATGCTCAAATAGTTATTATACCTTTCAGAGGATATTTCTTTTTCTTGAACGGCTTGCTTAACTGCACAACCGGGCTCATTTATATGAACACAGTCGTTAAATGCACAGTACGGTTCATATATTCCAAACTCCGGGAAAAAATCCTTAAGTGTCGCACATTCAAAGTTTCTGAGTTCAAGATTTGCAAAACCGGGTGTATCTGCAAGGAATCCGCCAAATGAAAAGGCTATGAGCTCGGAAAAGGTTGTAGTGTGTCTGCCGCGTTTAAGCCTGTCTGATATTTCATTTACCTTCAAATTCAAAGTACTGTCGAGTTTATTTATCAGACTTGATTTTCCGACTCCGGACATTCCGGCTGTAGTAGTTATCTTACCGCAAAGAGTATTCCTTACTTCTTCAATCCCAATATCTTGCTTAACAGATACCGTTATGACTTTAAGTATTTTTGAGTATGCTGCCACAAACCTATCAAGCAGTTCTTTCTCCTGTGCTGTTTGCAGAAGGTCTATTTTGTTTACCACAATTACACACTCAAGCCGTTGTTTCTGAACCTGAATAAGAAACTTATCAACTATAATGTTGTCTACAGAAGGATTTTTTATTGTAGTTACAAGCACCACCTGATCGACATTGGCTATTTTGGGTCTGTAAAGTTCATTCTTCCTCGGAAGGATATTCTCAACCTTTGCATATTCGGCATTTTCCTCAGACGAGTACTCTATATAATCTCCTACAACCGGCCGTATATGCTGCTGTTTAAACTTACCTGGCAAGACACACTCTAAACGTTTATTCGTCTGAATATCCACCGCTGAAACCATGTTGGAATGGAACCTTATGACAACCGCTTTTTCCCAGGACACTCGTCACCCCTCATAAACACCGATTATAAGTTTTATAGCATTTTTATTCAATTCTTCTCCAACATCCGGAGACATTTCAAGAACAATACCGTGCTTGGTACTGTCACTGGTTCTTATCTTCTGCACAGTATAGGTTATCTTGTACTGAACAAGAAACTGATCTGCGACTTCAAGCGGAACCCCTATAAGATCGGGCACTTTTTGTATATCAATACTTCTTAGCTGTATAAGAACATGATGACCAGCTTTTACTTTTACTCCCGCTTTAGGATCTGTATAAAGAACGGTATCTCCCGTTCCGTCTACAACAGGTATAAGGCCTTTTTCTTTAAGAGCCTGGATGCCGACATTCTTCGTCTCACCTATAAGATAAGGAACCTCAACTTTTTTTGCCGAGCTGGTATAAACCATCATTATAAGTATCGAAAGAATTCCTGCGGCAAAAAGCCCAAAAATAACCATCAGAATATGGATGAGCCCTTTAAGAATTCCTTTTTTCATCACGCACCTCTGTACGTTCTATGTTGCGTTTTCTAAGCTGACCACAAGCCGCATCAATATCGGTTCCTCTCTCTGCTCTTAAACTGACTTCAAATCCTTTATTTCTAAGCTCCTCTGCAAACTTTATCATAAATGGTCTCGAAGGTCTTTCATATCCTTTAGGATTAGGATTGACCGGTATGAGGTTTATCATTACCTTCAACCCCTCAAGAAGCGTTGCCAGTTCAAGCGCATCTTCCTTGGTTTCATTGAAATTTCTTATAAGAGTGTACTCTATGGTAACTCTGTTTTTGGTTTTTTTCTGGTAGTTTCTGCAGGCTTGCATAACCTCTTCAACAGGATACTTTGAATTTACGGGCATTATTCTATCCCTTTTCTGATTATTAGGAGCATGAAGAGAAAGAGAAAGCCTTATGTCAAGTTTTACATCTCCCAACTCTTCTATCTTATCGGCTATTCCTGATGTAGAAATAGTTATATGCCGTGCGCCTATATTTCTGAAATTTTCTTCGTTCATTATCCTTATGGATTTCATTGTATTTTCATAATTCAAAAGAGGCTCGCCCATTCCCATAAAAACTATATTATTTATGTTAAGCTCTTTTGCCTTTTCCATAGCAAGGACCTGTGAAACAATCTCACCGCTGGTAAGATGCCTTGTAAATCCTCCCTTTCCTGTCCAGCAAAAGCTACACTTAAGAGGACATCCTACCTGTGAAGATATACAGGCAGAAACTCTGTTGGCATAGTACATGATCACTGATTCCACTTTTGCTCCGTCCATAAACTGAAGAAGAAACTTTATGGTGCCGTCTACTTTTGAAACCTGCATATCCACAATCTCCGGAATGCCTATATAGAGACGTTCCTCCAATTTGTCCTTGACCTGTTGAGAAAGATTGGTCATCTCTGAGAATGTAAAGACATGCTTTTTGTATATCCAATCGGCAACCTGTTTGGTTCTGAACTTCTCTATGTTAAGTTCGTTCTTTAAAAAAACTTCTAACTCCTCGTATTCAAAATCAAGTATATTTTTCTTAGTCATTTTTTTCCTCCGTTTTTAGCGTTTCTTTTCTGAACATTGCAATATAAAAAGGTATCAATCCTTCGTCATGGAATATGTACGCACCATATCCGTCAAAGTGAAACTTTACTCCAAGACTGCCGAGTCTTTCTCTCAGATCCAAAAAACTTACATTAAAGTTCTTCTTAAGCCATTTCATGTTTCCTGTGTTTTCTTCCCACGATAGAGTGCAAGTCGAATAAGCTATCTCCCCTTTAACCTTTATATTACTCATAGCATTGGTGAGAATTTTTCTCTGTATCTGAGCATATCTTTCAAAATCTTCCTTTTTAACCCTGAAAAGCACTTCAGGATGAGCATAAGCAGTACCAAGAGAAGTACATGGCACATCAAGCATAAGTTTATCATACTCAAAAGCATCTCTGAACTCGGAAGCATCATTGAGCTGGACAGAAACATTTGTAATCCCATGTCTCTTACAGTTGGCAGAAACACTTTCCAGTCTTGAAATATCGTTATCTACTGCCTTTATACTGCCGGTATTTTTCATAAGCTCAGCAGAAAAAGTACATTTTCCTCCCGGAGCCGAACAAAGATCGAGCAACTGCTCTCCTATCTGCGGATTTAAGATAATAGGAATCAGCTGCGAGGATTCATTCTGTATATAAAAATAGCCTTTTCTGTAAAGTTCCGTTTCCTCCAGGGCCAGAGAGTCTTCATCAATATAAATACCATATGGAGAGTATTTTGCTGTTTGTGCAGCTATTTTTGAATCTGCAAGCATCTGCAAAAGCTCTTCACGGGAAGTTTTTAATGAATTAACCCTTATGCTTCTGCGTGGCGTGGATGTATTAAACTTTATTATGGAAGAAGAAAAAGTATGTCTCTTTCTTATATATTCATAAAGCCATTTCGGAAGAAGGTACTTGACATTTTCCGGTTCATTGCCCAAAGTATCCTTTGCTCTTATATAATTTCTGAGAACAGCATTTATAAAAGATTTGCTTTTCTTACTGGATACAAGTGCAACTGTCTCATAAACTGCCGCATGCTCGTCAAAACCTGATATTAACTGATAAAACCCCAGCCTCAGCAACCAAAGCGAGGCCGGAGTAAGATCTTTAGGCTTGTCAACAAACTTGGAGATCAGCCAATCCTCTTTGGCTATATTTCTTATGCTTCCCCAGACCAAAGATTTGAAAAGGCCAAAACTCCTTTCATCAAGCATATTTCGTGCTTGTTTTACACTTTCATTGGATATGGTTTCCTTCTTTTCATACTGCCTGAGCAGTTTATATGCCAGTTCTCTCTCCATTGTTAATCTCTTCTGTCAACAGCACCTGCAATCAAAACCATTCTCAAAAGTTGTGAAATAGCCATGAATGCTGCTGCAACATATGTCATAGCGGCTGCATTAAGTACCTTTTTGGCTTCATCTACTTCAGAAGACGGCATTCCGACTACCGGAAGCATCTTTATAGCTCTTTTGCTGGCATCAAACTCCACCGGCAACGTTATAAGGGTAAATAAGACCACAAAAATAAATAGAAATATACCGGCCTTAAGCAACAGTGGAGTGGAAAATATAAGACCCATAAAAAATATCACCCATGAAAGCGTTGAACCCATGTTAGCAAGAGGAACAGAAATATTTCTTATCATCAAGGGCTGATAGTTTTTAGCATGCTGTATGGCGTGTCCGACTTCGTGGGCAACTACACCCAAAGCCGCCACAGATAAAGAACCATATGTGGATTTTGAAAGTCTAAGAACCTTTGAAGATGGATCATAATGGTCAGAAAGAAAACCATTCACAAACTCTACCTTTACATCATAAAGTCCGGCTGAATCCAGCAGCCTCCTGGCGAATGCAGCACCTGTCTCTCCAAGAGCGGATCTTTTTCTGGAATATGTATTGAATGTCGACTGAACTGATATCTGTGCCCAAAGAGTCAGGAAAAATGCAGGTATAAGAATCAAAAACGACGGATCATACCAGAACATAATATTCACCTCCGATTTATTTTTTTTAATTATTTTCAGAACTCTTCAAGGTTTTCAACTCTTATAAAATAATGTTTAAGATACTCAGTTTCAAATATATTATATATGAGAGGATGATCGGGAGACTGCATGCCCCTGTATACAACGGTAAGCTTCTTTCCTGTATCCTGTGCCGCTTCAAAGATAATCTTCCTGAAATCTTCTTCATAGACAATCTGTGTACATGAAGAAGTACAGAGATAACCTCCGCTGCGGGTTATCTTCATCGCTCTCAGATTAAGCTCCTTATAGCCTTTTATAGCGTTTGCCTTGGAATCTCTGGACTTGGCGAGGGATGGAGGATCTATTACAGTTATATCGTAATATCTGCTGGTATCATCAAGAACTCTCAGATAATCAAAAGTATTGGCATTGACAAGCTCATATCTTTCCGCAGAAAATTTGTTCAGCTTAAGGGTTTCTTCAAGTATTTTGAGGGCCCTTTCTGAATAGTCTATAAAAGTTACAAACTTCGCTCCACCCTTAAGAGAATGTATACCAAAATTGCCTGTATAGGCAAAGGCATCCAACACTTTTTTGTTCGATGCATACTTGGCTATATTCTGTGCATTGATGCGCTGATCAAGAAAAAAACCGGTCTTCTGACCCTGCACATCACATATGAACTTAACACCTTCGATTCCAAATTCAATCAATTCTGGACCGTTTGCGTAGACCCAACCTTGATACGGTACAAACTTTTCTTTCTGGGCGCTCCTTTCATCATCCTTTTCATATATTCCCTTGGGATTAAGTATTTTCACTATACTCTCTATAATATCATCTTTATGTTCGTATATTCCCAAAGTATTTATCTGGAATATAACGTAGTCGTCAAATCTGTCTACAACCAGACCAGGAAGACCGTCAGACTCTGCAAAGACAAGTCTGTAAGTGTTCGATCCCGGAAAAAGTGATCTTCTGTATTCATAAGCCTTTAGTATTTTTTTATAAAAAAAATCCTTATTGATTTCCTCGTTTTTTCTGGTCAGAATCCTTATTCTTATAACAGAATTAGGATTATAGTAGCCTTTGCCTATAAAATTTTTACCAAAAAAAACGCTGAGTATGTCTCCTTCTTTTACCCCAGATTCTACAGACTCTATCTCGTTTTCATAAATCCATGGATGACCGTTAAGCACCCTCGACTTTATATCTTTCCTTAAATGAGCAATCATCCACAAACCTCCTTATATATGGATATTATATCTTCATACGTTATATTACCCGGAGTAACGGAGACATGCATCGATTTTGCCACAAACTGTGAAAAATCGACTAAATCCTTTTCAGAAAGCTTTGGAATGTTCTTGTAAACTCCCAATTTTTCAAGAAAATCATCAAACTTATCTACTGATTTAAAACTTTCCTTAAAGACTCTCAACTTTTCAGGATTAGTCCTTTCAGCCTTACGCAAAACACTAGGCAAAAAGATTATAGTCGCAACTCCGTGTCTTATCCCGTAAAAAGTTGTCATGTTGTAACCGAACGAATGAGGCAAAACCGTCCCTGTCTGAGATATAACCATACCTCCAAGCATCGATGCCAGAGATAGAGCCTGCCTGCATTCATATCTTTCTTCTTCGGATAAAACCAAGGAAGAGTTCACAAGCTTAGGAAGATTTTCTTTTATTAACTCAATAGCCTTTGCCGCATAAAGATCAGTAAGTATAGTGGATTTCAGAGATAAAGAACCTTCTATGCTGTGTGAAAGAGCATCACAGGCAGTCGTTATTGTAAGTTCAGTCGGAAGATCAAGAGTATATTTAGGATCTATAAAGCTTATATCAGGAAAAATTACATCGCTTTTAAAGCTTTTTTTCCTATTTTCAGGAGAGTTCAAAACGGAAAATTCAGTTACTTCGCTTCCTGTTCCACTGGTGGTAGGAATTGCAACTATCGGAAGCGCTATGTCAAAATCACCATCGAACAGCTCTTCTATTTTCATAAAAGGATTTGCAATTAATACCGCAACGGCTTTTGCTGCATCGATAGGACTTCCTCCTCCAATACCTATTACAAAGTCTGCATCATTTTCAAGCCCAAACTCTACAGCTTTTTGAACCGAAGAAAAAGACGGATTTTCTTCAATTTGATCATACAAAACAAATTCTATATTCAGCTTATTTAGAACTTCAACGATTTCATCGTAAGCCCCGCAGGCTTTGGCTGATTTTCGTCCGCTTATTATAAGAGCTTTCTCCCCTAAACCGCTTAAAGTAGCATAGTTATTATTAAGACAGTCCCTGCCGAAAAAAACTCTTGTCGGAATAAAATAAGAAAAGGCATGCGACATTCGATACTCCCCCCTTATATAGTTTAATCTATTTTAACATGATTTTGTTTAAGAAATTTTACAGAAAAAGATAAATTCTACTGTTATAATTGATACGGAAAAATGATTACAAAAAGATTTTCAAGGAGACTAACTATTAAAAGTCAAGGGGTAAAATGAAAAAAGTAGAAAAAAATGTGCCTTCCTTGAAAAACATCAATCAAAAACTTTTTAATGCAAGCGAGTGTGAAAGAGAGAATAACAAA
>Ga0209201_1004357_pt1 | contig 11469 bp, 13 predicted proteins | sample AD_UKC055_MetaG_FD_184411 | JGI IMG/M metagenome (GOLD analysis project Ga0209201, IMG submission 184411) | Active sludge microbial communities of municipal wastewater-treating anaerobic digesters from USA - AD_UKC055_MetaG (SPAdes) (version 2) | ecosystem: Engineered > Bioreactor > Anaerobic >... | reverse complement strand
CTAAAATATCTCCTGCTCCTTCCCCTATGACAGCGCTTTCACAAAAACTGAAAAGTGAGAATGATGACATAAAAGTACTTTTCATAGGACCATGTATAGCAAAGAAAATGGAAGCTTTCCTAAACAAAAAAATTGATTATGTTATGACATTTGAAGAACTTGGCACTCTTTTCGTGGCAAAAGGCATTGAACCGTCATCAATGGAAAACGAGGATATTCAAGGTTCTGAATCAGGATGGGGATTTGCGGTTTCTGGAGGAGTTACCAACGCTGTCAAGTTAAGGTTGGAAAAGGAACTTAAAACTTTGAAGATGGATGGACTGGTTCAGGCAAAGGAAACATTTAACCTTGCAAAAAAAGAAAAGTATGACCTGATTGAAGGAATGGCTTGTGAAGGCGGATGTATAGCCGGTCCCGGAGTTATAGTGAATCCTAAAGTTTCATCTTCAAACGTTAAAAAGATTGCAAATATAAAATAAAGTATAGAGGCTTATGCCTCTATACTTTATTTTTATCCAGCCATAGTATTTATTTTGCTGAGCCGGATATGATAGAATTGAATTATATAAAGCTAACGAAAGGAGAACATTATGCCGTTATCAGAAAAACTGAACTATATCTTTGAGTTCCGTAAAAGAATAAAGGATATACATCCTTTGTTGGATAAATGCTTTCCCATAGTTGTTTCAAGCTATGATAAGCTCGATATTTACGATATAGCCGATGAAGAAAGGTATACTCTGGTTAAAACTGATAAAAATATGTTCGGTCACATACCTCATATTCGTGCTTCATTCCCTTTTGAATCATATGGAAAGAGGCCTGTATGTATTATTACAGAAGATGTCTTTGATGAACCGAACGGTTATGCTGTTGTTTTTCATGAGTTCATACACTGTCAGCAGTACGAGATATGCGAGAACCGTTTAAAGCAAAGGCTTTCTGTTTACAAACAAGCACTGCTGGAAAAAAATTACATGTGGGAGTTAAATTATAATTTCCCTTACAATTCTGAGGAGTTTATAAGCTACTGCAATACAGAAAACAATCTGCTTCAATTTCTTACAGAAAAAAGAAAGCTTATAAAAGACAGTCTTGGATCTGCAAATTATGAGTACATGACATGGCAGGAATGGAAAGAAGGCTTTGCCGAGTATATTGAAACCAAGATCATTGAAAAAACCGTAAAAAACGTTGAACAATCCGATTCACTATCTATGTCACGGGTCTGCTTGTATAAAACCGGTGCAAGATTTATTGGCGCCTTAAAAACCAAGTACCACAATTGCGATGAAAATATAGAAAGTTTGTTTGAAATGATCTATGAAAATAACAACTGATTAAAACACTAAGGTACACTTAAATACTTTACTTTTCCAGATTGATCCAGTACCTTCTCACATTCTTGTGATCAGAATCATCAAAAACTGTTCTTTCATAAATTCCGCCATTGTTTTCTATTATCTTTCGTGAGCCTATGTTATCTTCATCACAAGTTATAAGAATATTTTTTAGTCCATACAGCTGTATTTCATCAAGAGCAAGTTTTAGAATAATTTTTCCGTACCCCATTTTTCTGCAGGAAGGACGAATATCGTATCCTATGTGTCCGTCCAGGTTAGACTCAACATTCCTTAGTTCAGTCCTAAGTCTGCATGTCCCAATGAGCATATTTTTTTGATCAACTAACCATCTGGTTGAAGTTTTAACTTCTTCTGAATGGTTATTGCTATCTTCAAGACAGATATCCTTTTTTATTCTTTGTACTGCCTTTTCCAGAGTATTTATACCACCGTGCCTTGAATTATTTTCATGCGAATATTCAATACAGATCTCCAGGTATTCAGCCGCTAGTTCTTCACATGGTTTTATAAGTTTCAACAGTACTCCTCCTCTTTTTGAACAGCATTAATATAATATTAGCACTAAATCCGGAATTTTAAAAAATATTTGAGGCTTATGATAAAATTGAACTACTAAAATTTTTTATTACGGAGGATAAGATGAATTTTATAAGAGTCACAGATATGACCATTCAGGATATTAAAAGAATATTCACAGTAGCTGACAGCTTAAGAAGTGGTGGGGCTATAACCAGTTTATCCGGCAGGACTGCCGTAATGTTTTTTCCTGAATCCAGCATACGAACACGCATAACCTTCGAAAAAGGTCTGCACTGCATGGGAATTACTCCTATACTCTTTCCTTCTTCTACTTTGGATAAAAGAGAAGATATCGCAGATGTAACCGGATACATAGAAAACTGGGCTGATCTGCTCATAATAAGGCATCCTTCTATTGAAAAAATCGAAAGTATCTCAAAATACTCTCACATACCTGTTATAAATGCTATGACCTCACAAAACCATCCGTGTGAGATTCTTTCCGATATTTATTCAATACGAGATAGGAATACCAATTATAGTAATTTGGCATATACTTTTGTAGGTGAAAATTCAAATATTCTTCATTCTTGGATTGAAGCCTCAGAAGTTTTTGGTTTCAGACTGAACCATGTTTCCCTGCCGGAAAACGAAGTTGATGATGCAGGAAAAAACTACTTCTTCTTTGATAATCTTAACGATATCATAAGCCATACCGATGTGCTTCTTACCGATCCGCTTACAGAAAAGTACAGGAACGAAGAATACTACCGTAAATTTCAGATTACGCTCAAGCTTCTGCAAAAAGGAAAAAACGATCTTTTATTTAATCCGTGTCCGCCTTTCTACAGAGGTGAAGAAGTCTCAAACGATGCTATAGGTTCTTCATGTTTTGTGGGATACAGCTTCAAAAAAAATCTACTTTATGTCCAACAGGCAATAATGGCGTATGTATCTGAAATTGGCAGAGGTCAATTACTATGAGAAAAATTGAAACCAAGTACGCCATGCTCAGTACAATCAAACTATCTTACTCAGAGTATGGGAAAGGCGAAAACCTTTTGTTGCTGCATGGAAACTCTGAAAACAAAAGTATATTTGCCAAGTATCAGACCGAATATTTGAAAAATTTTCATACTTATGCTATCGACAGCAGAGGACACGGAAAGAGTGTATCTGTTGATGAAAAGTACACAATACAGCAGTATAGCGAAGACATCATCGAATTTTGCAGATACTTAAGAATTGATAGAGCTTTTGTTTTGGGATACAGTGATGGGGGAAATATTTCATTATTTCTTGCTGCAAAAGATCCGAAAAGATTTCCTAAAATCTATGCCATATCCCCTAATTACCTTGTTTCCGGTACAACTGAAAGCTCTTTGAACTTTCTGAGAAAAATATACCGTATGCTTATCTTTATGAAAAAAATCGGGTTTAATACCCGAAAAGCCATAATGCGCTTTGATTTAATGCTTAATGATATCGGTTTGTCCAAGCAACAGCTTCAGAGTATAAGTACACAGGTCAGACTCGCATATGCGGAAAAGGATATGATAAAACACGAGCATATACTAGAGATATGCAGTTTAATTCCATGTGCAACAGCGAAAAAGATAAACGGTTGTACTCATCTTAGTGAGTTTAAAAGCACTGAACTTATTTCTGATATGCAGAATTTTTTTAGTTTATAAGTTCAAAGTATCCCAAAACCATTTGGATTTGTTTAACGCTGTTCCTGAGTATAATTTCCTGCCTTCTATCTACCTTTTGATTTTAGGCAGCTTTGTCTGCGGATGGCAATGCATCTTTTAACGTCTTCCATAATACTTTCATTTGTAACGTCAAGCATAAGCCATCTTTGTCCCATTCCAACTTTAGTTTCACGATAAATCTTCTGTGTATATTCTGTAAAAACAGGGAGAATCATTTCTATTTCCTGCTGTCCGCTGCTTGTTATTACTATTAGAACTGTGAAATATCCTCTCATCGGATAGATTGTGCACAAAGTACGTCCGGCCTTTTTATATTTTATATTCCATCCATACTGTAATGAACATCTGCTGTATTCAAAAACAGCTTTACCCTGATACTCAATCTCTATATATCTGCACAGTCTTTCAAACAGCGGACTATCTACGTACATACTCACTGCAGACATAGAAGGTTCAGATATTCCATCAGTTTTATCCCACATTTTTTCTTTTGACTTTTTTTCCCAAGACTGCTCTTTCAAAGGTATCCAGATCTCCATACGGCACGGTTCAGTCTGTACAGAGTAGTACATCTCTGCTGTAAAGCCCCCACAGATAAGACTGTGCTTTTTTAGCCATTTTTCCATAAACGAATATGCTTTAAAGATCGCCGATTCAATCAATTCTTCAAAATTCTTTGTTTCCAAGCAGCATACAATATACTCGCCACAGGGTACCTTACCTTCTACTCCCATAAAATATAATGGTTCATCGAGTTTTTTACGAATAATCTCTATAACAATACCATCAGCAATCAATGGTACATTTTCTTCAGTATCTTCATACTTCAGTGACAGATCCGGCTTTATAAAATGATTAAGGATAACCGGAGAACTCCGGTATTCTTCAGGTGTAATTCCATAGATGTCTCTAAAGGCTCTTGTAAAATTGGCATGATCTGAAAATCCATATTCAAACGCTACATCAATTATCCGCACATCTTTGTTTTTAAGTGCTTCAGAAGCTTTCGCTAGTCTTCTTAGTTTAATGTACTCATTCAATGGTTTTTTTATCAAACGGCTGAACAGATGCTGAAAATAGTATACTGATAATCCCGCTTCACCTGCTATTATTTCTACATTTATATCTTCCTTCAGATGGGTTTCTATGTAATCCAAAGAATTTTGTATTGCATTGTATGCATGCACTTTAACACCTCCTCAGATTATAGAATACCATATCGGTTGATTTTTTGCTTGTCACCCAATGCTCTTTTAAACTGATTCTATTAATAAGAAACTGCACAAGCATTCTCTTGTGCAGTAATTGATACCTATTAGCTTTTTATAGTAAGGCTATTTTTTCTCCAAATTCTACAGCTGTTTTTTGACCATTATTATCAGGATTCCATTGGTTTTTTAATCCCTCATCTATGATTTCAAATCCTGCGCTGGACATCATTTCATTTAGTGTTTTCACCGATTCACCGCTCCATCCGTAGCAACCGAATGCCGCTGCTTTTTTACCCTTGAATTTAAGTCCTTTCATAAAATGAATGAACCCTGCAACCGAGTGCAGTATGCTGTTGGAGACTGTAGGTGAACCTATAATAACCGTTTTGGATTTAAAGACTTCTGTTATCAGGTCATTTTCATCGCTTTTGGAAAGGTTATAAATCTTTATGGTTACTTTGGGATCAGCCTTTTCAATCCCATGTGCTATACTTTCTGCAAGAATTTTTGTACCGTTCCACATGGTATCATAAACTATGGTAATCTGATTTTCACGGTAGTCATCTGACCACTGCGCATATTTCTCTATTATTTGAGATGGATTATCTCTCCATATAACACCGTGACTGGTGGCTATAATATCAATAGGGAGATTGAATGAAGAAATCTCGGCCAGCTTTTTTTTAAGGGTGGAACTGAAAGGAGTTAAAATGTTGGCATAATACTTAATTGCTTCATTAAAAAGATCACATCTGTCCGCCTGATCGTTAAAAAGCTTCTCGTTTGCAAAATGCTGTCCAAAAGCATCATTGCTGAATAAAATATTATCCCCGGACAGATAAGTTGCCATACTGTCAGGCCAGTGGAGCATTGTCATTTCAACAAAAATGAGTTCCTTCCCATTCCCGATGCTGATCTTATCTCCGGTTTTGACTATATGAAAGTTCCAGTCCTTATGATACTGTCCTTTCAATGATTTTACTGCATTGGCCGTGCAATAAATAGGTTTGTCAGGAATATGTTTCATAAGTTCAGGAAGTGCTCCACTATGGTCAACTTCTCCGTGATTGGCGATTATAAGGTCAATTTTCCGTAAATCAACTTCTGAAGATAGATTCTTTACATATTCCTGTGCAAAAGGCAGCCATACAGTATCAATTAAAACCGTTTTTTCTTCCTGAATTAAATAAGAGTTGTAGGTTGAGCCTTTATGAGTAGAATAGTCATCGCCGTGAAATGTTTTGAGTTCCCAATCAACTTTCCCCACCCAATAAACATTGTTCTTGACATATTTTTTCATTGCCTCACCTCCAAATAATTTAGGTGCTATGCTACTGTCCGGATTATTTTTGAACGCAAAGGTTTTTATACACCATATTCCTATAATTTCTTTTGTTCGGCCTTTTTCCTTGAACTGCTAGTTTGGCTGCGTTAGGAGATAATTTCTTAAGTGTGCCACTTAAAAATTACATTGGTTTGAGATTTTGATTTAGCCTTTCAACCATCCAAGTTATTCGGCTTTTACGTCCAGATTCAGTTTTTGCATCATAATATGCCCGTGTATATATTTTTTTTACAGATGGTGGCATTGCCAGGAAATTCGTATATGCCGGTTCGTATTTTTTTAATAACTCATGTAAAAAAGCGACTTGTTCCTCTGTTACAGGCGGAACTTTAGGCTTGTCCCATTGTCCATTTTTCTTAGCTTCTTCAATTTTTTCCCTGCCGTAATCAGTCATTTTCCCTTGTTGTTCAAGTTGTGCAATTAAAGCCTTATTCTTTTCAGACCATTTACTATTGGTACGCCGGCTGGAAAAGTATTTTTTATATGTTTTTTCATCAAGGCTTTGCATTTGACCGTCAATCCAGCCATAACATAAGGCTTCTTCCAGAGCTTCATTAGCAGAGAGCGTAATAGGCCCGCCATCTTTACCGAAAAGTAACCATACTCCTTCTTTTTTTGAATTATTCTTATCCAACCATTCACGAAATGCTTTTCTATTCGAAAATTGAAGTATATCGCTCACTAAACTCCTCCTTATAAGGATGATTTTTTTATAGCATACTTTCACTTTATTTTATCTAATAAATTTTGTTTTTTTATTATTGATTCTATAGCAAACTTTAAAATCATATTGTCTGCCTTGACCAACGCATATATATTCTTTGATTGAAACCTTTTATTTTTGAAAAGTTCTCACTTTTTCTGTTAAACTCTATAAACCCCATTTTTTTATATATTCGGTATGCAACATGGTTAGTATCGGTAACCTCCAATATAAACTCCTGATACGGCTGGTTCTGAATAACATAGTTAAGAAGTGCGGAGCCTATTCCTCTTCCCCTAGCTCTTTCAATAGTTCCGGCACACTCAATGTAACCTGTATTATCGGGCAGGGTAAGTACAGTGTTAAACTCTTTCTGCAAAAAACTATAGGCCAGATGTCCTGTAATAAACCCAAAATGTTTTTTCATCTGATTTTCATCGATATGCATGGCTCTGGTCTTATTGTTGGAACATCCCAGAATACTTACTATTTCACCACTTATCTCTGCGGTAAAAACGGCTTCCGGACAGAATGCATGACGAAAAGCATTTTTTAGTTTGTCTTTATCCTTAGAAAAAAATTGCATCTCCTTATAATAGGCATCGGCAAAAACTTTTGACACATCACTTCTTACATCATGATCATGATCCGCCATTCTACGGAATATAATGTATTCGTTCATAGAAATCCCCCCTCCGTTAATTTCTCTTTTCAATAGAGTTTATCCTCCAAACTCGCTGTTAATGATGTTAATAGCAATTTCTTTGGCTTGCTGCCCGCCAGTCCCGGGTTCGTTAAGTCTGACTGAAAAGTACATAGTCTTATCCTTACATTCGAAAAAACCTGTGAACCACGCATCAGTCCATTCTTCATCTCTTATACCCGAACCTGTTTTACCGTATATACTCATACTGCCATTATAATTACTTATAAGCATTGCTTCTTTGACCAGTTGAATGTTCTCTTCACTGAAACATATTCCATCCCGAAAAATTTTACGTATAATTTCAGCCTGCTGTATCGGAGATACCTTCAGCGAAGATTCCTGCCAAAATCCATTTATTGACTTAAGAGTACATATTGACGGAAAAACTTTATTGTCCATGCTTCCCTGCCAGCAACTTATATCGCAGTTTCCATAATCCAGACTGTCAAGAACTTTCTGTACATACTCTGGTCCAATCATATCAAGCACCTTTCGGTAATACCATATAGCAGATGTTTTGAAAGCCGTTCTATACTCCATGTTTTTATTCCATTCAATAACCGGATATATCGTTCCATCCCATTCTAATAAAGAGTTATCCGGATCTATTACTCCGCTTTCAAGACCCATCAGGCAAGAAATAATTTTAAATGATGAGTTGGGAGCTGTTTGAAATTCCGACAGTTCTTGATTGTATACAAAATATACCCCTGTATCTGCATCAATAAAAACAGCACTTCCATTCATATTTTTAAAGTATGAGTCATAATCCTTAAAAATTTTTTTATTACAGTCTTCTTTTGATTGCTTTATACCTTGTCCAAACAAATAGGATGAAATTAAAATACTTACACTCAGTATAACTAAAATTTTTCCCCACCCTTTATTCATGTGTTCAGCCCCTCTTTCAGAAATCAGATTTTTATACATCCACGAAATCCTCTGCTACTGTAAAAAGAAGGCGCACTGTTGTGGTATATAAAGACACGTCCATACCGGAAGTCTCCAAAGATAGCTCCGCCAAGTCTTCTGATTTCGGAAGGAGTTTTCAGCCAACTGGAGCTTTTTAAATCAAATCTTCCAAAGCTCTGTAAATGCTTGTACTGCTCTTCTGTCAGAAGATCTATTCCCATAGCGTTTGCTATATCAGCAGCATTGCCATTTGGAAAAACTCCTTTTTTGTTTCTTTCTTCTTGTCCTTTCTTATCATAACAGGTATTTCTGCGCCCGATTGGACTTTCTGCAGAACAATCATAAAAAATGAATGCTCCGTCACCATCATCCTTAAAAATAATATCCGGCTCTCCTTCGGTTATCTCCATCGCAATAAGTGAATGGATTTTATCGGTATTGTTTTCCAAACGTTTCATTACATCTGTCCATTCAAGATTCATATGACGACTCATGTTTTCTTCAAAACGCTTTTTTAATATGATTATCAGATCATCGTTTGTCAAAATCACCACCTCTTTTATATCAAAAATTTAAGACTCTTACCTTTATAATATCATAAAAAAAAGATTTCCGGTTTAATTTCTTCCCGGAAATCTTTTAGTTTTCAATCCGAAACAATTACATCTCAGCATAGTGCCGTTAAGACTTTTTCCCCATTTCATAAGCCTGCTGCATAGCCGAAGAACTTTTTATATCTCCTTCATTCCATGCGTTTATTCCGTATATGATACCCTTTTCTTTAGTATCTTCCAAACAGTCAATTGTAAAACCACGGAACCCTTCAATTGTTTTTTGCATATTTGCAATTTGCGTGTCCGCCGCAGTAATAATATAATAGAACTCTTTGCCTTTTATTTCTGTATAACGTGGAACCGTACGGTCTATAAACGTTTTCATCTGAGCATTCATTGAATAAAAATACACCGGGGTGGCCATGACGATAACATCTGCTTTGATCATTTTCTCAAGAATTTCCTGCATATCGTCTTTTTGCACACACTCATGAGCACTGTTGCATACACCGCAACCCATGCAGTAGTTTATCTTTCTGTCCTTTAAAAAAATCTTTTCTGTTCTATGCCCTTTGTCCTTTGCACCACGGATAAACTCATCACATAACGTATCGCTGTTTCCGCCTTTACGAGGACTAGCCGATATTACCAGTATGTTTTTACTCATTTTCGCACTCTCCTTTATACCAATTATAATACTTTGTATCCTCACAAAGTCAATATAATGCATAAAAAAACCGGCACCCTAGAAAAATGATGCCGATTTATTGATTTAAACTTTAGGTTTTGTCTGATACTTGCATTCACTGCATTCTGAGTCATGTAAAGAGATAATGCCACCACATTTCGGACACATATATTTTGTCTTTTGCTGATCCATAAAAACGGCAAGCCCATTTTCTTTTACTTCTCTGCTGTTACCTATAAGGCTTGTATCATATCTGGTAATATAACTTTTTTCAAGGTATTTTAGCTGTTTGCACGGATATTCAGAACATTCATAACAATATTTGATATCTTTTTTCTGGGTACATATTTTTATCTTACATTTACCACAGTGTTCAGGTTTACCTTTGCTGTCTGTAAAGCAGCCCGCACATGAGATCTTTTGGCTGCAATGTTTGTAACATATCATACAGTTCATACCGCACGGAGCAAACATCATAGGATCTATATGTTCCATAGGCATTTTCATCTCAACACCCCAAAGTTTATTTCCATTTTGCAGCTGTATCGTAATCGCTACTATAAGCTACTTATCTTAAGCACCTCTTAATGCCTGCCGCCTATTTTACATGAAATAGCTTCATTATCAACATCGGATGAAATTATGCCGAAATATGCTTCTCTATTCTTTTTCAGCCACGAATTTGCATAAGAACAGCTTGCCGATGCTTTTAGCCCGTTTTCTTTCAGATACTGTGCAACCACCTCCATCATTTTTCCTGCTACACCCTGCCCTCTTAAAACCGGATTGACATATGTATGATTGATATCAACCTCTCCGTTTTCTTTGAGCTCAAAGGTAGCTTCTGCAAGTAGTTCGTTGTTTTCATCCACACTGTATATACGGCCTTTTTCAAATTTCCAGTCCATATCTGTCTCCTTAAATTATAATTTTATATTTTGGTTCTCATTACCCAAATAATACCATACTTTTCTTCCTACAAAATAAGTTCAGAAAACACTTATATTTTATATACTTAAAAGAAACTTTACTTTTTTAAGCTCACCCATAAAAAAGGCAGCCTGCAACGCCTCTAAAACCACTTTATCGGCGATGCAGGACTGCCTCATTATGATAACTGATCAGTTTTATTTGCTTATAGTATTGCTGATATCTTTAATGGAACCATCCTCCATGTAGCAGTTCAATGTGGCTGTATCTTTGTCTCCTGTAGTTATTACAACAAACGTACGTGGAGCATCGGAATAATCGACATTGTGATCTATCCAAGTTCCTGAGTTGATATAGTATGAGCCGCCGGTTGTTTTAAGATATGCAGGCACGTGAGTATGTCCGAATACTACTATTTCTACTTTTTCATTCGGATTTTCCAGATACTGCATTTTTGCCTGTGTAAAATAGTAACTCCAGTTTATTGCTCCGGAAACAGCTTCAATAAATGTATTTTTTACTTTTACATTATTAACCTTTTGGCGCTCGTCCCATGTGCGCTGAATATTTTTGAACAGCACGGGTGCGGAAATAGTACCATCTTTCTGCTGTGCCGGATAAAAATCAAGATATGTGTATGAATCGTTAAATCCGGCAATATGCATATTGAATATTTTCTCATCAAGAGCTTCTTTAGGTGTCATCCTCTTAGAAATATCTTTAAGAAGAGCGTAATAGATATAAGCTCCATACTGGTCCACATTGGTTTTATCTGGTACGTTGGTAACTACCGGAAGATTTTTTTCCACTACCGGACGGCCT
>Ga0209201_1004353_pt1 | contig 11477 bp, 11 predicted proteins | sample AD_UKC055_MetaG_FD_184411 | JGI IMG/M metagenome (GOLD analysis project Ga0209201, IMG submission 184411) | Active sludge microbial communities of municipal wastewater-treating anaerobic digesters from USA - AD_UKC055_MetaG (SPAdes) (version 2) | ecosystem: Engineered > Bioreactor > Anaerobic >... | reverse complement strand
AAGGAGCTCCCTTTATCTTAAGAACTCTTTCAAGATAATATTCCCTTTGACATCTGAAGTACTGAGTCAATTCGGTAACAGAAACAGTTTTCATTTTTCCTCTCTTTTCTATTTTATTTTTTTAATAAGCCTTAGGTTTATTAGTCTATTTTGCGGACATTATACATTAGGAAGAAGATTTGTGTAAATTTTCAGATGTTTTTCAAAAATAATTAGTGTGTACAAAAATACAAAAAGTTGGAAGCATAAATATTTCAGGGTTTTGATTATTTGGATGTATACAAAAGGTTGCCTAAGAAATATAAGGATAATCATCAATAGAAGTGAGTAATCCTATTAGTTGTAGAGATTGTCTGCTGAGTGTTTCCTTCGTTGTATAATTATAGTTGATGAGAGAGGCAACGCTTTATAAAAAACTTAATGATAAAAAGGTTCAATGTACTGCCTGTAATCACACCTGTGTTATTGGTGAAAACGGAGTTGGGATATGCGGAGTGAGAAAAAATATCGATGGAAAATTACAACTTTTGGTTTATGACAAGGCTATTGCTATTAATGTTGACCCGATAGAGAAAAAACCATTTTTTCATGTTTTGCCGGGTGAGACGGCTTATTCTTTTGGTACTTTAGGATGTAATTTTCGCTGTGCAAATTGCCAGAATTACGATATCTCCCAAATGTTTGATATGAAGGGAAAAATTGATTTGGGCAAGGATTTTCTGTGGGGTGCTGATTATTCTCCCGAAAAAATAGTTGAATACGCAGTTGAAAGTGGATGCGCGGCTGTTGCTTATACATATAACGAACCTACGATTTTTACTGAGTATGCTCTTGAGACAATGAAACTGGCAAAAAAGAAGAACTTAAAAAATCTTTGGGTTTCAAACGGGTTCATGTCCGACGAAACAATTGATCTTATACTGCCTTATTTGGACGCTATAAATGTTGATATTAAATCTTTTGATGATGGTTTTTATCAAAAAAATTGCGGAGGGCGTCTTAAGCCGGTTCTGGAAAATTGCAAAAGATTTGTAAAAGAAGGGACATGGCTTGAAATAACGACTTTGGTTATTCCCACCCTTTCCGATGATGTGGATATGCTAAAAGGATTGGCGGAGTTTATAAAAAAAGATTTAGGAGATTTTGTACCTTGGCATATAAGCGCCTTCTCCGGTTTTATATCATGGAAATTAAAAAACTTGCCTTCCACAAGTGAGGATGTGATTAAAAAAGTTTGTGAAATTGGAAAAAACACGGGGTTGAAATTTGTTTACGGAGGAAATGTTTGGGATGAAGATTTGGAATCAACTTATTGTCCAAAATGCGGTGCCCTTTTGATTCAACGACACGGGTACTCTGTGGAAATTAAAAATTTAAAGAACGGTATTTGTACAAAGTGCGGGGAAAGGATACCTGGAATATGGAAATAGATGTTAGAAAACCTGCTGCAGCAGGAACTTTTTATCCTGGAGATGAGAAGGAACTAAAAGAATTATTAAAGAAATTTTTTGATAATGTTTCTATATCAAATGACAGGATTCCTAAAGCAATTATTGTTCCCCACGCGGGATATATTTATTCAGGACAAGTAGCGGCTTTTGCGTACAAATTAATCAGAGACTATGAGAAAGTTATTTTTCTGGGTCCTTCTCACACAGTTTATTTAGATGGTGTAGTGTCGGATACGCATAGATTTTGGGAAACTCCTCTTGGAAAAGTAGGTGTGATGAAAAACAATTTTGAGAAAAATGAAGAGGCCCATGCAAACGAACACTGCCTGGAGGTTCAGGTGCCTTTTCTTCAGTTTGTTTTGAAAAAATTTGAAATTTTACCGCTCGTCGTTGGAGAGGCAGATGTTAAAACGGTAAGCGAAAAAGTGCAAAAAATTTTAGATGATAATACACTTTTGGTTATTAGTTCAGATTTGTCTCATTATCATAGTTACGAGATGGCAGAAGTGCTTGATGACGAAACGATAGAAAGTATTAAAAATTTAGATGAAAATGGAAATGTTTATGCTTGCGGGGAGTTGCCCATTCGTGTATTGATTGATATAGCCGGAAAGAAAAAGTGGAAACCGGAGGTTTTGATTTACAGAAATTCGGGAGATGTAACCGGGGAAAAATTCCGCGTTGTTGGTTATACAAGTATTGTTTTTTATGCTTAACAAAGAAGAAAGAAAAATACTTTTAGATTTAGCGCGTTTTTCCATAAAGGGAGATTCGTCAAAATTGAAATCTATGGAATCTGTTATTTCCGAAAATCTAAAAAAACCAAAAGGTGTGTTTGTGACTCTGACCGAGAATGGAGAACTGAGAGGATGTATTGGAAACATAACTCCCGTTGAGCCTTTGTATAAAGCAGTGATAGATTGTGCAAGAGATGCGGCATACAACGATTGGAGATTTCCTCCTGTTCAGGAGCATGAAATCGACTTGCTGAAAATAGAAATATCCGTGCTTTCTGACCTAAAACCTCTTGAATATTCTACGATTGACGATTTACTTGGAAAACTCGACAAAAGTTTGGGTGTAGTAATTGAAAAAGGAATAAATAAAGCTACTTTCTTACCCCAAGTATGGGAGGACCTTCCGAGAAAGGAAGATTTCCTGAGTCAGTTGTGTATAAAAGCCGGGCTGAGCCCGTGCCGGGCTCAGCCCGGACTAGGCTCAGCCCGTCCCGGGCTGAGCCTGGACGGAGGCCCGGACGAATTGAAAGTCTCTGTCTACACAGTTGAGAAGTTTAGTGAGGAATAGAGATGGGTTTGGAAAGTTTTGATACGGATCCCGCTGGAGATATGGATAAAAATAAAATGACCTTAAATCTTGATGAATACGCTCCATCCGAGGAGCAGAAAAAACAATTGAATTCGTTGCTTATGATTCTTGAAAAGTGTGAAGAAAACGGGGTGGAAATGGTTGTAGCAGGAGGGTATAGCCTTGATGGATTATACGGAAAACTTACTAGACCGCACGAAGACGCTGATATGATAGTTATGAACAGTAATATGAGCAATGCGCAGAAGATAATGGAAGATTTGGGGTATCGACAATATTTTGGAGATTCAGATAAAAACAAGTTCGTTTACCACAATAGTGACGGGTTTAAAGTGGAGTTTGCTTCGTCGGATTTACTGGCTAAATACGCGGGAAAAGATGGTTTGGATTTTTTTATTCCTCAAGAAAAAAACGCTGAATTAAACGGGTATAGATTTAAGGCTATGACACTGAAGGGGCAACTTAAATTTATAGATATTCAAAATGAAAGAGCAAAAGAAATGGGTGGATGGGAAAAATATCCAAAATATAAGGAGGAAAATAGAACGGAGCTTATTAAGAGTTTGAGCCGGGCTCAGCCCGGCCCGGGCTCAACCTAGTCCGGGCTCAGCCCGGAAATGCCTCGGACATATCCTGAAACTGGACATCTTTTGGTAGCAAAAACAGGCTGTCCGCCAAATCCATGTTCTGGCAATCGGGTCGATATTTATTTTTAATCTCTTCAAGATATTCGTCCGGATCCTGGACCTCGGTGCCCGGCTGTTTTTTGGCATCTTCTACCGACATAAAAATTCCCTGCTTTTCCTTTTCACTCCACTGATACACTTTCTCATCGATATATAGGGAAATATTGGTATCGCCATCACCAAGAGGAATTTCTGTTCTCATCTTCCCGTTTTTGATATAAGTGGTTACCTGGAATCCTTCTTCAAGAGTGTAAGTGCATCGGTAACTGCCGCCTAAAGAAAGAAAATCGGGAGAAACGGTTTCTTGCTCTTGAGCTTCCTTCTCCGGTTCTTCTTTTGCTTTTTCGGTCGGAATTGTCTCTTCGACAACCTGATTAGGAGTCTCTGCTTTTTCTCCTTTTTCTTGTTTTGAGGAATAAACAAAAACTCCTACCACCCCTGCCCCGATAACCAACAAAACTATAATTAAAATTTTCTTCATTAATTTTTACCTCCTTTTGTTTTAAATCTTCTCCCGGCCGAGATGCGGTTCGCTATTATGCCCCCGTAGCAATTCGGTTAATTTTCCAAAGATCTCCCTCTTTAACAATTTCCACCCAGCGCAGGTTATCGCCATTCTCCCAGCCGTAATAGGGGATGGGGGCGTTGGCGGCATTTTCGGAAACTGCCACCTCCAAATTAACTTTGTAGATATGGCTGCCAGGGCCCCAATTCTCCTGACCATAGGGCTCAATTTTTGAAACTTTGATTGAGTCAAGGGCGTTAAACTGCACTCCCCAAGCTTGCTTGTAGCTATCGTCGGGAACGGCTTCAACACTCATCATCGCCACTGCCTCGGGGATTCTTGCCTCGTCAATAAGGGTAAAAAAGAGTTGAATCACGTCTTCTTCGGTGGGTAGGGCAACCGTAGAAGCAGTGTTTGTTGGTATGGTCTCTGTTGTCGGGGTATTTTCCGGAGGCGGTGTTGTCGTGCTGTTTATTCTTTTCAAAAGCTGGGTTTCATCTTCTTCCTCGGCGATCGGCGCGGTAAATTCCATTCCTTTGCCCACCACTAACCAAGTTCCCACTCCGGCAAGAATAAGAAAAATAATTATTGGCCACTTATTCTTCATTGACTTTATTATACTACATTAAAATCCGGGCTGAGCCCGGACTAGGCTCAGCCCGGAAACTCCAAAATGCTCTCAATCCAATTAATGATAGATATATTTTTTGGTCTTTCATCCCACTTGTCTATAATCTTCTTGCCAAGTTTTTTAAGATGTTTCGTTGGGTACTCTTTATTGAGTATCTTTGTAAACCAATCTTTGTTATATTGAGAAAGCACTTTCTCTCTGTTTACCTCACTGTCTTTTTCCGATATTTTAATGCCGACATCTCTCATTAACAAATATGCAACCATCTGCTCAATTGGATAGCCTACTGTCCTCATTCTAGTTTTATCTTGAAGATCTTCGTGTTTTTCTATATATTCTGCAATTTTGGGATTTTCCGTCCAGCCATTTTGATACATTATTAAATGTACCATTTCATGGGCTATACCCATAGTTTCCCAAGCTCCGTGTGAGTAATTTACATACGCTTTGTTTGGTATCTTGTAGTCAGCCCCGTACTCACTATCGGTGTCGCTTACAATTACCTTTTCCTTCCACTCTAAATTGAGAATATCCGAAACTATTTCTCCGATATCGTATTTTTCCAGAACTGATTTTAATTTTTCATATTCCTCAATTTTCTCTTCTTTTGTAGGTGGGGTTAATTCGAAAGTATTTTTTACAAGAGTGTCAGTTTTTGGTAATTCTTCTTCCATGGATTAATTTTAGCAGATGTGGGAGTTGTGATGTTTGGCTCGAGGACCGTAACCTTAATATAAGAACTCCTCACTTCGTTCGGGAACCTTCTTTCTCGCATACGCTCGAAATAAACAAGTATTTAAATGATTCTATCAAGGTTTTTGAAGACTTTAAGTTAATGGCTGAAATGAGACGGGGGATTGATAAGCTTAATAATGTAGTTAATTTGGTTTAGTTTACTGATTAACCCAAGACAGTTGAGGTTCGTGTAACTTCTTTATGTTATTATTTATATAATGCAAGAAGAGAATCCTATTCAGGACCAATATACTGAGCACAAAGAAGATACGCGAGTTTTAAAACCAAACAATAAATATAAAATTCTTCTTATAGTGCTATCAGTATTTTTATTAATAATAATGTCTGTTAGTATATACAGGTACAATAGGCTTCTTCCAGGTACACGTTCAATCAATTCAGAGGGATCTTTAAAAATTATTGAGTGTGTAGACAGTGACGGCCAATGCAAAAATAAAAGTGATGGCGAAGATTGTGAGACAGGTGTTTGGTGTGATGATTTGGGTGAAATTTGTGGAGGACAGTCGTGTGTTGGGCTTGGTTTGGGTAAGTGTTTGGAAGGAAAATGTATATCAGTTGATGATTATGAACATAATAACAATAAGGATGAAGTAGACAGATATCAGTATAATTTTTGTGGAGGTTTAGATTACTGTAGTATGAATAAGATGTGCTCAGATGTACCAAATGACCCCGGGGTTTGCATATCTGATGAAGCCTGCGTAAAACAATGGCTGTGTGGGAGAGCGAGGGATCTAATGGGTCTTGATATGGACATACTCTATGAACAAGGGAACATAGTTCCAGGAGAAGCGAAAACTAGACTTGGATATGTGTTAGTGAAGAATACTGAAAATACGGATAAGAGTGTATTTATCAGAGATTTTGAGTGTTTAAATTACGAAGGGTTGTGTAACAAAATAGAAGTAATTTATCCCGATGCTTTTAGTGTTGGAAAGAAAGATGTAGTTATATTTCCAATTTATATTAAGAATGATAACAACCTTAATGGACTTGCATCGTTTGAATTTACAGTTCAAATTGGGGGAAAAAGTTCGATGTTTAGCATTGATGTGATTTTTAATAGAGAGAAGATTTGTTTTTATCAATGGGGAAACTTGGAAGAGTCAAGGAAAACATATTTTCAGAAAGAATCTACTGTAGACTGGACCAAATACTGTCAATAAGTTTTATTTTTATTTCTCTATAAAGAGTTTAGTTTGAGTAAAAAAACATCGGAGTTGAGAAGGTCAAGTATCGTCCAGCAATCAATGTTTTAAAGGAGACTGGGTTAGTTATATTAAGGTCGTCTTGGCTCCCCCTAAAGAGCTTCTTCATCAACCGAGAATTAGAATTTGGTTTAACCCTTAGCAACCTCAAAATTGCTTTTGAGGATTTGGGATTAAGCTCGATCTAACCTTAGCGACTATTTAACCTTGTCGCTACTGCTTCCTGCTCGTCATACAAAAGCTTATCTTGGTCTATCATTTTTTGTTCGGTAGCACTTAACCACTGGTTCGCTTCCATTTTAGCCACGATAGTTGAAATGTTGGCAATTCTTGTAGAAATAATCTCATTGATTCTATCAACATCTTGTTTGTTCTTTTCGTAAAATTCTTTGTACTCTTTTAATCTCGCCCAACTTGGTTGTATCTCTCTTAGTCCGGAAAGACTTGTTTTCCAAGATTCTATATCCTCTTTTTTATAGTTAGGTGGAATATATCCAGCCGCATGGACAACAATGAGCTGTGTAGGGCATCCATTTAACTCTCCCTGGACTTCCCCAACGCCTATATCATCAAATTCTTTATCAAACCATACATTTTTAGCATCTGTTGTATCTCTCTCAATATAGTCCTCAACCAACTCGTCAGCGGTATAGTATCCTTCTAACGACCATTCCCAAACATAACTATTCCAATAACCAGCCTTTGACATTGCACTTGAAACTACATCATAAGAAGTCTGTTCTTGAATTGAATTGTGTTTTAAGAGCGACTCACCTCTTATTTTTGCAGACATATCTAATTTCGGTTCATATTTTACTGGGGCCGCACCATTTTCTTTGCGTTTTTCATTAAGAAGTTCAACAAACCGATTTCTGTCTATTGTTGATTTTGCTGTATCAGCCAAATCATTGGTTGTGTCGTGCCAGTTTTTATCCAATTTGCCTTTTTGCTTTTCAAGCGGAAGAACACGAGTAATATCCTTAATTGGGACAAAGCCGATTTCTCTTGAGTCAGAACTGCCTTTTCTATTATCTCCCATAGCAAAGACGGTATCTTGAGGGACAGTAACCACTTGGCATTCTTTTAAGAATTTCTCACCAAATGTTGAGCGTGGTTTAGCAATATAAGGTTCCTTCTGTGGCTCCCCATTAAGATAAACAACGCCGTCTCTAAGCTCTATCGTATCTCCTGGTAATCCGATGATTCTCTTTAATAAACCTGTAGGCTCGGCCCCGTCTCTGCTTGTTAATTCTCTTGTGGCATCATTTTCCCAAATGATTATGTCGCCCCTTCCTAATGTATGCCCCAAAAACCTTCTTCCTCCTATAACAATCCCATTAGGATAAGGCAAGAAGCCAGCCGTTGAGACTATCTCTTTTGCTAATTCTTTGTTACTCTTGCCCTTAGTTCCCTTTTCCCAAGTTGGATACATTGAACCTGTCCCCACGATGTCCGTATCCTCAGTTATATAGCCAAGTTGACTGGCAACCAAAGCTCCAATAGTTGCATACCCGCCAATCCAAATAGGAAAGATAATAACTCCAACTAGAACCAAAGCAATTGCTTTGCACAAAAATGGTTTCAGACGAACTGATTTTAGTAATCCCTTGAGCCCGCCGTGCCTCAACCTTTTAATAATCTCAAGGGGTTTAAGAATATAAATCAATAAATAGAGGGGTAAAATTGCGAGAATAAAAAACAACTTAATGAGAAAAATGAAAATATTTTGCTTCTTTTTAGATCTCTTAGTTATAAGCTGTGCAGTAAAACTCACTACTCCTACCAAGAAAGCCAAACATCCTAATAAGATTAAGCCAAGAAGTGAAAACATAAAAACATCAGGTGCCTTATCAAATAATTCCTTCCTAATACCAACAACATAGCCAATAATTGCAAAGACGCCAAGAATACAAGCCAACCAAACGGAAGCTGAGATTTTAGTAATCCTACTAAGAGGTTTTTTCCTGTCTGACTTTAGAGATATTTTTCTCAACATAACTTAATGCAGTTATAGATTTTATCAAAAATTAATAAAATATGATAAGTAGGATTACTAAGGATAGTTATGAGGAAAAACGAAAAAAGTATCGGGCAAAACAAAAAGAAATTACAAAGAAAATTAGCAAGCTAAACTATGCCGACGAAGAGTACTATTTGACTTTAGAATACCTGCTAAAACTGGCTTCTAACGCAGGTAAGTTGTTTGAAAGCTTGAAGCCCACGAAAAACGGCTACTTTTAAAAATGACACTTCAGAACTTAGAGTTAAAGGGTAAAAAAGTCCGATTTGACTGGATAAAACCGTTTGACAAGATAGCCAATTTAGCCTCTCGTCAAGCTTGGCTCCCCCGCGTGGACTCGAACCACGAACCTGCCGGTTAACAGCCGGACGCTCTACCATTGAGCTACAGGGGATCAATGCCTGTTAAATATCAAACTATCAAAATTGGCAATGTTCTTACAATACCGTGTTTCTTAAGCTCAATCGCAAGGTTCTCGAGCGAAGCGAGACGGTTCTTCCCATTGAGCTACAGGGGATCAATGCCTGTTAAATATCAAACTATCAAAATTGGCAATGTTCTTACAATACCGTATTTCTTAAGCTCAATCGCAAGGTTCTCGAGCGAAGCGAGACGGTTCTTGCGGGGGATCAATGTTTGTATAACTCGTCCTCTAAATCAATTGAAAAAACTTAATTTATCAAACAGCTTCTCAAACATTTTCCCGTGGAGATTATATCAGCACCCACTAAAATCCTCAATTTTTGAAACTCTCAATTCATACTTTTTCAATCTTTTTCAAATCTTTATCTTCCATTTTAAACATAAAGTAAATAGACAAGACAATACTCAATATAGTAAACCAAATGATCGTATACATACTAGCTTGCGGGAAAAAGGAGGCTACCAGTTGCAGTATTATAGGTGTAGTCATCGCATGAATAGAAATTTGGCAGGCTTTTTTGTAATCAAGTTTTCTTTTTGCAAAAAATGCTATCAATTGCAGAAGTAGCGCTATGAGCAAAGCATAGAACAACACTCCTCCGATATAATTAAAGATAAAAGTATACAGGCATACAAATATCGGCATTACATAAGGAGATGTTCTGATTAATTTATTCGTAGATTCCAATCTGGAGTTAATAGTATTTTTGTCAAGCGTAACGTTAGGAATGTTTTTCAGAGGTTGAATTGATACTTTTTTCGGGTCAGTTTCATAGCCGCCGGATCTGTACAAAATGTTTTCTTCGTTTATTAAGATATACGTGTTATAGCTTTCAAGCGAATCTATGGTTCCGTTTTTATCAAAAACTATTAAATTATCAGGTAAATATGTATCCTCTTCGTGTGAAATAGAGGGTGCAGGTATAATTATTGGTTCCGGTTTGTTTGCTTCCCAGCCTCCGTCTTTGAAATTAATAATTAAATCATCAGGAAAATTTTCTTTGATTTGTACTGTCATAGCCTCTATCGTAGAAGTTACCTGTGGGACTATCCTTATGCTTGCATATAGCGAATATATTATTGACGCAAAAATGGATAACATCAGAAAATACTTAATTGAGAACTTCAGACTCGCTTTTACTATGTCGTTGTAATATTTCGGTGAAATTACGCTATTTTTTAGAACATACCAAAAAGTTTTGATTTTTTTCATAGTGATATTATAGCAGCAAAAACCCCGGGAAAAATTCAAGGGTTTTTAATTCTAAGTCCCTTATCTATATTTGTCCATTTCTAATTTTAGAAATACTGTTTTCTCTTCATTTAGTCGTATTTATGGGAAATTACAAAATATCCAATGAAATATTGATTTTCTTTCCAAAGTGTTCGAAAAAAACAAAATATCTTTTAACGACAGAGCTTTTCTTAAAACTTTGTGGCAAACGCTGTAGGCCCAATCACCAAAGTTTGGATCTGTAAGATTTTGCAAAGATTACAACATATGGATAATGGTAAAATGTACCTATGAAATATCAAATAACATCGGATAATATAGATCTCTCTCCAAGTATGGAGGCCTTAACAAAAGAAAAATTTGAAAGAATTGAGAATAGAACAAAAGATTTGCCTAAAGATTCTTGTTTTGCAAGAGTAGTTTTGAACTCCGTTTCTGATGGTAAATTTGAAGTGAGAACGGATTTGGATTTAAATGGAAAAAAATATTTTTCCGATGAAACATCTTTTACATTAGAAAATGCTCTTGTTGTTGTAGTGGAAGAGTTGTTGCAAATGATAGAAAAAGATAGTATTGTCCAGCGAAGAAAAGAGTTGAAAAAAGAGGAAGAAATTGAAGATTTTTTAGTGGAGGAGGCCTAAGTCAACGAGCGACAGCGAAGTTGACCAAGAGAGGGGAGACTAAGATCATTAGCGAGATCTTTACATTGAAATCTTTAAGGGTGATTAGCTCAATTGGTAGAGCAAGCGTCTTTAGTCAACGAGCGACAGCGAAGTTGACCAAGAGAGGGGAGATTAAGATTATTAGTGAGATATTTACATTGAAATCTTTAAGGGTGATTAGCTCAATTGGTAGAGCAAGCGTCTTATACACGCTCGGTTCCAGGTTCGAGTCCTGGATCACCCACCATAAAAGAAAAAATTAAGTTTAGAAATCTTGTATTTGAAAATTAGTAAATATTTGCAAGGACGAGAATAATTCGGACTAAGCGAAGCGAAGGAGAGGGGGTCGCAAGTCACCAAAAAAAGTTATAAAATAATTAGTATGAATAAAATTATAAAATTTTTAATGAATGGATTTGCAGTCTATGCAACTGCATACCTTCTCTCGGGAGTAGAAGTATCCAATTTTGTAGTGGCATTAATAACGGCCGTAGTTATAGCGGCTCTTAACATTTTTATTAAACCAATACTTATAATATTATCCCTTCCGGTTACAATTTTAACTTTAGGCTTAT
>Ga0209201_1004347_pt1 | contig 11484 bp, 11 predicted proteins | sample AD_UKC055_MetaG_FD_184411 | JGI IMG/M metagenome (GOLD analysis project Ga0209201, IMG submission 184411) | Active sludge microbial communities of municipal wastewater-treating anaerobic digesters from USA - AD_UKC055_MetaG (SPAdes) (version 2) | ecosystem: Engineered > Bioreactor > Anaerobic >... | reverse complement strand
AAGCGGTCTTTAATTATTTTTTTATTTTTATGGGAAAAGTAGTTTATAGACCTACAAACCGTACATTCTAATTTAATCATGTTGTCCTGAGACATAAAATAAACAATTATCTAACTTAATAAGTTTCAACAAACATCTCAAAATAGGCTTGAGGATGATGACAAGAAGGACACTCGGTCGGCGCTTCTAAGCCTTCATGAATATAACCACAATTACTGCATTTCCAGCGAACTACTTGGTCTTTCTTAAAGACTTTGTCATTCTCCACATTAATTAACAGCTGCCGATAACGCGCCTCGTGAGCCTTTTCAGCTTCACCAACCTTGCGGAAGGATTCAGCAATATCGCTATGGCCTTCTTCTTCAGCTTCTTCGGCCATTTTCGGATACATAATCTGGTTTTCATAATTCTCACCACTAATGGCAGACTGTAAATTAACCGCAGTATCGCCAATCATTTCTAAGGCCTTAGCCCATAATTTAGCATGCTCTTTCTCATTGTCAGCGGTCTCTTCAAAGATATTGGCAATCTGGATAAAGCCAGCTTTACGGGCCACTGAAGCAAAGTAAGTATAACGATTACGGGCCGCTGATTCACCGCCAAATGCATCCTGTAAATTTTTAGTGGTTTTTGGTCCAAAATTAGACATAAAATAATTTTTTAAAAAATAAAATAAATAATAATATAATGTCCTTTATTTTGTAAGGAAAAAATATCCCCCACAAACTTTTTCCATAATTATTTCACGGTTCATTAACCCGAACATTACAAGCTTTCAGATTGACCACAATAACTGCTGGCACGTTGTTATAATGATACAACAAGATTTATTTTTAAGCAAATCTGGGGCCGTACTCTTGTCTTGGGCGTTTTTATGAGCTGTTGCTGAATTTACCAGGGTGTTATATAATAAAGTCAATAAACTTAATAATTAACAATCCACAAAGTTTAACTTTTGTTAAAGTTTGTGCTAGACACAAAAACATATGGGACTATTTTTAACAGGACTAGCCATACTCGTTATATTTCTTATCCTCATCGGCTTAAGGGTTATTAACCAATACGAACGTGGGGTCGTTCTAACACTGGGAAAATACACCAGCACCAGACAACCAGGACTAACGTGGCTTTTAGCTGGTTTTCAAAAAATGACAAAAGTGGATATGCGTATTACCACTACCGATATCCCCCAACAGGAAGTTATAACCAAAGACAATGTGCCTGTCGGCATCAATGCCGTAGTATATTTTCAGGTGCAATCCGCAGAAAATGCTATTTTAAATATTAAAGATTATACCCTGGCGGTTTCTCAATACGCGCAAGCCGCGTTACGCGATGTTATTGGGGGAATTGAGCTTGACCCCCTGCTATCAGAAAGAGAAAAAATAGCGGAAGAAATTCAAAAAATCGTTAGCGACGCCACGCAATCATGGGGCATATTGGTTACAGATATTAAAATTCAAGATATTGAATTGCCGGCTGACATGAAGCGCGTTATGGCCAAACAGGCAGAATCGGAACGAGAGCGTCGAGCCGTCATTATCCGGGCAGAAGGAGAATTCCAAGCCTCAGAACGATTAGCCCAAGCGGCCAAGGTTCTTAGCTCTATTTCCGGCGGTATTTCTATGAGAACTCTACAAACGATTGAAAAAATAAATCCTGATCCGTCAAAAACAGTTATCTTTGCTTTGCCAGTAGAAGTGCTCGAAGGCATTCAAGCAATTTCTCAAACAGTAAAAAAAGCTAAATAAATTTATTTTATCTCCTTTAAAAAAGATTCGGCTAATTGAGCAGTTTCAGAACTAGGCTGGTAAAAACTTTTCCAAACAACAACAATATCGGCATCATTAAAAATGGCTCGCTGCACCTCTCTTATGGTATCGCCTCCAGCCACAGCGACTAAGGTATTATAATTGCCTTTGATTTGTTTTATCTGGTAGAAAGGAATCTGCTTTTCTTTAGAAAATTCGCTTTCGTCAACTCCCCGATGTAGCATAACAACATCTGGGAGTTTTTTTAGTTTTTTCAAGACAGCCAGGGCATTTTCTATATTCATCATATCAATCATTGAATCAATATTGAATTTTTGACATTCCTCAATAAAAGCATCAATGGTTTCTATTGGCGCAACGCCAAGGCAGGTGGCAGCATTGGCCCCAGCATGAGCCATCATTTCTACTTCACGCGGGGCTAAATCCGCGCATTTATTATCGGCTACAATATAAGTGCCAGCCGGGACCATTGATTTTATTTGATCAATAGCCTCAGTGCCATATATTTTTATCAAAGGCGTCCCGACTTCAATTAAAATTCTATCTGACTGGGGAAGCTGGGCAATAATTTCCTCAGCTTCTTCCAATGTGCTGTTAAGCGCAATATGAAGATATTTCTTCCGTCTTTCTAGCCTTTTGGGTTTAGATAAAGCTGATGTTTTAGCTGGAATAACTGCTTTATTTTGAAGAAGCTGAACAACAATGTCTTCGGCCCCTTCCAACGTGCCATTAAGCGCTATATGAAGATATTTTTGCTGTCTTGCTAGTCCTTGCGGCTTAGGTACAACAGCCGGTGTTGAAGTTGGGATATCTACCTCTTCATTGGGAGGTAAAAGATTACGGATATTGGTAAGATCAACGCTCAAATTGGTTCTATTAGCGTGAGGCTGAGTAGTTTTTTGCCGGGTGGCAAGATGAGAAGATAATAATGTTGAATTCTTTATCTTCATAATAATGCCCACCACCACAAGAATAACGCCCAAGGCTGGATTTGTTAAAAAAGCAAAAAAAAGAATAACAATTACCAACCCAATTGAATTAAATTTTTTTGGCGCTTGCTGCTGCATAATTTCACTTAACTAATTTCAAAAAGTCTTCTGCCAATTTAGCGGTATTTTCTGGCGAGTCATAAAAGGAACGCCAAATAACAGCGATATCTGCATCATTAAAAAAAGTTCTTACAACATCACGCGGCGTTTCACCGCCAGCCACAGAGATTAAAACTCCTCCATAAGCTCCTTTTATACGGTGAATTTGCTCATATGGAATCCGTTTTTCTCTATTTTTTTCATTTTCGTCCACGCCACGATGTAAAACCACGACAGTTGGCAATTTTCTCAATTTCTGTAAAATCTCAAAGGGAAATTCCACATTCATCATATCCACCATAGAGTCAATGCCAGCCTTGTCGCACTCACTAATAAACTCGCTAATAGTTTCTATTGGCGCTAACCCTAAACAAGTGGCCGCAGAAGCGCCAGCTTTAGCCGCCGCCTCTACTTCCCGGGAACCCCTGTCCATACACTTCAAATCAGCCACGATATAGCCTGGCTGGCCTATTTTCTCGCTCCACCAATTTTTTAGGGCAAGTATTCCCCCGCTACCATATCTTTTAACTAAGGGGGTGCCGGCTTCAATGATAATCTTGTCGGAGGCCGGCAGCCTAGCAATCATATCTCTGACCTCATCAAGAGAACGATTAAATGCTATCTGAAGATATCTCGTTTTACGGCTAAGCATAAATATAAATATAATAACTTTATTATATCTAATCTTTAATAAATTGCCTAGCCCATGTATAAGCCTAGCTTATTTTACCTTCCTTCAGAGTCCGAAATGAGAGTGAACTTATTCAACAAATAAAAACTAATCAAATAATTTTATATACTGCCGATAAGCAAAAACTTTATTCCTTTTTCTGCCGGTTGTTTCTTCTAGAATTTCTAATCTAACTAATTTATTGACTAAGGCCAATGCATTCGGATTTTTTAATTCGGCTATCCTTTCAACGTCTTTAATAGTGATAAGTGGCGTATGAAATAAAGAATTAAAAACTAACGTCGCTTTAGGGGTGGACCTTCCTAGAGATGAAATTTTATTCAATCCATCTCCACGTAGTTTCAGTATTTTTTTGCTCGTTTCAACCGCTTGTTCAGCAGTAACTGCTACTCCTTCAAGAAAAAACTTTAGCCAGCCCTCAATATCATCTTTTTCATGAAAAGCATTAAGACGGTCATAGTATTCCTGTCTGTATCTTTTGAAAAAATCCGAAAGATAAAGTAGGGGCTTATCAAGAATTTTTTGCTGGCAAAGGTAAAATGTAATTAAAAGACGCCCAATTCTGCCATTACCATCTAAAAACGGATGAATGTTTTCAAATTGGGTATGAAGCAATCCAGTTTTTAGTAATATTGGCATAGGAGATTTATCATATAAAAACTTCTCAAAATTATCCAACAAACTCATTATTTCCTGAGGTGGAGATGGAACAAAAGACGCTCTTTGAATACTTGTCCCACCTATCCAATTTTGAGATTTTCTAAATTCTCCCGGCTCTTTCCCCTCACCTCTTACTCCTTCAAGTAGAATTTTATGGATATCTTTTATTAACCTTAAAGAAAGCGGAAAAGTTTTTAATCGCTCCAAACCATAATTCATTGCTTTAATATAATTCAGAATCTCATCAACATCTTTGCGAATTTCTAAATCTCCCACTTTGGCTTCTGCTTTTAACACATCGGCAAAAGTAGCTTGTGTGCCTTCCACTTGGCTTGATAAAGTCGCCTCTTTTCTTATGTACATCAATATAAAAAAGTCCGCATCGGGCAATGTTTCAGCAATTCCATCTAATCGACCCAATGCCAAGTCCGCCCTTGAAAGTAAAGTTTGAAATTCATCGTCACTTTGAATTGCAAAAGGCAAAAAATTGGGCATAAATGCCTTATATTGTAATTCGCCTTTTAGTTGATTAATATATTTTCCACTTCTCATAATTTTAGAACCGTAGATACCATATTTTTTATCTACGGTTTGTAGTGTAAATCGTAGATAACTTATTGTCAATCTTTTTCTGTCGTAGATAACTTTTTCATTATCTACGTTTAATTTAAAAAATCATCTAAAAATCCTTCTATAGACCCGCAAAATTGCTTCGGGTAGTGGCGGATAACTCAATTTTTTGTTTTATATCTTTAAACTCGTCATCAAAAGTTTCATCGCCCAAAGAGAAAACATAGATTGGGATACAAAATTATCTTGATAATGTAAAGAGAAATCAGTCCACCTTATTTTGCCTTCCTTCAGAGTCCGAAATGAGAGTGAACTTATTCATATAAAATACACTAAACCAGACGCTCTAATTCTAGTGGGCCGGGTAGGATTCGAACCTACGAAGACATAAGCCAGCAGATTTACAGTCTGCCCCAGTTGACCGCTTTGGTACCGACCCAAAAATCTTGGAGCCGTCGTCGGGACTTGAACCCGAGACCCCTTCCTTACCATGGAAGTGCTCTACCAGCTGAGCTACAACGGCAAAATTATAATTGTTTTATTTGTTCTAAATAATTTGACAAATTTCCATTATTAGGATCGACAGCAGTTAAGGTATCTAAAATAAGAACCGCCGTAACCCGATCCTTTCTCATTATACTAACTGCCAGCATAGTGTCAAGATAGCGCGGATTTTTAGGCGCTAATTTTAAGGCTTGTCTTAAATAATGATCAGCCCGATCTAACTGGTCATTACGGTAATATGACTGCCCAAGCAAATAATAATAATCAGCTAATTTCTGTTTAGTATTTTTAGCTTCAGGACGCCGTCGCAATTCTTCCGCCCGATATTTCTGAGTTAAACGTTTAATAATATATTGCCAAACTTCCTGCGCCTCTTTATATTTTTTGGCTTCATTATATACCTCAGCTAAAACAGCAAAACCATCTATCTGGCGTTGGTCTAATTCTAACGACTCCAATGCCAACTGTTCTGCTTCATTTACTCGCCCCTGAGACAAAGCCTCATTAGCCTCAAGTAAAAGTTCATTAGCTCGTTGTTCATTAAGACCCTGCAGCTGTAATTTAGTTTTTACTTGCTGCCGATGAAGCCGCTGTAACTTAGCATAGCCCCGTCCAAAAAATCCCTGAATTTTAGCATAAATCGGGGATAAAATATTGCGCCACCACCAACCATGCCTAGCCAACTGCCGACGAATCCGATTATTAATAATAGCCGACTTTTTAGCTGTCGCTTGTTCAGCTGGCAAATTGTCTACATCAATATTGGCTAACAGTGGCATCTTGTGCAAAATAATAAACAATATGACGGCTAAAGCAATAATAAGCAAAATAATCCCCAGCCACACTAAAAACATAAAATTTAAGCAAAGACTATAGACCAAAAATCAGTAGCTGACAGGCTAGCTCCACCCACTAATAGACCATCAATATTGGGCCGAGATAATAATTTACCGGCATTTTCTGGTTTAACGCTGCCACCATATAATATCCGAACACCCTTAAAACCTAACTCACCTAAACATTGTCTAATAAAACTGTGCATAGTGTCAGCCTGTTCAGGAGTACTAGTTATTCCTGTTCCAATAGCCCAAATTGGTTCATAAGCTAAAATTATCTCATGGCCTGCCGGCACTACTACGGAAGTGAAAATTGCCTTAAGCTGTCCTTCCACGGTTGCTTCAGCCCGACCAGCCTCTCGTTCAACTAAGGTTTCACCAACACAGACTACCGGAATTAAATTAGTGCGCTCTAGTGTGGCCTTAAGCTTATCTCTAACTAGTTCATCGGTTTCGCCCAATAATTGACGCCGCTCACTATGGCCTAAAATAACATAACGGCAGTCTAACTCCACTAAACTTTCTAAACTAGTGCCGCCAGTAACTGGCCCTGGCGCAAATTGAGTCGCATCTTGCGCCCCCCAAAAGATAGCAGTGCCCTCTAAAATATTAGCTACCGCAGATAAAGCAACATGGCTAGGACAAACAGCTACTTCTACTAACAGCGGCTTATGTGGCTGGCTTAAAACTAAATTCTCCGCCAACATTAAACTTGCTTCATAACCTAAAGCCATTTTCCAATTGCCGATAATTAATTTTTTCATATAATTCTAACCAACAAATATATAATTATTTTAACACACCGCCTCAGATTAACCAACTAATAATATTTTTCAGTAATATAATCTAATAAATCTTTAGTAATAGTAAACCGTCCCTCTTTAGTTGGCGCTCCCAAAACAACCGTTACTAATTCTTCCCCCTGATCATTGCGCCACAAAGCAGCAAAACAATAACCCGCCTCATCTAAATAGCCAGTCTTACCGCCTAAAATCTGCCAACTATCTGGTATTGCCACTGACCCCTGGATAAAGCCATCGGTATTGGTAACTAACTGTCGCCGGCCTTTCTGGGTAATTATCTCATATTTATCTAATAATAATGTCTTCTGAATGTCTGGCTGAGACAGGGCGGCATTAACTATGGTCGCCATGGCCCGAGCGCTAGCTTGATTATCTGGATTTAAGCCAGTGGGCTCAATTAGGCGTAAATCAGAGTTAATGTTGAGTTTTTTAGCTAATTCTTCTACTTTTTGATGATACATTTCGTCATTTAACCCCACCGCCTGGATTAAAGCTTCAGTAGCAGTATTATCTGAAGCTAATAAACTGGCGACCCATAAATCTTTAACTGTTACTACCTCGCCAGGATAAATATAAATAATATTACCATAGCGCTGATCTTCGTTTTTTAAGGTATATTCAGCCGACCAATTAGGATGAGTATCTAAAACAATAAGGGCAGTTACTAATTTAGTCAAGCTAGCTATAGGCCGCAGCTGGTAGCTGCCTTGGCTCAACAACGTCCCCCCCCTATTAGAGATAACCAGAGTGCTGCTAGCCGGCCAAGCCCTAACCTCGGGCCAGTTATTAGGATAGACTAATGGTACTTCCCCGGCCAGAGCTAACGGCTGATTAGACCACAAAAAAGCCATCAGCCACCAGGCTAGATTAACAAATAAAATAATAATGGTTCGCTGTAAATTCATTTTTAGTCCTTAAACGTCCGCTCTACTGGGCCACCACTTTCCTCCCAAATAACCTGTTTAAGACAGTGGTACCCGGCTTCATGGGGCCATTTTTCCACCCCCACGGTTCTAACACCATTATCAGGAACAATATTGCTGGTATGCCATAAAGCACAAAGCTCATACTGATTATCTCCCAATACCCTATAATCTATAGCTTCTCCTTCGCTGGTTTTTAGAACAGCAGGGTCTAGAAAATAAGGGCTTACCGTTAATTCTGCCAAAGTGGTGGGTAAATGTTTATTGGCTTGGTAATAAACATTAAGCCCGCTATCTATTTGGTAAAAATTGCCAATTAATTTTTCATCATAACGGCGATTTCGGGCCTCAGCTGGACTCTCGGCGATAGCAAAACCGCCAACAATAAGACCAACAATAATTATAGCCACTGGCCAGGCAAAAGAGTGAAGATGGTATTTATCACTAGGTGATTGAGGATTACGATGCAAATCATAGCGGTAAAAGCTAAAAATAGTGGCAGCAATACCAATAGCTACAATGGACTTGGCTAAAAATTGTCCGGTCAATTCGCCATCTAAATAATGATACACTAGGGCAATAAGCCAGCCTGACATTACTATGGCCGTAACTAATAAAATAAAATAAATCAGCCAGCGACGCAGGTCAGACTGCGGGCTTATTTCTTTTTTAACTAAACCGCGATTAATTTGACTCACCGCCCAAAAATATAACGGAGTAGAAACTAATAAAGCAGATAAGCCAAATTTCAAGCTAGCAGCAGTATAGCTTATAGTATAACCAATAAGCGGATCAGGTAACCATTTATTGATTAACTGGAAGGCTACCACCCCAGCCGAAATAGCTAAAAAGATTAAAGAAATAAGGGATAGTAAATAAAGAAAAGTAAATTTAGGCAAAAGATTAGTTTTTTTAACTGGCATATAATTATTGGTTAATATCTTTATGCCAAGTTAAGTGAAGGTCATCAAGCTGACCTTGATCAACTTCACTTGGACTTCCCATTAATAAATCGCGACCCTGGGTATCTTTAGGAAAAGCGTAGACTTCGCGAATAGAATCATAATCTTTAAGGGCCATAAGCAAACGATCAATACCCGGAGCGTTACCCCCATGAGGCGGAGCCCCATACTTAAAGGCCTTAAGCAAAGCGCCAAAACGACGCTCTACTTCAGCCGGCTCATAACCTGCCAGACGAAAAGCTTCAAACATAACTTCCGGCTGATGATTTCTAATAGCTCCGCTAGATACTTCCACCCCATTTAATACTAAATCAAACTGATAAGCCACTATCTCTAATGGTGGCTGATTCTTTAAGGCTACCAGCCCACCCTTGGGCATAGAAAAAGGATTATGAGAGAAATCAAGACCTGTTGGAGTTTCATCACTAGCCTCATAAAAAGGAAAATCATAAACCCAACACCAAGCCGCTGTCGCTGGATTTTTTAAAGCAAACCATATAGCTATCTGCTCCCGAATAGCTCCCAGCGCCTCACAAGCCTTAAGCTCCGGTCCAGCCGCTATTAATATTGTCTCCCCTACCTTTAAGGATAAATGCTTGACCAGGGCTAGTAAAATATCTCCCTCTAGTTTATTGGCTAAACTACCCTGCCAACTCTCTCCCCCATAAACTAGCGAACTTAAACCGCTCACTCCTTTATTTTTAGCTAGAGCAGTAAGATCATCTAACTGATGGCGGCTTAATTTCATTGTAGCTGGCACAACTAGACCATAAATATAGCCACCGGTAGCCACCACCTCCTTAAAAATACTTAAATTACTGGCAGCTAATAATTGACCCAAAGGTTTAATAGTTAAATCATAGCGTAAATCTGGTTTATCCGTACCATAAGTCTCCATGGCTTCACGCCATGTCAACCGAGGAAAACGTCCTTTCTCAAGGCCAACAATTTTCTTAGAACTAAATTCAGCCGTAAGCTCTAGCATCAGCGGCTCCATTACTTGCCAAATATCTTCTTCACTATCTACAAAACTCATTTCCATGTCTAATTGGTAAAATTCGCCATAATGACGGTCCTGCCGGCCATCTTCATCGCGAAAACAGGGAGCAATTTGAAAATACTTATCTAAACCGCCAATCATCAGAAGCTGCTTAAATTGCTGCGGCGCTTGAGGCAAAGCATAACAACGGCGAGGAAATAAACGCGAAGGGATAAGAAAATCTCGCGCCCCTTCTGGAGAAGAATTAGATAAAATAGGCGTCTGGACCTCAACAAAGCCTAAATCCTGAAAATATTGACGCATTCGCCGGATAAATAAATCGCGAGTAGTCAGCATCTCTTGCACCTTGGGACGGCGCAAATCTAAAAAACGATATTCTAAACGTAAATTTTCATTACTAAGTCCTACCTTATCTTCAGCTAAACTAAAAGGTAAGGGTAAGGAACGACTTAAAATTTCTAGTTCATCTACGGCCACTTCTAGCTCACCAGTTGGCATAGCGGGATTAACCATCTCAGCCGGCCGTAAATTAACTTGGCCATGGGCCCGCACCACAAACTCATCGTGCAGTTGCTCGGCTATAGCCGCTACTTTAGGATTTTTAGCTAAATCAACCACTAACTGGATTAAACCACTATGGTCTCTTAAAACAATAAACATTAAGCCGCCCAAGTTCCGGCTTGATTGAACCCAGCCAGCCAGATAAACCATCTGGCCAACTTCTGTAGCCCGTAATTGACCACAAGTATAAGTTCTTAGCATAAATCTAAAAAATTAAGCCAACTATTAAAAAAGGTAGTCAACTCTTGTAAAATTGTAGAAGATGACGGCAATTTCGTCAATTCTAAGCGCTCGCTTCGCACTAAATCTTCCCAAATGACTAAGGTATGATGAGATAACTGACAAACTGGGCCTTCGGGCTGACAAGTCTCACAAAAAAATCCACCCTGGCTCTCACTCCAGAAGGCTGTGGCCAGGGGCTGACCACAATGAATACAGGTATGTCCAACTGGCGCATAGCCTAGCTCATAAGCTAAACGCCAGGACATAATTTGGCTACCCAAGGTTAACTGCGACCACGGATAATGATAGCTACTCCACTGAGTTAAAAGAGCCATTAAATCCAGCCAGGAACGTGGCAGCGGTTGACCAGATGGCCACCACTCTGTCAGGCGACTTACTAGTTCAGTAGCTATCACTATTAAAACCAAATCATTTTTAAGTCCAAGAAATGACTGCCGGCTAACAGCCGCGCTTAACAGCGGTTGCTGACTCCAAACAATAAGACCATCAACTACAGTTAAAGGCTCCAGGTGACCGCTTAATTTAGATTGAGGCTTAAACAGGCCCTTAGCCATTAAGACTAAACGGCCGCGCTGCGGGCTTAGGACAGTAATTCTTCCCCGATAATCTTTCTCCTGAGTCCGTTTAACAATAAACAAACGCTCAGTGGTCGTGCGCCGCATAATTATCTAAAAAGGTTTGTAAAATTAACATCGCCGCAATAGCATCCTCTGGAGCTGCTGCTTTGGGCCGGTGATGAATTAACTGGTTAGCTGCCTGACTACTTAAACGCTCATCGACCAAATGAACTGGATAGCCGCTACTTTGAGCTTGCTCTACTAACTTCTGCCACCCCTCCTGACAATTTTCCCTATTACCGCTTAGATGATAG
>Ga0209201_1004344_pt1 | contig 11495 bp, 7 predicted proteins | sample AD_UKC055_MetaG_FD_184411 | JGI IMG/M metagenome (GOLD analysis project Ga0209201, IMG submission 184411) | Active sludge microbial communities of municipal wastewater-treating anaerobic digesters from USA - AD_UKC055_MetaG (SPAdes) (version 2) | ecosystem: Engineered > Bioreactor > Anaerobic >... | reverse complement strand
AAACGCTTGCCGATTTGCTGCTTTTACTTAAATATGCGGCAGGCAAGCTTCCCCTGCAGGAAATACGAAGGGACTTTGAAAATGATAAAGACTTTTTTTCTCCCTACGATCTTCTGGACAGGACGCTGGGCGCGGCCATTGATGAACTGGCCCGTCCGATTGACGCTATCCGTCATCAGGCCAAAACCGTTACGGTGGGAACCAGCCGAAAAGAACAGGAGCTGGGGGGCATCCTCTTTGACTTGCTCAAAGCGCTCCATTTTTCTTTAAAAAATTTGACCTACCGGGAGATTATGACGCTGAAGCGGATTCAGCCAGCCTGTCGGGAAATTCGGGGCTATACGGTGTATTCTGTTAAAAATTTGAATGAAAAAGGAAATCCGACAGACGAATCCAGTATAGAAGTATTAGAGAAAGGAGGCGTGGCTTCCTGCATGAAATCCCGCGCCGACTTGCCCACGGCATTGATGGGCGTGAAGCGAACCATCGTCAGTACCGGCCATGTTTATGTGGGACGGGGCAAAACGGATTCGGTTCCGATCATTATTATTCCCCTGCGGGAGACGGAAACGGGAATCCATTCTCTGCTGCTCATCCACATGAAGTTTAATGAACATTTACCTCTGGCGGAAAAGATTGCGGTTTTGGGGTATCGCTATTCCGACATCCGCAATCTGCTTGACGAATACAATCTTCCCTGGAGTGACCAATACATGGAGGATCTGTCTCTGGAAGACCTTTTCAGCGAGTCGGTGGAAGCCATTGCCCAGCAGATCAAATTCCGATTTTTCAATGGAAAATAACAATTCCCCTGATTACTTTTCCATTGTCTTATGGAATTGCACCTGTGGCCATTCTTCCATGACATGGGAAAGACGCCAGTCGGAAAGAGCCAGGTAAACAAGATTGTCTTCTGTATCACGGGCTAGATTCATGTGATGCTTCTTTGAAAACTCATCCAGTTTTTGGGCATTGTCACAAGTGATCCATCGGGCAGCCGCGTAATCGGCCTGCTCATAATCGGCATAAACGCTGTATTCATTTTTCAGGCGCGACATCGTTACATCAAACTGCAGTACGCCCACAGCACCCAGAATATTATCCGAACCCCACAGAGGCTTGAAGACCTGAATGGCGCCTTCTTCCGAAAGCTGTGTCAGCCCCTTTTGCAGATGCTTGATACGCAACGGGTCTTTGAGCCGTACGCGGCAGAAATGCTCCGGTGCAAAGTGAGGAATCCCTGTAAATTTGAGTGGTTCCTTTTGGGTCATCGTATCGCCGACCTTGATTGTACCGTGGTTATGAATTCCAATAATATCACCGGGATAGGCTTCTTCGACATTGGTCCGATCCTGCGCCATGAAAATCGTGGCGTTGGAAAGCGAAACTTCCTTTCCGATGCGATGATGCATTACGTGCATACCTCGCATAAATTTTCCGGAACAGATGCGGAAAAACGCAATGCGGTCGCGGTGCGCCGGATCCATATTTGCCTGAATTTTAAAGACAAATCCGGAAAAAGCGTCTTCCTCCGGGCTGACCTGCCGCGTAGTGGTCGGACGCGGTGCCGGCGGAGGGGCGATGTCCACAAAAGCGTCCAGAAGCTCCCGGACGCCAAAGTTATTAATGGCGCTGCCGAAAAAAACCGGTGTTTGCCCTGCTTTTAAAAATTCTTTAAGATCGAAAGGATTGGCTGCGCCTTCCAGAAGGGCGATTTCCTCGCGCAGTTCCTCGGCCTGCGTATCAAGCAGTTCGTCCAAAAGCGGATCGGATAAATCACCGATGACGACACCCTCCTCCGTCCGACGGTCCTTACCCGGTGTAAACAGATGCAGTTTTTTATCGTAGAGATTATACACTCCCCTGAATCGTTTGCCCATTCCGATCGGCCAGGAAAGCGCAGAACACTCGATTTGTAATTTATCCTCGATGTCCGCCAGGATATCCAATGGTGCCAGACATTCCCGGTCAAGCTTATTGATGAAAGTGATAATGGGTGTGTTGCGCAGCCTGCAAACTTCCATAAGCTTTTGTGTCTGCGTTTCCACGCCCTTGGCTCCATCAATCACCATCAGGGCGCTATCCACTGCTGTGAGTACTCGATACGTATCCTCCGAAAAATCTTGGTGTCCGGGTGTGTCCAGCAGATTGATCTCGCAATCTGCATATTCAAACTTCATTACCGAAGAGGTTACGGAAATGCCACGTTCCTTTTCAATGGACATCCAGTCGCTCAAGGCGTGTTTTGATGCCTTACGAGCTTTTACCGCACCTGCCATCTGAATGGCGCCTCCGAAAAGCAGCAGCTTTTCGGTCAGCGTTGTTTTTCCCGCGTCCGGATGGCTGATGATGCCGAATGTCCGTCGCCTCTCAATTTCCTTTTGTAGTTGTTTACTCAAAATGACTCCGTTTGACCTTGAAACTTTGCGTTTTTCACCCTTTGACGCCTCGCCTCTTAACCAATAATCTTCTTCCTGTCAACGGCCAAGGCCAGGCCGGTGATCTGCCTTACGACGATCTGCAAAAAAATCTTGACAAATGGAACCGCTTGAATCAAAGTCCAACCTCGTGAGCGGGCGTAATTCAGTGGTAGAATGTCAGCTTCCCAAGCTGGACGTCGCCGGTTCGAGCCCGGTCGCCCGCTCCAATAAAATCAATACTTTACTGATTTCTGAGAATCGGGGATTTCCCGGTTTTGGTTTGTCTGTGGATTTTCCTTTCGACTGTGCTGCAGGATGGCCAGAACTGTCTTGCGGATGTCTTTTTTCTTCAAAGCATCTTCTGGAAGCCTCATGCCGCACCGGACGGCCATTTCCTTGAGGAATTTGTTGGCCTGGTCACTGACGACCGGGTCCACGCCAAAGCGCAAAAACTGCAGCTTGTTTAAAAGAGCGTTTTCCTGCCCTTCCTTTGCGGTCAGCACGGAACGCGCGATGAGATTGTCGATGTCAAACTGCACGACGCTTCGGAGTACCACACGGTCTCCCGCATCATAGCGTCCTAAAAGGGTGTCGAATTGCTGCAAAATCCACTCGTCGATGCTTCCCATATAACCTGCGGCAATGCCCGCGATCATCATGACATAATGCATCTGGTCCCAGTGCACGCATTGCCGGATCAAATTGCGCACGGTTTGCCGTTGTGCTTCCGAAATGGAGAGGTGGGAAGCGAACCCGTCTTGCTCGTCCGAAATAATCTGGGCCAAAAGCAAAAGAAGCATCGTCCCTCCCATGATTCTTTTTGAAGGCACGATGGCGTTTTGCGCCAGTTTCAGCAGTTGTGGAAAGTTGGATCGGATTTTTTCAGTCAGGGGATGCCCCGTGCTTCCCCATTGATAGATCTGATGGAGATAAAAACCGAAAATACCACTGGTTCTGGCGTTCATAATGCTGAACACATGGTCCACATCCACGGCATCCTGAATTCTTAATTCGTTCACCAGATGACGGGGCATCCTGGAAATAATTTCTTCAATAATGAAGCGACGTTCTTCGGGTTTGAGTCCGGCCCAGTTCAAAAGATAGCCTGTCACCGCTTCCGATTCCAGACATTCTTCAGGTTCTGCGATAATTTCATAGACTTTGACGCGATTGAAGACAAAGATGTCGCTCATGAGTTTGGAGATATATGCGCTGACTCTTTCGTAACGAGGGTCGTGGTTTACGCCCAGTGTCCAGATGTAGGCGATCAGGCTTTTGTTGACTTTCGTCAATACTTTTAATAACATCTTGTAATCATTGCGAAATACTTTTGGTGTATTAATCAGGTCATATAAAAGGGTTCGCAGCAGCAGCCACTCGCTGACATCCACGACGTGTCTGCCGTTGAGATAACCCGTTCTTAAAAATTCTTTCAACTGGTGGTGATCAATATTGTCGTTTCGTAATAATTCGATCAGATTGCTGTGATTGATGTTGTCTCTCACAAGGGAGGCATTCATGTTCCTGACATTATTCCATAATTGCTCACAATAAACGCCGGTTTTATTCTCGTAGAGACACTCGCTCAAAACATTCAGCCTTTCCAGAAAGGTCTCCTTGCTGGAATAGGTCATGAGCATCATGAAATCATAGGCAAGCTCGGAGTCCTTTTGCCCCGTCATGTCCTGCAGCATGCAACAACATTTCTCTTCCCGGTCCGAGAGGGGCCAGCCGAAAATGTTGTGGACGCTTTGCTGCTCTGCGGATTCGTCATAGCTCAGATAACGGTTCCAGGTTTTCATGGCCGCCACATAAATGGTTTCCTTACGCTTTTCTTTTCCCGACGATTGCAGAATGGCCAGCATAATTGCGTAACCGATGTTTAAATATAATGCGGGTTTCCAGTTGTCCTGTCCGATGAATGGAAAAATATTGATCATGATGATTCCGTTTTCGAAGGATACCCGATCTGCCTGTGGATTGTCACAGTAGATAACTTTGTAGGTTTGTGTCCACAGGTAATCGACATAGCGGAAAGCGTAATTTTTTACGATTTTATGAACAAATCCGGTCAGTTCGCCTAGAAATTCCGGTCGTACCCGCGGATGGGACTTGACGGCGGAAATGTCAATCTGCAGACAGTGTCTGTTGTTTGCCGCGCAAACGGATTGAATCCAGACGCTGGTCGGACGAATGTGGTAAATATGATGCTTGCTGAAAATGTCCATCGAGGCAAGCAAAAGTCCCGGTTTATCACGGTATCTGTCGATTGTCAGAGTGCGTAATTCATTTCTGGCCGCTTTGGTGTGTCTGACGGCGATGGCGGCATAGGAAAAAACCGCTTCCGTGAAAATGTCCAGGATTTCGGCATGGACAATCGGAAGTTCCTTGATATGGTTGTAATAGGGAAGAAATAAATTCCAATGCGCCTCGATGAGCACATGACCTTCCTCGATCATCATTTTTAAAACCGATTCCCGGCGGCCGATGACATGAAAAGTGATGCGCAAGGTCTTATAGTCGGAAAATACAGGAAGCAGGAGAGTTTTTAAACGACGGAATTCAATTGATTTTGTCCGGTCGGCAAGGTCGTCCTGAACGGAAAGCGTCTGATGCGTTGTGATCTGGCGGGGAACAAAATCCTCTTCCTCCGCATTTTTGCCAAATGACAGCTCCGGCAGATCAACCCCATCCGCCACTGCCGGATAAATAATAATTTTGGCCTTTTTGATTCGCGTCCAGGAAGCGTCTTGTTTGAGAGCAAATGCCTTTTCCATGCTGTCTCCGGAAAACAAACCTCCGTCTGCCGCACCGGCTCGGAGGCTGTCTTACGGGGAAAGACTCTACAGGCAAGGAAGCTTGCCTGTCAATTCCTTTTTTGAAAAGGCCTGGTTCTGTTTCCGATAAGAAGTTCTTCCATCCAGAAACATGGTTTCCCTTTTCGTTGTTTAACGGCTCTGCCCGTTCAGTCCAGTACCTGGCGGATTTTTTTGGCAAGATCCTTAAAGAGAAACGGCTTCTGGAGGAAATTCACACCGTCGTCAAGCACGCCTTGGTGTTCGATTACATCCGCGGTATAACCGGATATGAAAAGGTGCTTGATGTTTGGCAAGATTTCCAGAAGACGCCGGACAAGCTCTTTTCCGTTCATTTCAGGCATGACCACATCGGTAATGACCAGCTGAATGCCGGTTGGGTCGTCCGTGGCCAGTTTCAGGGCCTTTCCCGGCGTTTCCGCCGATAAAACCGTGTAGCCAAGATTGCTCAGCATGAGTGTGGTCATATCGAGAATGGCTTGCTCATCCTCCACCAAAAGGACGGTCTCTCCCCGTCCCCGCGGCAACTTCTCGGCCGTTTCTTTTGCTGCCTCTCCTGACTTTTCGGCATGAACCGGTATGTAAATTTTAAAAGCCGTCCCGATTTCTCTTTCGCTGTAGACATGGATATAACCATCGTTTTGTTTTACAATGCCATAAACTGTGGCCAGTCCCATTCCTGTTCCCTTGCCGGGCCCCTTGGTGGTGAAGAAAGGTTCGAAAATGTGTTTCTCCGTTTCTCGGTCCATGCCGCAACCGTTATCGCTTACGGAAAGCAATGCGTATTTTCCGGGCGGAATTTCAGCGTGAGAAAGAGTATAGTTTCGGTCAAAAAAAACCGTATCGGTGGAGATGATAATTTTACCGACGCTGCTGATGGAGTCGCGTGCATTGACGCATAGATTGAGCAAAATCTGGTCAAGTTGAGAAGGATCCATTCTGACTCTGCAGAGGGTTTTTCCCGGCCGCCAGTCCAGTTCGATATTTTCTCCGATCAGACGTCGGATCATTTTCATGGTGGCCTCGATGGAATCATTGATGTCAAAAACAACCGGCGAAATCACCTGCTTCCGGGCAAAGGCCAGCAATTGACGCGTGATGTTGGAAGATCGCTGGGCCGCGTCCAGGATCTTTTCCAGATTCTTCCGCAGAGGATCCTCCGGGGACATTTTATCCAGAGTGATTTCGGCATAGCCCATAATGGCTCCCAGAATATTATTGAAATCATGGGCGACTCCACCTGCCAGAACGCCAACTGCTTCCAGTTTTCGGGATTGGAGCAACTGTTCCTGCAGTTCATTCCGTTCCTGTTCCGAGCGCTTGCGCAAGGTAATGTCCTGTGCCGTGCCGACGTAATGCGTCATTTTGCCTGTATGGTCAAAAATTGGATTGCCTCGGGCTTCGAGAAATTTTTCAAGACCGTCAGGCAACACAATACGATATTCCTCATGTAAAGATTTCTTTTCTTGCAGAGCTTCTCTAAAGCTCTTGTCTATCCTTTCGCGATCGTCAGGATGGATCTTCTGGATCAGACTTTGATAATCGGGCGTTCCCGATTCGGAATGGCATTCAATGATACGAAACATTTCATCCGACCAGAAGTGCTCCCGAGTGGAAAGGTTATATTCCCAGCTTCCGATATGCAGTTGCTCCTGGGCGGTTTTAAGGTTTGCTTCGCTCTTACGGACTTTTTCTTCCGCCTTCTTTCTCTCGGTGATGTCATGGTATAAAACCTGAAACTGTGGTTCTCCGTTCCAGATAATTTCTTTGCGGAAAACCTGCAGGCATCGGCTTTGTCCGTCTTTGCGGATAATGTTGACTTCATACCCGGTCGGCACAGCTTCTCCGTGGCGTCTTTTTTCCCGCCGGGAAAGAAAAGCGGCATACGTTTCGGGAGAATAACGATCTTTGGCGCCGGTCTTCTGTAGTTCCTCCAGCGTTTCGTAACCGTAAATATCCAAGAGCGCTTTGTTGGCGTAGATCGTCTCGCCTGCTTCCGTGACGATGCGTGCACCCAATGGAGAATCGTTGAGGAAATGGCGGAAATTTTCTCCGCTTTTCTGAAGTTCCCGGTTGAGCTCTGCCATTTCGGTCATCTTCTTTTCCAGGGTATTCAGAACCCGCTCGTCGTGAGCGGTGAGATACTCCTCACGGTCCAGGGGAGTTTTCACCGTTTCTCTGGCCTGCCAGCGCAGATTCAGCACTTCCTTGACAAGTTCCAGAAATTCGACAGGGTCCTGCGGTTTGACGATAAACCGCTGGGCTCCCACAGCTAATGCCAGTTCCCGGTCTTTTTCTTCTGTGTAATGGGCGGTGTAAAAGATGAAAGGCACAGCTTTTAATGCCGGATCGATTTTGCATTCCCGGCAGAATTGAAATCCGTCCATGACGGGCATCATGATGTCCGAAATGATCAGGCTGGGTGGGTTTTGCCGTGCTTTGTCAAGGGCCTCTGCTCCGTTTCTGGCCGTATCGGTTTCGTAGCCGTGTCCCCGCAGCAGAACTTCCAGGAGGTATCTGCTTTGTTCTTCATCATCCACAATCAGGCATGTGGTCATCATTCCTTATCCTTTCGTAACGGCAGTGAAAAGCAGAACATGCTTCCCTGGCCCGGTCCACTATCGGCCCAGATACTGCCGCCCATCAGTTCCACCAGTCGCTTGCATATGGATAATCCCAGCCCGGTGCCCTCATATTTACGGGTCATACCCGTATCCATCTGGCAAAAAGGCCTGAACAGCCGTTCCCGATCTTCAGGTTTAATGCCGATGCCCGTGTCTGACACACAGATGATGCACTTTCCATTATTGACCAAGCAGGAAACATGAATCTTGCCCTTCTCCGTGAACTTGATGGCGTTACTGAGCAGATTCAGCAGTACCTGCTCCACCCGCCGGACATCGCTTTCCATGATGCCGACATCGTAAGCGATATCTGATGTAAGTTCCAGTCCCTGTTTTTCGGCCAGGGGCTTTACGCTTTGGACAACCTTCTTTACCGATGCGGCCATGTCGAAAGGCTCGGTAGCGACTTTTAATTGTCCGGCCTCGATCTTGGAAATATCCAAGACATCACTAATCAAAGATAACAAATGGTTGGCGCTGTTTTTGACCATGGAAAGCTGCTTGGTCTGTTCATCGTTGATGGGGCCGCTCAGTTCCTGCAAAAGAACGCCGGTAAAACCGATAATAGAATTGAGCGGTGTGCGCAGTTCATGAGACATCGTGGCCAGAAATGCCGATTTGATCCGGTCTGCTGCTTCCGCCCGTTCCTTGGCCAGGCGAAGCTCTTCGACGGTCCTGCGTAATTCAATTTCCATGTTTTTCCGGACGGTTAAATCGGTATGTGTGCCGACTGCACGGGCCGGCAATCCCTTATCGTCGTATGAAACCACTTTACCGCGGCTTACAATCCACATGTAGGAGCCATCCTTGCACCGCATGCGGAATTCGACTTCGTAAGCTCCTTCATTTTCCATCCGCTTCCTGATGGTTTCCAGAATCAGATCCCGTTCATTTGGGTGTATCTGATTGTAAAAGCAATCTTTCATATCCGGTCCGAGTTCGCCGGGTTCATAGCCCAACATTCGGAAATAAGCGGGATTGAGGTACGTTTCGTCGGTTTGGATATTCCAGTCCCATAGACCGTCTCTGGAGGCTTCCATCGCGTAACTGTATCGCTCCTCACTTGTTTTCAGCCGCTTCAGGACTTCATCCAGCTCGGCTGTGCGCGTTTTTACCAGTTCTTCCAGTTGGTCCCGGTGGATTTTCAGTTTGTCGAACAGTCCGTTTTGTTCATGATCGGCGGTCCTGTCCGAAGACGGTTGTTCAACAGATTGGGGTTGGTCCATTTCAGAACTCTCCTTGCCGCCGTGCTGGGCACTATTCCATTCGGCAGCGGATGTCGATTTATCCGCGACCGGCCAACCCGGCGCCGGTCATGAATGGTGTATGCTCCTATTCTTTCATAGGTTTTTTTGTAAAATGGCGTTTCAGACCCTGAAGAACCGTTACACACCTGTTCAACTGAAGATAGGCGGGAAGTCCCGCGTTTTCTGCGATGTCTCTAAGGCGTTCGGCAACATCCTTTCTGCCTTCCAGCCACAGCACAACGGGTTTTTCGTGCTTTCTCGCTGTCGCCGCGAGCTCCTGAAAAAAAGCTGCGGTAATCAGAGGCGAGGCATAACAGTGAAAGATGACTGAGTCCACCGCCGCATCATGGAGCACCGCCTTCAAAGACTGTTTAAACACGCGGTCATATCCGTGCTGTTCGATAGCGATCCAGAGATCAACCGGATGGGCGGGCCTGTTCCATGGGGGGAAAAGCTCGGCAATGGAATCGAGGGTTTTTGGAGAAAGCGTGGCCAGTTCCAGGCCGCAGTCATCCATAAGATCGGTTGTAATGGTTCCAGCGCCGCCGGAAAAGGTCAGAATTGCGGCACCTTTTCCAGCCGGGAAAGGCATTTTTTTGGAAAAGGCTCTGGCCATGTCTGTCAACTCTGCCGGATCAAACACCTCAATAATTCCCGCCTGGCGGAAGGCTCCGCGGGTTACTGCATAATTGCCGGAAAGGCTTGCCGTGTGACTTTGCGCCGCTTTTGCGCCTTTTACGCTTCTGCCTCCCAGAAGCACGATCACCGGTTTTCGGGTATTCTTTGCCAGCTGGATAAATCTTCTTCCGTCAACCAGCGATTCAAGATAGCAGGCGACGACTTCCGTTTCCGGATCAGCGATCAGGTATTCCAGAATATCGCTTTCATCAATGTCACATTTATTGCCGATGGAACAAACCTTGCTCACGCCCATGTCGCCTTCCTGCAGCGCATGGAGCAAAAAACCGGCGGAGAGCATGCCACTTTGAACGATCATGCCGATATTGCCGCCTTTGAGAATATCCGGCCAGGTCAGCGAATGAATGAAAGAAAATACATGCCTGCGATTGGCGTCAATGAAACCCATGCAATTGGGCCCCCATAGTCGAATGCCGGCATCGGTCGCAATTTTCAGGGCCTGCCTTTGAATTTCCGCCCCTTCCTCTCCAGCTTCGTTAAAACCTCCGGATTCAATGATGATTCCCTTCACGCTTTTTTTTGCGCATTCGCCGACAGTGTGCGGAAGCTCTTTTGCCGGAATGAAATAGATCGCCAGATCGACCTCACCCGGCACGGAAGCGATGTCCGGATAGCAGGGCAACCCCAGAATTTCAGGATAATTTTTATTGATCGGATAAATAGTTCCGTGAAATCCAGAGGTTACGTTTTTGACAATATGATAGCCGCCTTTAGAAATATTGTTTGATGCTCCAAGTATCGCCACACTGTTCGGATGAAAAAAGCAATCCAGCATATTCACCTTTCCTTACGTTGAAAATGACGCTCCTTTCCGGATACTTTCATTTTCGGGATATGATTTTTACACTTCCTCTGCCGCCTTATTATATCGCTGCGAAAAGCATGGCAGGTAGTGGCTCCGGGCTGCCTGCCAAGCTTCCTGGTAGTTGCGGGGCCACTCACGGCATACCGAAGGCTTGTGGCCGGAAGCATGCAACCGGCAGCCTCTTGTCTCCTGAAGAAAAACGCATCCACGCGGTCCGGTTTTGGTTCGATACATGACGTCTCCGTCCTGATCGGTTCTCGGGCCTGAAAAGTCCGTTGCTTCGGCCTGGCCGGTCTGGATTAACCAATCTCTTTCCTTCTCAAACACATCAGCTCCGTGTTGACAGCAGGAATCTCCGCAGGGAAATGAACAGCAGTCCCATGGTTCTTTGGGACTCTCATCAGATTTCTTATGGGGCATTTTGTTCGCCGTAATGATGGACATGAAATTCTCCGTGCGCAATTGCGAAACGGTTTTTCTCTTTACCTTTTATACGGAAGCCGCCTGAAAATCAAATTAAAAACGAATTCCGGTACCAGATGAGAAGTGATAAAAAAATGAGCCTTGGCAAGAAGGAAAGGCAAAAAGATATTTGTACCGGTGAGAATTTTCGTGATGCTATAGATGAAATGACGATGACAATGCCGGGATGATTGTGGCATGAAGATTGTTGGCAAAAGCGATGCGGTGCACCGTCCAATGCGCTGAGATCAGAAGGTGTTGGTCATCTTCTGTTTCCCTGTTCTTTCAACGGGTGTTTGTATGCTGGCCGGTGTCTTGAAGCCACCCGTCGGGCAGCATGTGTTTATGCTTTTTGATCGAGCTGCCATTTGACCGGACCGCGATATTTTTTCCCCCGATGTTCAAATTCGCGGTGCAGGGCG
>Ga0209201_1004343_pt1 | contig 11495 bp, 12 predicted proteins | sample AD_UKC055_MetaG_FD_184411 | JGI IMG/M metagenome (GOLD analysis project Ga0209201, IMG submission 184411) | Active sludge microbial communities of municipal wastewater-treating anaerobic digesters from USA - AD_UKC055_MetaG (SPAdes) (version 2) | ecosystem: Engineered > Bioreactor > Anaerobic >... | reverse complement strand
AGATTTCCTGAAAAAACTTTTGGCAATGTCAGACAGGATGAAATTCCAGAACTTGTTAATAGAGCCGAACATGTTGAAATAGATAATGTAGAAATTCTGGAACCTGAAATAGACGATGCAGTAGAAGATGTCGAAATTAATCCAATAGAAGAATCATTAAAAGAATCGGATTCTGAATTTCCGAATTTTACTGTCGATAAAGCCAGGACTAAATTAATTCAATGGGCCACTAAAGAAGATGGATCAATAAATAAAAAACCGTTGCTGAAATGGTTCCTTGATATTGACGGCGGAAGTGCGCAAACTCTAGATTCTTATAGATATCCAACTGGTTATGTAATAGATGATCAACCACAGTATTGCAGATTATCGTTGGACAAAAGTTGGGATTTGGCGGCTGGAAAAGAAACCGGTATTGCAAATAGAAATATTCAGAAAAAGATTATATTTATAAAAAATCGGGAAGGCATTCCGTTGACAGAGGAACAATTTGATTTCACAGAACGCCATATGTCATCGGAGAAAGTTGACTACCATGTATTGGAAGATGGTAATAGTCCCGGCGGTATTGATTTTATTCCTGAAACTGAACTTAAATTGAATTCTTCTCCTGCTGGTTCTAAAGTTATCTATGAAGATAATGATGTCATTGATGTTCCTGTTATTCCCATGCGGGAAGGTGTTTTTACTGGTTCTGATGGCATTCCAACCTTGAAAAAGTTTGAATATTTTGGTAAGGATGCGCATTGGTTGGAAGGTCAACCTATCTTGAAGGGGCATACGAAACCCACTGAAATGGTGACCTATAAGCATAACCGGATCGGAAAACTCATGAATGTTACTGCGCGGCCTGATAAGAAAGATGTTGTGGCTGTAGCCCGATATTACAAGGAGAAACTTTCTCCCGAAGATTTGAATAGAATTAAGTCAGGAAATCCATATGATGGTTCGATAGCTTATACTACACATACTTCTTTTACCGAAGGAGATTATGGCGGACAGAAGTATAATGCAGTTGAAGATGGCGGTTATCACTTCTATCACTTTGCCGAGTTGGCTAATGGAACTGGAGCATGTTCATCGGCTCAAGGATGTGGATTCATGTTGAATGAATCCCCCGATGTCGAAGTTAAACTTAATGAAACCGAGCCTTCTGTCAATACATTGGATTCATTCTATAATGAATTGAGACGCGCAGACATCGAGTTTAACGGATCAGGATATTCTGTTAAGTTGAATTCGAAAACTGGCGGAAATGGAATCATGGCAACGTCTGATAGGATGGAAGCCAATGAATGGGCCAAGATGTATGTCAGCAAAGGATTGATTCCCATCGAAATGAAGCAGAATTATAATTGTCCTGATGCCGAGAAATCCGGAAGTGGCAAGGGTTCATGTGGTGGATCTGAAGGAAAGGGAGACAAAAAATCTTCTGGACGTTCTATAGGTCAATCTGTAAAAGCAGGATTGACAGCATCAGCGAATAGTGATCCTGGTCCCAAAGAAATTGCCAGAGCAAAAGAAATTGGCGATAAATTAGAAAAAGCTGGATTGGTACCTGGTTCTCCTGGATTTGATGCCTATTCAAAAGCTATAAACGAACAATGGGCAAAAAAGCATGGTAAAAAGACGGAAGTCCATTCTGATGTTTACAAGCCCATGAAAAATGTTGGTAAGTTTGATAAGGTGCGCCGTGTGATGGCAGCTAATAGTCCCAGTGCGGAAAAATTTGCCAAGGAATTTATTAAGGGAAATATGGGAGACCATCGCGAAGGCGGACCTACTGTCGAAGATCTTGATGCATCTAATATGTTTTGGTCGAAGTATGAAAAAGTCGGCGGAAAGACTGGTTTTGCTGGTTCTGGTAGTGATGTCTTCGTAGATAAGGAAACCGGCGAACATTTCCTAATTGAGAAAGAACCTAATGGCAAAACATTTTATGGTACTGATTATCGCGTAAGGGGAACTAATCCCGAATCTGAAAGTTCTGTTTCCGAAATGATGTATAAGAAGCCATCAATTAGTAAAGCATCAGTTGGAAAAGAAGTATCCAATGACTTGAAACCGAAGGGCCGGACCATGATGAAAGGCGGAGCCGAAATGGAATTGGTCAATGAAGGTGGCAACAAGTTCTGGAAACGGACGAAGAGAGATACTTTAAAACAAAATTCACGATCACAAACCAATTATAATACTATAGGTAATAATATGACAGAAGAATATATTCAAGCTGAGACCTCCGTTGAGGACTCCGAAGAAATTGTACAGAAAATGAATGAAGCATTTGAACAGAAACTAAATGAAAGAGATTCCAGAATCAAGGAACTTGAAACCCAAGTCGATGATCTGGTCCAGAAACAGAATGCCGCTGAAGAAGCAATTATCGCCGAGAAGGCAAGAGTTGATTTTGAAGCATTTACTATGAAATTGAATAAGGCTCACCAGAAAGATGCCCAGGTTCACTACGATGGATTCAAATCTGATGGTTGGGCTTATTTTGATGCACATCCCGGAGTTTTCAAGGCGGATGAGATTGTTAAGATGAATTCTGTTGGTGTGGCTGCTGCCGAAGGTGACAGCGCATTTTCTTCCTTACAGAATGCTAGAGAAATGTTAAAGAAATCTCAGAAAGAGCGATTTTCAAAGAGGGTTTGAAAATCGTAAATTTTATTTTTAAATCATTATATTGATTAATAGGAGTTTAAATAATTATGGCAACAATTCCAACTTATATGACAAAGAAAGGAGTGCTGACTGCTGGTCATGGTATCATAAAGACCGGTGTAGCTGCTTCTGAAATCGCATTTGGAGCAATGGTAACCAGGGCTGCTGATGGTACAATCGCGGCTACCCCAACTACTGGAACTTATGATTATCTGGGCGTCGCTGTTAATGATGATGTTCAGCAATCCCCTTACAGTGGATTTTATGCAGCCGGCAAAAAGGTGCCTTATGTGGCAACCGGAACTGCCTATGCTTGGCTATTGGGTGGACAAACTATCGATGCCGGCAATTTTGTAAAGATTGGCGGTACTCTCGGTGTATCAACATATACCGATCCCCTTGGCATACTGATTCCTGAGGGAACCCCTACTACAAGAACCGCTTATTCTGTAGGTAGAGTTCTTGATGTCGCCGATAGTGGTGATTCTGATTATGATCAAGACATTACTTCTTATACTGGTGATGTTGTTACTTTCGGATCTTCAACCATAAAGGATTACCTTGATCTCGTAGATGGCGATTATGTGGTCATTGACAGTGATGAAAAAGCGGAAATCAATATGGTAGCTGATGCTGATTATTCTAGCACCGCTTGTAAGATGGTCAAGAATCCATTATCTGGACATACCACTAATCCCAAGATGTACAAGCTGACCCAGATGGAGATTGAACTTATTTAAGCCGGTTAAACATTGGCTTAAATTTTTTATTATTATAATTATATAGGAGTTTATTAAATTATGGCAGACACAGGATTAAATTATGGTTCTTTTATCCCAACTGAAGTTGTAACCGCATGGGTACAAACCATAAATGATTATGAATTAAATTACAGACCGGAACTCATTGCAAGGAATATTTTGCCTTACAGAGATGTCGGTACACAAATTGATATCGATGCCATTACACATGTCCAGACAACTTCTGGCAGGGCTGGAATCGTAGCTAAAGGTGCGTCTCCTGATCCGATTAGCATCGCGGCTGGCGTCGAAAAGCACGAGATGTACCAGATTGCATCTGGATTTTATATTAACGAAAGAGACTTGATGAAGACCCAAGGTCCCGTGATGAAGACCGCTGAAATCAACGAAGTCATGGCCAAAATTCACGCAACTGAGGATTATATTGCCATCAATGGTGACAGTACTCTTGGAATTACTGGCATAGTCGGTGCGGCTCATGCCAATACCCGAGGTAAAGTTCTAGCTACAGCTGGTTCCCCGACTGGTAATGATGTCGTAAATATGGGAGCATGGGATTCTTCCAGTGATACTTTGGATCCTTACGAGGATATTCTGAATGCTACCAAGTTTATGGATCCAAGATTCAAGCCTTGGGGATTAGTTGCTGATAGAGCAACTATCATGAATCTGCATAAGACTGATTCTGAGAGAGTGCCTTTCAGCCAGTACATTGGAAAGCTATTTGGAAAATCCGAGGGTGACCTTTCTTGGATGATTGAATCCCAGTTTACCCCTGCTGGCTATGCTTATGTTATTCCTTATTCTCCGCAGGCTGCTGAATTCGTAGTTTCCCAAGAAGTTGACATTGCCGATGACTACCCGAAAGAAAAGGGCGGCAATTATTGGGTAGAAATCAAAGAATGGGCATGTCCAATTGAAATGCATAGTCCGCAAGCATTCGTAGAAATTCATACTGCGGCCTCTTGAGCATAATAACAATGAATAAACAAAAGGAGGATTAATTTCCTTCTTTATTTTTATAGCAATTTATGAATATATTATTATACTTGGAGGAAAAACAATATGGGAAAACCTTCTAAATTTTCTAAGTTAGCAGGACCTCAAAAGGTTCTTTATGCTTCTCTGGATGCTGCAACACCTACTCTAGCATCTGATAGTGTTGTATTTTTGCAAAGCGGCACTGCTAAGAAAGTAACGTTTGCCGACATGATGACCGGAGTAGATGGGACTGTTACAAGCACTGGTTTGTCTAGTGCGGATGGCGTTCTTTCTGTAAATATTGCTGGATTGGATGCTAAAGCAACCCCGATCGCCGCCGATTCTGTAATGGTTTGTGATAGTGCCGATACCAATGCTCTGAAAGAAGTCACTTTAACAAATCTGGCTAAACCTTTGGCCGATGTTATGGCTGGAACTGCTGCAACTACAGGACTAACCGATGCTTCTGGAGTTTTGACAGTAGCTGCCAAGATAGCGCATCTGGTAGCCGATGAAAAGAGTAGTCTATTCTTCGAAGCACTTGAAGTTGATTTCGGTGTTGCTACTGCTGTCGATACTAAGATCACTGATGCGGCTGCCGCAAAGGGTAAGCTTATTTTGGCATTGGGTGTAGTTACTGAAGTTTTCGATGGGGATGATAACAATACAATTTCTATTAGCAATAATACCTTATTAGGCGCTAATAAGATGTGTTCTGATATTGTCGTTGATAAGGGTAGTTGTACGGATAAGAAAGGATCTGTATTTGCTGGTGCCCCGGTTTCTGGAGCAGATGCAACAGTAACCGCTGGTAATGACATATATGCTTACAGTGCTGCAAATACTAATCGTGGCAATGGCAAGATGTATTTTGTTTTAGTGTTCCAAAAAACTGCTTAAATCAATTTTAAATGAATTGATTTAATTCTTTTTTTTTATTTTTATATATTTGTTTTGAGGTGACATAATGATTTTAACCTTGCTTGAAAAAGAAGATAGGACAGTCGGAACCGTAAATGGAAATCCCATGACAATAGGAGAAGGCGCTAAATCCATTGGATTCTTTCTGGATGTTTCTGATTGCGGAACTGATGCTGGCGATACATTGGACGTAAAGATTCAACATAGTCCTGATGGCGGAACTAATTGGGATGATATAGTTCATTTTACTCAAGTTCTAGGAAACGATGGTGATGATACATATCAAGAAATCGCATTTATTTATTTGGATTTGACTCCTGAAGATGAGATGAGAACATTATCTACATCGTCTTTAGCAGCAGGAAATGTTATCCAAGGTCCTATATTTCCATTGATAAGAGCAACTGGTACTATTGTTGATGCTGATGCTGATGGAAATTTTGAATATAGTGTAACTATGCAAGTAAATCGATGATGTTTATGTATAGAATAGGAATAATAATAATAATCATGTTGATAACATGTTCAATTGGAGGAATAGGGAACACAGAAAATCAAGTAGAATTTTGCAATGGCAATAATTTGATTGATCATGAATCAATAAATGAAATTACGAATGATTATATAATTAAGTATCCTATTTTATGGTCTAATGGAAGATGCTGTAGTTGAATGGATATCTGGTGTTATTATTATAATGACATCAGCTGTGTTTTATGTGTTATGGGACAATTCTTGTAATAAATTTAGAGAATTTGAAAATAGATTTAAGACAGTATTGAATTCACAATCACTCTGGATGGATGCAGTCGAAGATGAATTATCGGAAGTACATGGAATCAATCTATATCATATAAAACAATGTCGGGAAGATTTTGATAAACATCAAAAGGAAATGAATATTTGTATAAAGAGACCATAAAAAATAGGATATGATAATTTATGAATAGTGATTATAGAACAATAAAATTATTTATTGTTTCAATTGTTCTATTAGGAACTTTATTATTTGCTGGATTGGCTGTTACCGGAAACTTGGGCGCATCTTATGAATATTTGCAAGAAGCATGGTACAAAGGTTCCGGAACTATAGATGTAGAAGCCGGTGGGGAAAATCAAAATACTCGAATGATGGCAACTAATTCGACTGGAATAGATGCCAAGTATAAAATAACATATTCCGAAAGGACCGATCCCGTTGTTGATGAAGAAGAAGGTACCATAATATCATGGGATACTTTACAGGCCAGTGAATTCATGACGGCAACTATGGATATCGATAAAGGAGATGGAAGTAGAAAAACCAAATTCGTCTTTAGATCGAAGTCCGAAAAAGCAGAAGCCGGTGGAGAAATATTCATTGACAAGATAAACGGATCCATGCATGCTGAAGCTATATCAACATTAAATGTTGGTGAAGATGGAGTAGTATCTATTGATATCGAAAATTCTGTGACCGGAGAAAATATTTCGTTTAGTGGTAGATTCTATGATTTATCAACTGGAAGTATGAGACCGACAAAAAACGAAAGAATTCGTGGTATCGGAGAATGGGATTTCTGGCGTCATTTGAACAAGACTATCGTTCGTGACTTGAAAGGATGGCTAGAATTTTGTGATCTTGTCACCAAAGACATGATAGCTGATGAATCAGTACCGACTGGAATATATCTTGTACCGGATGGTTATTATGTCGACGACAATAAGATGCTGCAACCAATTCCTGATGGATATATATTATCTGATGGCGAATTGTTTAAAATTCCTGATGGCTATATTATGTCAGATGATGGCAAGACTTTAGTGAAGTTAGGACGAAATCAGGGCTAATCCCCGCTTTTTCAAAGGCGGGATACAGCCCGTGCCTATTGACCAACAACTATATTAGGTAGCAATACATATTAACTGATAATGCCTAAAGTGTTTCGTTATAGATTGAAGCCCACGAAGTCGCAAGTTGCAATATTAAATAGGCAACTTGATCTATGTAGATGGGTCTACAACGAGACGCTTGCTCTGCGGAAAAATGCGTGGGAGAAAGAAGATCGCTCCATAAGCTACTTTGAATCCAAGAAGATGCTACCTATCTGGAAAGAGTCCAAACCGGAACTCACCGAAGTATATTCTCAAGTTCTACAAGAAGTAGTTCAACGGGTAGATCTAGCATTTAAGGCATTTTTCCGAAGAGTTGAGAACGGAGAAGATCCTGGATATCCGAGGTTCAAGGGCATAAATTGGTATGACAGCTTAACTTATCCTCAAAGTGGTTTTGCATTCGAGGGTAACGTTTTGCATCTCTCTAAAATCGGAGATATTAAGATCTGGTTGCATAGGAAAGTTGAGGGAGCAATTAAGAGGCTGACCATAAGAAGATCATCTACCAAAAAATGGTATGTCTCGTTCTTTGTAGAAGATGCACCCAAGAACGCCGTACCCGATTCAGAGAAAGCAATTGGTATAGATGTTGGGATATCCAATTTCGCAGTATTCTCGGATGGAACATTTATAGAGAATCAAAGGTATTTGGCATCTTGTGAAGAGAAGCTTGCCACAGCGCAGAGCAAGAAAGACAAGCTCCCTCACAAATCACCAGAACGCAAGAAAGCCGCTAAGAAGGTCAGCCATATTTATGAACGTCTCGGAAATCTCCGAGATAACTTTGCTCACCAACTCAGCCATCAGATAGTCAATGATTATGACATAATCTGCCTTGAAGATATCAATATCAAGAATCTCATCGAAAAGAAACCTTACATGGCGAAGAGCGTGCTAGATGCAAGTTGGAATCGATTCAGGACTTACGTTACGTACAAGGCTGCAAGTGCCAGTCGTAAAGTAGTCATGGTCAATCCTGCCTATACATCTCAGATGTGCTCAGGCTGTGGTTCGATCGTCAAGAAGGATCTCTCGGAAAGGGTCCATAACTGCCTGAAATGTGGCCTGGTAATGGACAGAGACCTTAATGCAGCTAAGAACATTCTCAGACTGGGGCTACAGTCTGTGGCAAACGCTTAGATGCCCGCCAATTCATTGGCGGGAGTAGTCACAAAAAGAAGAATAGAATATTTTTTTTTAATTTTTTTTGTTTTATAAAAAATATATATATAAATTTTAGAGTTGTGTAATTTCTGCCATCGGAGGTCGGGGTGGTGGAATTGGATCCCTATTGGGTGAAATGATTACTTTTTCTTTTTTGGGATCTTTTTCTTTTTTGGGCGATTTTCTTTTTTTCGTTTCGGTGTCTTTGGTCGGGGCATTTCTTCTATCTTCAATTATTATGGTATATTTTAACTGATTATTGTTTATTGGTTTTCCCCTTGCTGATAATATGGTGAGACTATCATCAAACATAAGTCGATTTATAAAATCTTCTATTTCGGTTGGTGTCAGTATTTTGGTCATAGTATTTCATTTTTTAAATCATGTATATAAATGATTTGCTAGACCAACCAAAGGGTTAACAAAAGATTTAAATACTTGTTTTGAATTGGCAGAATTGAGGTTAAATGATGAAAACCTATACAGGAAAATCACCAACCCGCGACAGAAAGCAAGTAGGAAATTCTGATTGCCGATTCTTGAGTGGAGACGGGAAGAATATAGTCGATCTTTGTGGTAAATATGTTCACGCAATCCGAGAAGGTGATAATATTGGTGCCGGAAGGAATATACGACCGGACACTATGTATCTTTTACCAAATGTAACATTTGTACCGAATATTGTTTCAAAGGTTGACTTGACATATGATAATTCTTTCCCGGATTTCTATGATGGATTGTTCTATCATCTAAATGGTGATCGTTCCGGAAATTGTTATAATCTTATGTTTATCTTGGATATGGATGAAGTTGATGGATTTGACAGATATCTTATCAAATCAGGGGAATCTATCGACTGCATACAAATTACCCTAAATGATATGAGCATAGGGTATTATCTGCCAACGTTGAATTCATGGGTCATTGGAAATTGGATTTGGCACGAACACTATATAAGTAATGTAATGAAATATCTATGGCCAATATTGGTGGATAGGATCGGACTACGACCATGCAGTAATTCTATATTCGGTGGTCCTAAGAAACAGAAAGAAAAGATAACGGTCAAGATAGGTGCAGATCCCGAGTTTGAGTTGAAGAAAAATAATCGAGTGATCAGAGCATCAGGAGCCATCAACACCAGGGATTCTTGTGCTGATCAAATAGGACTTGATGGTGCGGGTGATCAAGTAGAAATTCGTCCCGATCCAGGAACCCCTGGAGAAGTAGTTAGGAGTATGCGAAATCTGATACGGAAATTCAGCGAAGATTATCCGGACATGGATCTAACTGATGACGGTGGAATTTATCCATTAGGTGGTCACATTCATGTAGGACTTGGTAGCAATATAGATATTCCGCGAGATCTAGTAACTATCTTGGATGATTTCATAGGGAAACCTACCATCGATACTTCTGGCAAGGCCAGGGGTGGATACAAGGGATTGAGTGCTGTTAGATCTCAGCCGCATGGATTTGAGTATAGATCGACCCCAGCAGCAGTGTTCCAGAGTCCGAACATAACTTTCATTACTTGCAAGATAATGAAGAATTTATGTGAACATTATTTCAACGAAGAAGTAATAGAATATAGTGATGTTCCGACTGTGGCTGATTACATGAAATGGGGTGGTCTTACTAAGAAACAAGCCGAAACGTTTATTAATTTCGAAAAGAATTACAAGCCGCAGTCTTCTATCAGAGCTAGTTGGAAAGTATCTCCAGCTAGGGTAGATGAAGTAAGGGTATTTGTTCCGGAGATCGAATTTCGGGATGAATGGGATCCGTCGATTAGGGACCATATTTGTGCAACGATTATGGATCAGGTCAAGACTGAATTTCCTGTGAAGATTTCGCTGTATGGACTTCATAAAGATCGAGGAAGTCAGATATGTACAATGGAAATCCGGGATACTAATGTTTCCAGAGATGTACCAAAACCTATTTGGGAATCGAGAGGAACCAATCATCAACTTAATATCGGATTTAGTAAGGATCTAAGGGTGTGCAGATTCGGTAATAGCAGAGTTACCAGTCTAACCAGGAATATCATTGCGACCATAAGACAGAAGAGCGGCCAGATTTGAAGTCATTCCGGACTTCAAATTTTTGAGGTGAATATATGTGTATTATTGTAATTGCAAAAGATCGGTATATTACGGACGATGAATTGACAAACTGTTTCCAGAATAATGTAGATGGTGCTGGGCTCGCATGGAGCGATGGAGAAAAAGTCATAGTCAGGAAAGGATTCATGAATTTATCGGATCTGATTTCGTTCTACAATGAAAATCCGATTCCATTACCGCATGTCTTGCATTGCAGAACGGCAACATCTGGTGATGTTATCCCCGAAATGACACATCCGTTTAAAGTTTCTCCATTATCAGAACTCGCAGTTAGAGAAGATTTGGATTGTCCCGTTCTGTTTCATAATGGAGTGATTCCGGATTGGAAATCCCTTTTATTGAACATGGTAACGTCCGGTAAGATACCTATGATGCCGAAGGGCCAAATGAATGATACCAGAGTAGCTGCCATCATGGCGGCGTTGCCCACAATTGGTGATGATGTTCTGGAAATCCTTAGTGGGAAGTTTGTGGTCATTCAGCCAGACGGAACCATAACTCGTTGGGGAAATTTCGAGGAATCCGATGGTATATATGCATCAAATGATGGGTACAAAAGAACTACATATGTTTATCGAGGATGCAACAATAAAAACAAAAGTACTGACAAAGGCAGTGGTTACGAGGTATATGACTATCGGTTTAATCGCAAAAAAGGGAAGGAACCTGATCAATTTTATGGATAAGATTTTATGACAATAATTAAATGGATAAAACTCAAGAATATCTGTGAAGAGATGAGTGGGAAAACTATTCATCTCCATTCTTCTACTGATATGCCGGATGATCATATAGCAGGATGTGAATTTACGTTACAGAATGCAGATATCATTTTGAATATGCGGCACACCAAGAGCGAAGAAATGGTTATTCGTAGCACAGCACATGAATTGAATCATATAATTAAGGGAACAAAGGAACATGGATCTGAATTCGATATGGAATGTATTCAGATAGAAGAAAGAATTAAAAAAGAATACTTTAAAAAATAATTTTGTTT
>Ga0209201_1004323_pt1 | contig 11541 bp, 10 predicted proteins | sample AD_UKC055_MetaG_FD_184411 | JGI IMG/M metagenome (GOLD analysis project Ga0209201, IMG submission 184411) | Active sludge microbial communities of municipal wastewater-treating anaerobic digesters from USA - AD_UKC055_MetaG (SPAdes) (version 2) | ecosystem: Engineered > Bioreactor > Anaerobic >... | reverse complement strand
CAAGACCATTCTCTCGTTTCACGTGTGCGACTGGCGTACGCCGACTCGCGATCTGCTCAACGACCGGGGCCTGATGGGCGAAGGCTGCATCGATATCCGGGGTATTCGATCCTGGGTCGAGCGGGCGGGATTCACGGGCGATATCGAGGTCGAGATCTTTTCGGATGCGTGGTGGGCGACCGATCAACACGTGTTTCTCGAGAAGGTCAAGGCCGCCTACCTCGAGCACTGCTGAGGCGGGCAGCGCTACTCTTTTGCGATGGTCAACTGGATCTGGGTGCCGTCGTCGCCGCCCATGAGCACGAGGTTCAAGTTCCGGCCGCTCTTGGTGTACACGAGCATGTGCATCGTGCCGGCCTGGTTCATCTCGGATTCCTGGGCCCAGCCGTTCGCCTCGGCCTCTTTCTTGTAATACGCGACGATCTTGGCCACGGCGTCTTTAGATTGGGCGGTAACGCTGACCGAGCCGCTGGCCGAATCCTGCTGCACGGCGAGGACTTCCATCCCTGCGTACTGCGGCACGTCTTTCGGAAAATCATCGGGGATCTTGGCGGCCGCGCCGACGACGGCGGTCGTTGTGCCGTCTTCAGACGTGACGGTTGCTGATCCCCGGTCGACGTTCACATTCACAGTGCCGCCGTCCTTGTCGGTTCCGCTGATCTTGACGTTTCCCGAAGAGATGTCAACGTCGACATCTGAACCGTCGGCCTTGGCAGCTTGCTCGATCATGCGCTCGGCGGCCTTTTCCTCCACGGCTTTCCCGCCGCATCCGGCGAAGACCAACGCCGCGGCGCCTGTCGCAAGAATCAACGCGCACTTCATGGATTTCCCTCCCGGTCTGGTTTACTCATAGCACCCACATTAAGGATAGCACGTGTTCTAGAACCAGACAACGGACGCCCGAAACGGGAGAAGGGGCCTTCTCGCCGCCAGAGCGTCGTGGCTCATTTTACACGGCCGCCGTTTTCGACGGAACCAGGTGCTCCGATGGCCGTCCTGTGCGCGCCGAGGCGGCAATCTTGGCCCCGACACCCTATCGCGGCTACAATACGGGCCATGAGCAGGGAAACACCACAGAGCGGGGCCATGCGGGCGCACTTGGCAGCCGTCGTTCCGTGTTACAACGCAGGGAGCCGGGTCCGCGCCGTTGTTAAGGGCCTCATGGAACTTTTGGACCGCGTGTATGTCGTCGACGACGGCAGCGCGGATGGGTCAGCACAGTCGGTGGACGGGCTGTGCGCGACGGTTGTGACGTTTTCCGAGAACCGGGGCAAGGGATTCGCGATGCTGGCGGGGTTCGAAACGGCCCTCAAGGAACCCGGAATCCAGGCGGTGGCGATTCTTGATGCCGACGGCCAGCACAACCCCTCCGAGTTGCCGCATCTTTACAGGGCTTTCTTGGAGCATGAGGCTGATCTGGTCGTCGGAACGCGCACGTTCACGCGCGGCGAGATTCCGTTGGCGAGCTGGTTCGGAAACTCGCTTACGGCGTTCTTGACGAAGCTTTTGCTTGGACAGACGATCACGGACACCCAATCGGGATATCGCATTCATTCGCGCCGTTTTCTTGAGGACGTGCTCAAAACCATTCTTGGCGGACGGTACGAAACGGAGATGGCCATTCTGATCAAGGCGGCGCGCGAGGACTACACGCTTGTCGCGGAACCCATCCAGACCATTTACGAGGAAGGTAACCGCTCTTCCCACTTCAACAAGATTCGCGATTCGTTTAGGATTTACCGGACCTTTTTCCGGACCGCACTGAAACGCGCACAGACGCGCCCGCACTGAGCGAGGACTATGAACGAACACGCAGCCTTGTCAGACCGATTCGATTTCTACTGCTACGAAACGGGGGAACGTGCGCCTTTTGCGATGACCGGTTACCCGAAGAGCGCGGCGGGCGCGCCGATGAGCCTGCGATTTCTGGCAACGCCCGCTTTCGAGATTCTCGAGTGCCCTCCCTTATCGATGTGGGACTATGCGGATTTTCTGCCCGTTGCCGGCCCCGAGTGCGTCGTATCGCTGGAAGAAGGCGCGACACCCCTTGTTGACGCGGCACATTTGGCGGAACGCTTCGGCTTCGACCAGGTCCTGCTGAAGAACGAGATGGTCAACCCCACGGGCTCGTTCAAGGACCGCCAGGTATCGGTGGGAATCAGCCACGCGCGGGAACTCGGAAAAGACACGGTTGCCGTGGTTTCGTCGGGAAACGTGGCGTGTGCGGCCGCGGCGTATGCCGCGCGGGCGGGCATGCGCGCGATCCTGCTCATGCACGGCCAGGCGGGCGGCGGGAAGGCCGCCCAAGCGGCATCGTATGGCGCGACGGCCATGCGGGTGGACGAGCCGTCCGCGGCCAGGGTGTTTGAATTGTGTCTCGAGGCCTGTGCGGCTTTCGGATGGTACCATCTCTCGACGGCGGGCCTGTACGAGCCATTCAACGTGGAGGGCGCCAAGACCATCGCCTACGAATTGTACCATCAGACGGAGGGCGAACTCCCGGACTGGATTGTCGCGCCCGTGGGAGGCGGCGGGCTTCTCGGGGGCGTATGGCGGGGATTTCTCGACCTCCAGCGAATGGGCGTCATAGAGCGCATGCCGCGCATGTGCGGAGTACAGGCTTCCGGGTGCGCGCCGTTCGTCAAAGCGATTGAGCAAGACACGCCGTTTCTTGAAACCCTCGAACACCCGTGGCCGGACCCCAAAACGATTGCCGGGGGCATCGCGGACGATATCATCTTCGACGGGCACACCGCCTTGCCGGCTGTGCGCCAGACCGGCGGGACCGCCGTTGCCGTGAATGATGAGGAGATCATGGACGGCCTGCTGCTGTTGGCCCGCACCGAGGGGCTGCTGTGCGAGCCCACATGCGCGGTGGTGATTGCGGCGCTCGCGCACCTCCAAGAGACTGCTGGCGGAGCGCGTGTCTGTTGTCTGCTCACGGGCAACGGCGTGAAGGACATCGCGACGGTCTCGCGGCACGTGGCCGAACCGAAAACCATCCCGGCGGAGATGGAGGAATTGCGCAGAATCGCGGAGGGCGCGGCGTGACGCAACAACAAACAAAGACGAGACTAATACAAGGGAAGCATCTCTCGGGGCGCGCAGACGCCTCTGTCCTGGTTCTTGGCTGTTTCGGGCTACTCTTGGCTGCCCTTTTCCTTCTTGGAGGGTGTTCAGAATCGAAAGATGTCTTGCTGGTATATAGTCCGCACGGCCCCGACGTGTTGGGCGATTACGAAACGGAATTCGAGGCGGCGTACCCCGAAGTGGATGTTCAGTGCCTCGATATGGGCTCGCAGGAGGTCTACGAGCGCATCAAGAGCGAACGTAACAATCCCCAGGCCGATGTATGGTGGGGGGCGCCGTCCTCGATGTTCATACAAGCCGCGGAAGAGGGGTTGCTCGCGCCCTACAAACCCTCATGGGCGGACAACGTCGGCGCGCCGTACCGTGACAGCGAGCACCGGTGGTACGGCACCTATCTCTCCCCGCTGGCGATCGTGTTCAACAACCGCGGGCGGACCAAAGAGACTGTGCCACAGACCTGGGATGAGCTGCTCGAACCCCGGTGGCATCAGAAGATCGCCCTCCGTGAACCGCTGCCGTCGGGGACGATGCGGACCTTCCTCTGCGCGATGATGCTGCGCGCGCCGTCCGAAGACGAGGGTATCGCGTGGTTGAAGCGTCTCAACAATGCCACAAAGGCATATCTCGGGAATCCTCAGTTGCTGTACGATCACCTCAAGCGCAATGAAGAGATGGTGAGTGTGTGGCTCATGGCAGACATTGCGCTGCAGCGCGAGCGCAACGGCTACCCGCTCGACACCGTTGTGCCGCCTGACACGCCGGTTATTACCGAAGGCATCGCGATTGTCGACGGAGCGCCTCATCGCGAATGGGCGGAGCGGTTTTATGAGTTTGTAACGACCGCGGAGGCCCTGGCGCGCCAGGCCCGGGCGTACGCGAAGGTGCCCGCGCGAACGGACATCGACCCCGCAACCCTGCCCCAATGGATGGTGGCGCAGACCATCGACGCCATGGACATCGACTGGCGCGAGTTCGCCCGGAATGAGAAGGCTCGCATCAACCGGTGGAAAGCCGAGGTGTACGGGGCGCCATGAGTTCGGTGCAGTTCCATAGCGTATCGCGCATTTTCCCCGAGGGCGGCGGCATTCGTGAATTCACGTGCGACATTGCCGAGGGGGAGTTTTTCGCGCTGCTGGGCCCGAGCGGGTGCGGCAAAACGACCACCTTGCGCATCGCGGCCGGCCTCGAGACCCCCGACTCGGGCACGGTCTTGTTTGACGGCCGCGACGTCACCCATCTGGCCCCTGAGAAACGCAATGCGGCCATGGTGTTTCAGAGCTACGCGCTGTTTCCTCACATGAACGTCTTCGAGAATGTCGCGTTCGGACTGCGCGCGCGCAAAATGGCCGGACCCGAGATGGTGTCGCGCGTGGAGGAGTCGCTTGAACTTGTCCAGCTGGCTGGGATGGGGAAACGCGACGTGACCGAGTTGAGCGGCGGCCAGCAACAGCGCGTGGCCCTCGCACGCGCCCTTGCGGTGCATCCGCGCATTCTGCTGCTCGACGAACCTCTGAGCAACCTTGATGCCGAGCTGCGGTTCAGCACCCGGCAACACATCGCGGAACTGCAGTCGCGCCTGGGCATCACGGCCATCTACGTGACTCACGATCAGGAAGAAGCGCTTGCCCTGGCCCATCGCGTTGCCGTGCTCAAAGACGGCACATGCCACCAGATCGGCACGCCGGGCGCAATCCTGCACGAGCCGGCGACGCCCTTTGTGCGGGCATTTCTCGAGCGCCAACGCAGTGCGATGGGGTACAAGTGAGCGGCGTCTCTGTTGCAGCGTTACCGTCCGCGGCTCAGCTGCCCACGTCCATGACCACGATGAGGCTCTCGCCCTCGACACGGACTTCTTTCAACAAGAGTTTGCCGAGCTTCTGCTTGAACCCGGCTTCGTCGAGACGGTAGACGGGATATCCATCGAGATAGTTGTTGACCACCTTGAGTATAGCCGTCTTGAGCTGGTCCTCATGCGAGAAATTCGCCTGGTTGATCGTGATGTCGACAATATCGAAATCCGTGAGATAGAAGGCGCCTTCCTCGGGTTTGTATGCGAGGCGTCCGTTGAAATCGGCGTTTCCCTGGAGTTCCTTGTCGAAGAGGCTGGCGTAGTAATTCAGTTTCATGCCGATGTTCGAGCCGGCGAAATAAACCTCGGGCGAATCGAGTTTGAAGCGGGCCACCACGGCATTCTTGTCGTAAGGGAACTTTTTGTCGACCATCTCCTGGAGCCTGGCTCTGGGTATCGTGATTTCCCTGTGCATTGCATTGCAGCCCGCAAGCATGGTCAGCGCGACGGCCACTGCCGAAAGGCATTTCATGTTGATGGTTCCTCTTTCGCACGCATGGCCACGGACTCTTTTCGAGGACCCGGCCATTTGGTATTTCCACACGTTGAATATACACCTTAGCGAACGGCCATGTTCAATGGCACTACTTCTCCAGAATCGTATGCTATACTCTTCTCTACGGTGTTACTCAACAGGAGGTGTGCCATGCAGAAAAAGGTCGGAGCCGCCACTATCGAGACCATCCGGGGCGACATCACGAAAGAGCACGTCGACGCCATCGTTAACGCGGCCAACAAGAGCCTTCTCGGCGGCGGGGGCGTCGACGGGGCCATCCACCGCGCTGGAGGCCCGGCCATCCTCGAGGCATGCCGCAAGCTCAACGGATGCGAAACGGGCGATGCGAAGATCACCACGGGCGGCAACCTTCCGGCCAAATACGTGATCCATACCGTCGGCCCCGTATACCGTGACGGCGAACACGGCGAACCCGGGAAACTGGCGAGCTGTTACCGCCGCAGCCTCGGGGTCGCCCTTGAGAATGCTGTGAAAACCATTGCGTTTCCCGCCATTAGCTGCGGTGTGTACGGGTATCCCATTCCGGACGCCGCGGAAATCGCCCTCGAGACCGTCGAGGACTTTCTTCAGTCCCGCCAAGGGATTGAGCATGTGCGCTTCGTTCTTTTTTCGGAAGACGTGTATGAGCCGTTTGAAGACGCGCTGAAAGCGCTGTAGCGCAGGCGGAAGACCAAATGCTAGCAGGCGCGGACGTATCCGGCGCGGCGTAACCGCAACCAAGACAGGAAACCGTTCGGCCAGCTATGTCAAGCATATCGATGTTTCGGGCCTTCCGCCCTGTTGGCAGTCTCGGTTTCGATTTCCTGGTCCTTTGGGCCAGGCTGGTATGTGACGCGCCGTTGGCGCTCAGAACGGTGTCTGCTGCCGCCGGCGGTTCCGGGGGCGGCGCACTCTTCAAGGAGGAGTCGATGATGTTGAGTCTTGCCGCATGCATGGTTTTTGCCGCACAGGAAGCCGCCGCCGGGCCCGAGACCGCCAAATGGCCTGCAACGGCGTTTTTTGGACTACATTATGACCTGCACCCGAACGCCGGAGACACCGAACTTGGCCGCGAAACTACGTATGAGCATATCCGCGAACGATTGGAGAGGGTTCGGCCGGACTACGTGCAGTACGACTGTAAGGGTCACCCCGGGTACACCGGTTATCCGACGAAGATCGGCTCGCCATCGCCGGGCATCGTCAATGATGCGCTCAAAATCTGGCGCGACGTCACCCGCGACATGGATATTCCACTGTCGATCCACTATTCAGGCGTGTGGGACACCCGGGCCGTCGAGCTGCATCCCGAGTGGGCGAACGTTCATGCTGACGGCCAGAAAGACAAGAACTATACCTGCCCGCTAAGCGGCTACACCCAGGAGTTGATGATTCCTCAGTTGATCGAGGTCGTGGACATGTACGACATCGACGGGGTCTGGATCGACGGCGAGAATTGGGCGAGCCGGCCGTGTTGGTGTGAGCGGTGTACGGCGGAATTCACCACACGCACGGGCGTAGCCGAGATTCCCAAGAAGGCGGGCGATGCCCACTGGTTCGAGTGGCTGGCGTGCCACCGCGGCCTGTTCACTGACCACGTGCGCAAGTTCACCGAAGCGCTCCACGCGCGGAAACCCGGCATCGCGGTGTGCAGCAACTGGATGTACAGTGTGCGCCAGCCCGAACCCATCACGGCGCCCGTGGACTACCTGAGCGGCGATTTCGACCCCTCGTTCGGCGCCGAGCGGGCATGTGCCGAGGCGCGGTTCCTCGCCAGCCGGGGACTCCCTTGGAATCTCATGGCGTGGACCTTCCTCCGTACCGGCGACCAGCCGTGGGCAACGAAGGCGCCGGTCCACTTGTGCCAGGAGGTAGCGGGAACGCTCGCACAAGGCGGCTCGGTGTTCTTCTACGACGTACCGCAACGGTCGGGGCGGCTCACGGCCTGGCACCAGGATATCCTCGCCGAGGTGGCCGAGTTCTGCCGCGCGCGGAAGGAGTACTCTTTCCTCACGGAGACGGTGCCGCAGGTCGCGATTCTCCATAGCGAGACGCACTACTATCTCGGCAACGATCCGCTCTTCAATTTCGGGTCGCGCAACGAATCCATGGAGGGGGCATTGCATGCGGTCCTCGAAAACGGGTATTCGGCGGACATCCTGAACGAAGAGATGTTTATCGAACGCGGAACGCACTACCCCGTCGTGGTCGTGCCGGAACAGAACGGCCTCTCCGAGAAAGCCACCGCCACGTTGCGCAGCTATATCGAAAACGGCGGAAAGGCGCTCTTGAGCGGCAACCATGTGGTGAGACAGATGCCCGATCTTGCGGGCGTGAAGTACGCCGAGGGGCAGCTTGGCTCCGGGTGGCTTCCTGCCGGCAACGGTTGCGTAGGGGTATCCGGCCCCTGGCAGCGCGTCCAGTTGGCCGGCGCGGCCGAACTGGCGCCGCTGTTGAACCAGCAGGAACCGTCCCTCAATCTTGCGGGAACGCCGGCCGCTACGGTCTATGCTTTGGGCAAGGGACGCGTCGTGGCGGTGCACGGGCCCGTGTTCGGGTGCTATGCCGACGCCCATTATCCGCTGTTGCGCCGGTTCGTTGGCGATATGCTCGACGCGCTCGACGCGGACGTGATGCAGGTGCAGGGTCCGTGGTGGGTCGAGATGTCGGCACGTAAGAAAGACGGCCGGCTGCTTATTCAGTTCGTGAACCGCGGGAGCGGGGGGTATCTCGCGCCCAATCGCCACATGGTCGAGCAGGTCACGGACGCAGGACCGTTCACGGTGACCGTCCCGCTGGCACAGAAACCGGCACGCTGCTACACAGCCCCAGACAAGGTGGGACTCGAATGGACCTGGAAAGACGGACTCCTCACGGCCAAAATCGGCGGCTTGGCCATACACAACATCCTGGTCGTGCAATGATTTGGGCGTCCACTGTGCTGGAGGGCCGGCGCAGGCGAATCGCGGGGGAGGAGACGTGTCTGTCCCGAGCGGTCTATTTTGCCGTTTGTTTGGCCAGCTCGGCGGCCTTTGCAAGCATGATATCGCCGAGGGTTTCACCGTAGAACGATGCGGTGACTTCGTAGCCGCTTTCGCGATACTCCTCCGGCGTGAGAATGTATCCAATATAGTCGGTGGTCAACCCCGCGACGCAGGGATAGGCGATGCCGCCGTCCGCCAATTGCTTCTTCACGGCCAGCCCGATCTGGCAGATGGGCTCGCCCGGGAGGGTCAGCATGGCGAAATCGTTGACGCGCAGCGCGTACAGGGGCGCCTTGTCCGGAAACATTGTCGGCAGGAGCTGTTGTAACTGTTCTTCGGTGATGTGATATTCGGAGCCGGCGATCATGACGAATTCCGGCGCGGCCTGGCGCGGCGGCAGCTCGACCCAGAGAGAACGCACCGCAAAGGTATCCACCTCGTTCATGTCAATACTTTGTGCCAAACCAGCCGCTTTCAGTCCGACGCGCCGTCCGTAATTCTCGGCCCGTTCCCAATTGCTGCCGCCTTGTGCGCCCGCTGGCGAGATGTCGCCTTCGGCGCCGTTGGTGTACATGCAGGTGACGCCCTCTCCGAGCACTGCTTCGACCGTGCGTTGCATCACTCCGGGCCATCCGCCGGAGATGAGCATCTCGGCGGGGGACATGATGGTCCCGTGGGCAGTGAAATTGACGAGCACGGCGTAGGGTGTGCCGTCGGCCCGGTCGAGGCGCAGCAGCGTCAAATCTCTGTCCACGAATTCGTCGTCACGGCGGTTGCGGTTCATGCCTTCGATCCCGGTGCGTCCCGCGCCCGCTTTGACCGGCTGGAGGGCCGCGTTGGCTTCGGTCAGGGCTTGGGCGATGCGGCCGGTGACGAAATTCAGCATTTCCTCGGAGAAGATCCCGATATGAGGGTTGCCTGCGATGTTCCGGCGGTCGAGGGCGAAACCCTCGAGACCGGCGTGGGTGTGGCTGGCCGAGACCAGCGTCCGGTCGACGCTCAAGCCTTCGATGGCCGTCTTCGCCAGGGACTCCTCGATCACGCACAAGGGAACGCTGCACGTGTCGACGGTGACGAGCGCCGATTTCACGCCCTTGTTTTCAAACACAAGAGCCTTGGCATGAATGGTGTCGTGAATGCCCTCGGCGGGCTTGCCCGCGCGGTCGCCGTAGCCCCCGAGCTGGGTGGAAATGTTCTCCTCCAGGGGAGTGATGCTCACTGTTGCCACACCCGCGCGCAGTGCGGCGAACCCGGGCGACGCCGTCAAGATTGCCCCTAGAAGCAGCATGAAGAATCGCATCGTCTTGCCCTCCCGCTGGCAAGAATAGACCCTTTTGCATTTCCGCACAAGTCAGCAATTGCCAAAGTCTCTCGCCATACTCAGCAAGTCACAGGATTCTTCTGCCTCCGCCCAGACAAAGAAGAGCTCGCGCAGATACACGGAGAACACGAGGATTGAATCCTGTCATGTGGAACTCAAATCCGCGGAGAATGTCTCAAAGGCGCACCACAAGCAGGTATTGGCCTGTCTTGATACTGGCGGGATCCCGCTGGAAAAGCCGTATGACGGTTCCGATAACGCTGCCCGTCCCCGGGCCGGCCAAGATAAGGGAGGTGTCAAACCACAGTGATAATGTCCTCTTGCGTCCCCATTAGAAATGTCCTCTGATTCAGCCTTCCATCAGGAGGGCGTAATGTCAGGACATTTGAGGATGAGCAAGAAGGAACGGAATCGGAAGTCGGTGTTCGAAGAGGTGTCAGGTGGTAGGCGCAGCTTGCGCGAGGCGGCGAAGTGTTTGGGACTGAGTTACCGTCAGTGCCGCCGGAGCTACAAGCGTTTCCGTGCGCAGGGGGACGCGGGGCTGGTGCATCGCAGCCGAGACCGGCCTTCGAACCGGGGGTATCCGGCGTCGTTTAAGGCCCGGGTGATTGCGCGGTACGAGGAGCGGTACGCATCGCTCAAGTTTGGGCCGACCCTGGCTGCGGAGAAGCTGGCGGAAGAAGGATTGGCGGTGCCCGCGGAGACGTTGCGGCGGTGGCTGCAGGCCGAAGGACATGCTCCGTGGCGCCGGCGTCGACGAAAGCACCGCGAACGACGCGAGCGCAAGGAGCACTTCGGGGAATTGGTTCAGATGGACGGAAGCCACCACAGGTGGTTCGGGTCCAAACGCCCGGAGGCCTGTCTCATGAACATGGTGGATGATGCCCAAGGCACCACCATGAGCAGCATGTGCGAAGAAGAGACCACAGAAGGCGCGATGCGCTTGTTGTGGCGGTGGGTGGAAACGCACGGGATTCCCCGGGCGCTCTACACCGATCGCAAGACGGTGTTCATTACGGATCGGGAACCGACCTTGGAGGAGCAATTGGCAGGCGAGGAGCCCAAAACGGCGTTTGGCAAGGCCTGTGCGAAGTTGGAGATCGCGATCATCCCCGCCAATTCCCCCCAGGCCAAAGGGCGGGTTGAGCGCAACCACGGCGTCTACCAGGACCGCCTGGTCAAGGAGATGAGCTTGAAACGCATCACGACCATTGCCGGGGCCAACAAACTGCTCCACAATGGATTTACCGACCACCTGAATGCGAAATTCGAGCGCGAAGCTGCCGACCCGGCGGATTACCACCGTCCCGTGCCCAAAGGCGTGGAACTGGCCGACGTGTTCTGCTTTGAAGAATACCGGGTGGTGCAAAACGACTGGACGGTGCGGTACCAAAACCGCCATTACCAGATTCTGCGCGAGAACAAACCGTTGCCCAAGCCAAAAGACAAGGTGCTGGTCCGCTTACGCCTGGACGGCACCCTGCATCTCGTCTACCGGGGCAAACCCTTGGCCTACCGCACGATTACGGTCAAGGAACTCCGGTCCCGGGCCGCCCCCAAAAAGGCCGCGGTGCCCAAGCCCACTGCAAACCGGCCGGCGACGCGCAAGCCCACCCACAGTCCGTGGCGACAAAACTGCACCCGCATGTTCGCCGAAACTAAGAAGAAAAAATGAACCGGGTTACCCACATACCCACAGCCGCAACGAGCGCTACGCGCATCAGCGCTCCGCGCCGGCTGTGGATATGCCGGGTCGGGGACAGCTGCTGCGCACCTGCCCACAACCCTTGGATAACACCGG
>Ga0209201_1004322_pt1 | contig 11541 bp, 14 predicted proteins | sample AD_UKC055_MetaG_FD_184411 | JGI IMG/M metagenome (GOLD analysis project Ga0209201, IMG submission 184411) | Active sludge microbial communities of municipal wastewater-treating anaerobic digesters from USA - AD_UKC055_MetaG (SPAdes) (version 2) | ecosystem: Engineered > Bioreactor > Anaerobic >... | reverse complement strand
GTCCGAAGATAAAAGGATCTCCGCCTTTTAAACGGGCCACGATGTTTCCATCCAGTGCTTCTTTGGCCAGAAGCTCATTGATTCTGTCCTGCGACAGAGTATGATCGCCACCCTTCTTGCCCGCATAGATAAAATGGGCCTGCTTTGGTGCATATTTCAGCAATTCTTCATTGACCAGATTGTCGTAAATCACCACATCGGCCAGACGAAGGCACTCGACGGCCTTAAGCGTAATCAGCCCCGCATCCCCCGGCCCCGCACCGATGATATAAACTTTCCCGACTTTTATTTTTTCAATCATATGCACCCTGCTTCATCATTCCCACAAATACCATGGAGGGCACGAGTGCGGGAATCCAGTATTTCCAACAAATAGAAACTCCATTATTCATATTTACAGCTTTTCAAAGGCGAAAGTTAAAAGTTTACATTGAACCCCCGTCTTCTGTATCCTCTGTCTTACTTCATCACGTCACCTTACTGCAATTGAAGGACTACCCATATTATTTTTGATGGAATCATTCTCAATTACGGAAAGTATATCACCTGATTTCAACCGGAAGACCTTTGCGACAAGATCCCAAGTAATATCTTCTTCAGAAATGCTTCTCACGTTGTATTTTTCTTTAAACTTTTTACCGACTGCCTTTGATATTTCTATTCCACTTATTATATGTTTCCGAAAGAGTTCACCCTGCCATGAACCGCCTATGATCGTAAGAGAAAATCCAATTTTACTGAAAGCGATTCTTCCTTGAAAATCAGCTATTTCTTTAAATATTGCCAAAAGCGGATTACAAATTTCAGGAATATTAGATCTTACAATAGTTACAATTCCGGCTGAAGATTCAATCATTAAATCAGCACCGCGCGGCAATTGAAAAGGAATAAAGAAAGTAACCTGGCTCATTACTTCCATTACCTTGTATTCGGGAACATTTCCACTATGAACAACTATCCCCGCATAGCTAGTGCCACCAGGAAAAAAAGAAAATATTGGTGAGTCGATTATGGCAGCTACATATAAATCATCAATGTGACCAATAAATACGCGATTGGAAAACAATAACCTGGATAGGAGCCCATATTCTTCAACGCCACGTCCTCCCATCCGTTTGATGACTTGTACGAAATCGTCATAATTAAACGTCACTTTTCTCCACAGAAAGATGATGCCAAAAGCAACGATCAACGAAACAATAAGACCAGCAATATCAGTTTCATCTAACACTATACCACTATCACCAAGTATGTTTTCGACAAATATGATAATCGTCACGCCTGGTAATACCACACCCAGAGTCGTTACCATTAACCATAGCGCCATTACCAGCTTGGGATCCAAATTATACTTACGTTGCATAAACACCTAACATCAATCCATCACGCTTTTATTATCCTCAGACAAGTCAAAAAGACTTGTTTGGACAGGGTTAACAACATACCCCCTGTTCCTTCCAGCGTCACTCTATTCCCAATCCCGTCATTCCCGCGTAGGCGGGAATCCAGAAAATATTAAACACATTTTTCCATTTTCTATGAAATAATCTCATCATATAAATCTTTCCAGTCGGGATTCTTTTCTTCAATTAATCTCAGTTTCCATGCTCTGTTCCACTTCTTGATCTGCTTCTCTCTTGCGATTGCGTTTTCAATTTCACCGTGCATTTCATAATACACAAGATTGTGAACATGATACTTTTCGGTAAATCCTTTTGTTAAGTTATTCTTATGTTCATGAATCCGTTTGATCAAATCACTTGTGACACCTACATACAATGTTCCATTCCGCTGACTTGCCAAAATATAGACATACGATTGTTGCATAAGCAAAGCCATTATTCAAAAATACTGGATTCCCGCCTTCGCGGGAATGACGTTGAGTTACCTCTTAACAGTGCGTTATCTCTTTACGTTAGCTCTTATACAACCGCTACACGTTTATTGGATTCCTGCACTCGTGCCCTCTTACCGCTTTCAGGTGGTCTTGGTATTCCCGGGAATGACGAAGAATGAACTTTCAGCACACCAAATCCAATAGCTTCCTGCCACCTTTTTCCATGATCATGTCGGCCAGTTTCCTCCCCATCTCTTCCGCTTCGTTGATTTCGCCCCAGACTTTGTCCCGGAGAACGCTGGTTCCGTTGGGCGCGGCCACAAGGCCTTCCAGCGTCAACCGCTCTTTTTCAATCAGTCCGTAAGCGGCAATCGGCAGACGGCAGCCGCCGCCCAGCGCTCTCAGATAGGATCGCTCCGCGGTCACTTCCGCGGCGGTGGGCGCGTGGTTGAGACCGGCCAGAATTTTTATTAATCCGGCATCCGTCTTTCGTACCTGCAACCCCAGGGCGCCCTGGCCGACCGCCGGCAGCATCAGTTCCGTCGGCAGGAACTGCGAGATGGTCTTAATATACCCCAGCCGCTTCATGCCCGCCGCAGCCAGAATGACGCCTGTCAGGTCTTCCGTCTCGATTTTTTTCAGACGCGTGTCAATATTGCCGCGCAGGGGAACGATCTGGATGTCCGGCAGGATGGCCTTGATCTGGGCGCCGCGCCGGAGCGACCCGGTGCCGATTCTTGCTCCTTTGGGCATGAATTCCATCTTGATCCTGCCCCGCGACACCAGCACGTCCCGCACATCTTCGCGCTGCAGGATAGCGGCAAAGGTCAGTCTCTCCGGTGTTTCGCCCGGCACATCCTTCATACTGTGAACAGCCAGATCAATGCAGCCCTCCAGAAGCGCCTCTTCAATCTCCTTGACAAACGCTCCCTGTCCCCCGATTTGCAGAAGCGATACGTCCTGCATGATGTCGCCGGTGGTTTTGATTACGCTGACTTCCGTCTGAATTTCCGGCGCGATCTTTTTTAAAAGTTCAATCACGGAGTTCGTTTGCGCGAGCGCCAGCTTGCTGCCGCGTGTTCCGATTTTTATATTCATATTTTTTCTCCTAATCATCCAAGCGGAAGAGCTGCCTTGCCGCGGCCACAATCGACTGCGAATCGAAGTCGGCGCTTTCCTCCTTCATCACGGTGACCGGCGCGTGCAGGATCTTGTTGACGATACCGTTCACCAGCGCTTCGACTTTTTCTCGGTTGCCGTTTTCCATTTGATCCATCCAGCCGGACGCTTTTTCCAGCTCCGTCCGCACAATAGTCTCCGCCTTGCTCCGGAGCGAGACAATGGTCGGCACCGCCTCCAATTCCTTCAGCCAGCTCACATACTGAGCCACTTCTTCGACAACAATCTGCTCGGCTTTGAGCCCCTCGCGCCGGCGGTTTTTCATGTTTTCATCGACAATGTCCTGCAGATGATCGATGTTGTACAGGTAAACGTTTTCAATGCCGTCCACGGCAGGATCGATGTCGCGTGGCACGGCAATGTCGATCAGGAACAGCAGGCGGTTTTTGCGTTTACGCAGACAGCGGCGAACCATGTCGCCCGTAACGACATAGGACGGCGCACCCGTGGAACTAATCACGATATCGGCTTCGCAAAGCTCTGCATCGAGAGACGTGAGACTCACGGCCTTACCGCGATATTTTTCGGCAAGCATCTCCGCTTGAGCCTGCGACCGGTTGGCGACGGTAACATCCTCCGCTCCGTTGCCGACCAGATGTGTGCAGGTCAGTTCCGCCATTTCGCCCGCGCCAATCACCAGCGTTTTTTTGCCGTCAAGCGTTCCGAATATTTTCTTGGCCAGCTCGACCGCGGCAAAGCTCACCGACACCGGATTGGCGGCAATGGCCGTTTCCGTGCGCACCCGTTTGGCTGTGCGAAACGCCCGATGCATCAGTCGGTTCAGTGCGATGCCGGTAGCGTTTTGCGCCAGAGCCTGCCGGTAGGCTTCTTTCACCTGCCCCAGAATCTGCGCCTCGCCCATGACCATAGAGTCCAGGCTGGACGTAACGCGGAACAAATGCTTGATAGCCACATCGTCATGATAAACGTACAGGCAGGATGCCTCTTCCTCGGCCGTCAGACCGCCAAACCGGGCCAGAAATGATCTGAGCATTTTCATCGTTTCCGGCGTCTCATCAATAGACGCAAGCAATTCCACGCGGTTGCACGTGAAAAGATAAAGAATCTCCCTCACTCCGTCAATCCCGAGAAGGTCGGCAAGGAAATTTTCCTGTTCCCGGCATCCGGCAAAGAGTTTTTCACGTACGGCAAGCGGCGCCGTTTTATGGTTCAATCCGACCAGTACAATCATATGGTTCAAATAAAATCATGCACGGTTGCCAGGCAAAACCGAATTAACAAGGCCGAACACAAAAACACAATCAACCCCGCAAAAGACAGAGCCGCCATTCGCGATCCTTTCCAGCCGATGGCCAGACGCTGATGCAACAGAAAACCGTTAACCATCCAGATCGCCAAAGACCATAACACTTTGGGATCGGCAAGCCACTGGCCGCCCCAGACAAAAACAGCATAAATAACCCCACCGATGATTCCTACCGTTAACAGGGGAAATCCCCACAACAACCCTAAGTGATTAATACGGTCCAGATCTCCCAGCGACGGCAGAAGGCGTCCGAGCGGTCCCGGTTTTTTATGTTTCAGAAGACGGTTCTGTATCAGAAACATCGCTCCGGCCGCCGAAGCCAGAACAAAGAGTCCTTCGCCGGCAATCGCCAATGCCAGGTGCAACGATGTAAGCCACCCCTGCCATTGGGGCGGCACAAGATTTTTATCCGTTTCCTGTCCGGCGGCGGCAATCAGAAACATCAGGATACACGGCGCAATAAATGCACCTAGTGTCCGGGTTTTTGTCCGGAATTGCAGCCCCAGATAGATGCAGGCAATCACCCAAGCGTAAATTGATAGAAAATAGCGAGATCCGAAACTACTCCATCCTTCAGAATGGATGCCACCCCAGAAAAGATTCAGCGTCAGGCCAATAAAACCGGCGGCCAAAATCCAGGTAGATATTTTGGCAAGCCTGACTTTTTTCACCACAAGAGAAAGCAGGTAACCCGCTGTCGCCAGTGAGCAGGAAACCAGAGCCACGACAAAAAATTTCATTTCGACACTAGTCAATATCCACCTCTTCGCCGCTAACGTCGAGAATAATTTGTCTTATCGCAACCTTGTCTTTTTTCCGAATTCTGTCCAGCAACCCTTCCGCCATCAATTTTTCAAACCAGATTTGACCTTTTCCCGCGTTTTTTTCCATCTTCTCGCGCAATTTCCCTAAAATATTAACGAGATCGGAATATTCTTCGCCATAGGTGGCTTCCAGTTCCTTCCGAATCTGTTTCGCCAGCGCAGGCGAATTGCCTCCGGTACTGCAGGCAATGGTCAATTCGCCCCGTTCAACCAGGGACGGTAAAATAAAATCACATTTTTGCGGGTCATCAACAATATTCACGGGAATATCTCTGGCCTGTGCATCCTGAGAAACAGCGGCATTGATTTTTTCATCATCCGTCGCTCCGATAATCATTATCGTGTGATCAGGGTATTGGCCCTCATAAAGGCCGGAGATATGCTCGATCAACCCTTCCCGTTTCATATCTGCAAGCTCCGGAACCAGTTCCGGGCTGATCACGTAAACTTTCGCCTTGCATTCCAGAAGTCTGGCGACTTTTCTGGCCGCAACTTCTCCCCCGCCGACCACGACGCATATTTTTCCGGTAATGTTCCAGAAGATAGGGTAATGCTTCAATATTTTCCTTTCTGACATGTACAGCGTGGACCTAGCTCCACTTGCGCATACGCTAGCATGAAGGGGGGCAAAATTCAAGCTGGGGATATGAAGCCGCGTTTTCGATTTGGGCTTGACAGAAAATGATCCATCCCTTAATTTGAATGACATCGGGTGGAGGCTTGTTGAGGAAACTCCCTCCGGAAATGTTCTTATCTAAAGGAAACCGACAATGATGCTTACTGAAAAAAACCTTGAAAATTATGCGGATGTCCTCCTGTGGGGGCTGGCCACAGCCAAGAAAGCCCCTTTAAAAAAAGATGAAATTGTTCTGATTCAGTATGATCTGCCGGCGCTTCGACTGGCAGAGATCCTTTACGGCAGACTGATGGGTGTGGGGGTTCACCCCGTACAGCGGATGATTGCCACTCACGGCATGGAGCGACAGTTTTACGAAAAAGCCGACTCGAAACAACTGACTTTTCTTGTTCCCGGAGAAAAAGAACTCTATAAAAATCTTAACGGCAGAATATATCTTCACGCACCCGAATCTCTGACACATCTCAAAGATATCGATCCGGCCAGGATCGGCAAGGCTATGGTTTCACGCAAACCCTTCAAGGACATTCTGAACCGACGTGAAGAGCAGAAAAAATACAGCTGGACGCTTTGCCTGCTACCCACGGCGGAGTTGGCATGTCAGGCGAAAATGTCCCTGAAACAATACACAACTCAGGTGATCAAGGGCTGCTATCTCGACTGTGAAAATCCCGTTTTGGAATGGAAATCGATTCATAAGGAGATCACCGAAATCAAGAAACGCTTAAGTTCTCTCTCTGTCAAGTATTTCGCTCTGGAATCTGAACGGATGGATTTGCGAATCGCACCGGGTGAACAGCGGAAATGGGCTGGTGTCTCCGGTCATAACGTCCCCAGCTTTGAAGTTTTCGTCTCTCCCGATTGGCGCAAGACGGAAGGCGTTTATTTTGCGAATCTTCCGTCTTTCCGCAGCGGCAACTACGTTGAGGATGTGCGCATTACATTTGTCAAGGGCAAAGCTGAAAAAATCGAAGCCAAACAGGGAGAGGAATTTATAAGAAAACAGCTGACCATGGACGCGGGAGCACGTCGACTGGGAGAGTTTTCTCTCACAGACAAGCGGTTTTCCCGGATCGACCGTTTCATGGCCGAGACGCTTTTTGACGAAAACTTCGGGGGAAAAGAAGGCAATTGCCATATCGCCTTGGGATCGTCATACAGCGACACCTTCAGCGGCAACCCGGCCAAACTGACACCGGCGCTGAAAAAGAAGCTGGGATTCAATGATTCCGCCCTTCACTGGGATCTCGTCAACACAGAACCTAAAACGGTCACGGCACATCTGACCGGCGGCGAGAAAACGGTCATCTACGACCGCGGCATATTCAAAATCTGACAAGAAGGAGGTCTTCAACATATGACCGTAGATTTCTTCTGCTGGAACAAGTGAACCACCTGCCGGAAAGCAAGGGAGTTGCTCTTGCAAAAGAAGGTGGTTTTCAACGAAAGGGATTTTTTTAAGAATCCTTTTACGATTGAGGAGATTAAAATGATTTTGGAGGGAAACAAGCCCGATGAGATGTTTAGTTTCCGCAGTCCCAGTTTCAAGGAATTGTCTCTTGAACAAGACCGTCTCACCGATGAGCATTTGATAGAACTGATGGCGAAAGAACCCCGCCTGATCCGCCGTCCGATCGTGAGGATCAACGGTAAAGTCCATTTCGGCGCTTCCATGGATACGCTTAAGAAAATTTTATAATGATTGAAGGAGAAGATCATGAACCCAAAACGGATCGCTATCATCGTCGGAAGTTTGCGCAAAGATTCTTTCAACCTGAAACTTTCCCATGCGCTCGTCAAACTGGCGCCGCCAAATTTCGCCTTCAAGCATTTGCATATCGGTGACCTGCCGCTGTACAATCAGGATGATGATGCAAACCAGGCAAAGGAAGTTCTTCGATTCAAAAATGATATTCAAGAAGCAGACGGTCTGCTCTTTTTTACGCCCGAATACAACCGATCCATTCCCGGAGTGCTGAAAAACGCATTGGATCACGCCTCCCGCCCTTACGGACAAAACGCCTGGGCAGGAAAACCGGCCGGCATATTGGGCGTTTCAGTTGGAATGATCGGTACGGCCCCGGCACAGCAGCACCTTCGAAACATCCTGTCCGCTCTTGATGTTCTGACGCTTGGCCAGCCGGAAGCCTATATCCAGGCAAAAGACGGACTGTTTGATACCGATGGTGAAATCGACGCGGACAGTAAAAAATTTCTTCAAAAATGGATGAACCGTTATGTTGCCTGGGTAAATAAATTTTCATGATGAAGCTCATAAGACATAACTTACCATTCCTGTTGTTTTCCCTTGCGCTTTGTTTTCTGCTGATGACCGGCTGCGCAAATTATGGACGGCAAGGTAAATTATCCGTGCCGGATGTGCGGCCTGGATTTCCGGCCGGTTATTTGCCATTGGATGCAGCGCCCAACAGCCTTTTTTTGCTTCCGCCGCCTCCGCCCCCCGGTTCGGCCGCAATAGGTCTTGATGAAGACATCAGCAGAAAGAGTCTGGCCTTATATGGGTCGCCGCGTTGGGTTTTAGCGGGAAGTGACGCAGATCTAAGTTTTCCTCATGCGGCCGGAACATTCTCCTGTACACTGGGCATTCCCATTTCAGAGGAGGAAACGCCTTTTCTTTACATTCTACTGCGCCGCACTATGACGGATGCCATTATTTCCACCATTTCGGCGAAAAATTATTACCGGCGAGTTCGTCCCTTTGCCGTCAATCAGGCGCCTGTTTGTCACCGCGAAAGAAAAACCGATCTGAATAAAGACGGTTCTTATCCTTCCGGCCACACAGCCATCGGCTGGACCTGGGCGCTTATCCTCAGCGAGCTTGATCCTGAACACAGCGACGCGATCCTGGCCAGGGGTCGTGCTTTCGGTGAAAGCCGTCTTGTCTGCAATGTTCACTGGCATAGCGACATGATTGAAGGACGCTTGATGGGTTCCGCCGTTGTTAGCCGTTTGCACGCCAATTCTGCGTTTCTTGCTGATTTGAAAGCTGCAAAAGATGAAATCGCCTCTGTCCGGGTAAAAAAACTTCAACCGGCGAGGAATTGCACCGAAGAAGCCGCGGCTCTTTCCCGGCATTTCATCACCATACCCTAGCAAGCATTCTTCGGGAGGCATTCTTGGACTGGTTGAAAGCAATGAACACCATCAAGCGTAAAAAAAACCGGGTGATGGCCGCAGTCCGAACGGGATACCGCATACTGGAACCAGACCCAACCTCCGCTTCCAAAATTCAAAAGGATACCACCGCCGGCGTTTTCCTGCAGCAAGAGGATAAAAGAATTCTACCGATTGATCTGGCTGGAAAAACAGCCCTTGTCACGGGCTCCACCGGCCAGTTGGGACGAGTGATGGCGCGTACGCTTGCCCGAGCTGGATCCGACGTGATTATCCATTACCACACCAACGCCACTCAGGCCGAAAGGCTGGTTGAAGAAATTCGCGAATTGCAATGTAAGGCAATCGCTGTTGAGGCGGACATCACCGATCCGGCATCCGTGAACGCCCTGCTGAAACGCGCCCGGCAAGAATTATGCTCTCCGGACATTGTCGTGGCCAATGCGGTTATTCAATACCCATGGAAAAAAGTGTTGCAACAGCCTCTGTCGGATTACGAAAGTCAATATCTTTCCTGCGTCCGGCAAAGCGTCCTGCTGGCCCAGACGTTTGTGCCGGACATGATCGAGAGAAAATGGGGACGATTTATCGGCATTAACACAGAATGTTCCATGCAATACGAAAAAAACACATCCGCTTATGTCGCTGGGAAACGTGGCATGGACGGTGTCTTACGAGTTCTTGCCCGAGAAGTCGGCGAACACGGCATCACCGTTAATCAGGTTGCTCCGGGATGGACGATCAGCGAAAACCATCCGGATTCGATCCATAGCCTTGAATACAGATCCCGTATACCGTTGAAACGCCGGGGCACGGACCAGGAAATTGCCTATGTCGTAGCATTTCTGGCATCCAATCTTGCAGGCTACATTACGGGTGCCTTCATTCCCGTCTGCGGCGGGAATGTCATGCCGGCAATTTAAGAATCATTTCGAAGAAAACTTTCAGACCACGACCCGGATGGATAGCATCAGCCGGATGAACCCTTTTTCTCCATCCCTTTTCGTTTCACTGGACGTCCTGTTTTGGGCGGAAGATCGCGGCTGACGAAAGATGCAAAGAGCAGGGCATCAAAATCTCAGACGTTTTTGAACTGAGCAATCTGGCGGGAGATCGCCGCCAGATTGCCTTCTTCGTCCCACACTTCGCCGTCAGCCTCCAGAAGCCCGCAGGTGATGAAGCGGGTCCTGAGGCTGCATTTGAGCCGATTGGTTTTGGGCAGGTTTCGGACATTGACGGAAAGCTCGATGGTCGGAACCCAGGCCGTCACTCCCTGCGTGGCCATGGCGGCGGGCGGCATGGAATCGATGATCAGAAACAGCGAAAAAAGATCCAGGGGACGGCCGTCACGAAACCGGAAATAGCCTTTGTTCAAAGAAACATCCGCCAGTTTTCCCCCCGTCATCCAACCCGCGCAGGCCGGGTCGAGACGAAGTTCGAGGTTTTGAAAAAGGGTGTATTTGGGCAGTTGAGGCATGGGTATGCACTCTTCGGCGGGAGCAAGATCCGGAGCGGTGCATTCATATCTGTGAACATTGCAGACATCATTTCCGGAAGCGAAAGTGCCCAGCGCCCGGATCTTTTCCTCCCCCTTCTGGAAAAGACTTGCCTCGAAGCGGGTAAACTGTCTGGAGCGGGCCATTTCTGAAATTTTGATTTCCACGCTGCCGGGAACGCAGCGGGCAAGATAATTGGCGGTAACGATCGGGGTTTCCTTTTTATCGCTCTGCCGGAGCATCGCATCTGCAATCATGGCCATGAGGTATCCCCCGTTGGGGTTGCCGTTGACTGACCAGTGATCCGAGACCGTGCCGGCATAGCGGGAATTTCCCAGATCGGAAAGAGCAATGTCTGCATCAAAAAGATTCATAGCGGTATTTCCTTCAAATCATTCACTCGATTTTGAGAGAGGGTGAATTTCCCAGATTGCTTTACCTGACCGGCTCATGGGCTTTGCGGCCATAGACACGTTCATAAGCCTGGCAAAATGGGCAAAGGTCGCCTTCAATCTTCCGGACGAACCAGTAGGCCATTCCCCGCTGTTTTTTCCGGGCACGGCTGCAGACCGTGCATTTCACGCAGAACGCTGCCATGGAGCGATCCTTCGGAGAAATGTTGTTATTTTCTTTCATGGTCACTTTCCTTTCTGTGATAACGGTTAGGGCATCAGAGGCCGCGCGAAGCTCTGATCCAGAACGCCGTTTTTTTCCAGCAAGGCATCCCAGAGGGTCTGGTTGATGAAGGGAATGATCTGTGCCAGATGCTCGGGCTTCAAGTGCTCCGGACGGGCCAGTTTGGCCAGCAGGGTTTCATCAAGACTTCCCGTCTCCCCGAAATTCTGTCCCAGCATGGCAAACAAGGAAAAGTATTTTTCGGTGAGAAAAGACGGCTGAACAGCCAACCCTTCACAGCCGCCTTTCAGGATGAGCCCCAGCGGGCGGCAGCCGATCCTGCGCGAAAACTTTTCACAGTAGCGCCCCGCGAAACGGGTTTGGGCCGTTTCGGGAAAGCCGCACTGAATCAGAAACCCCAAAGCGGGAAGGTCCTCTTGACCCGCCAGCGGCGCCAATGCTTCCAGAAAGGCTTTTACGCTGCCCGGCATCGCGTCGATATAAAGCGGAAAACCGATCATGACGTTTTGCGCCCGGCGAAATTTCTCGGC
>Ga0209201_1004320_pt1 | contig 11548 bp, 12 predicted proteins | sample AD_UKC055_MetaG_FD_184411 | JGI IMG/M metagenome (GOLD analysis project Ga0209201, IMG submission 184411) | Active sludge microbial communities of municipal wastewater-treating anaerobic digesters from USA - AD_UKC055_MetaG (SPAdes) (version 2) | ecosystem: Engineered > Bioreactor > Anaerobic >... | reverse complement strand
GGTTTGGATTTTTAGCGATCAGCGTAAAAAAATCCAAGCCGACTCTCATTCGCGAAGATTCGCGGGAAAACAACCTGCGCGATTGCCTGTTGCCGATTGCCACTTTTGTGACTTTGGGTGGGTTCAGCGGTTCGCTTGTCTCCTGTGCGGGGGGCATCACGCTTAGTCGCTTACCCTTAGTCCCACACTTCGTCGGATACGCTTAGTCCATCTGCTTAGTCGTTGCTCTACAGGCGGTTGCAGAATAAGTGTAACGAGTAAGTGTAACCGATTAAGTGTGGTGACGAAGTGTGGTATGCGCCCCGTTCGTGCGTTATCCGGCGAACGACAGCAAGAACTGTCAGACGGGGATCACGCTGATATGGCTCTCGTCAACCGTCATCTGTCAACCACCCTCCGACGTGCGTGGCCGTCGTCAAGAAATATGGGCTTGGGTACCCCAAACGGTTTTGTTATGATACAGCCATGTCTGAGCAGCAAGTCATCGCCACATGGATTGCCTTCGCCATCACGTCGCTTCGGAAGATGACGGGGTGGTCGCTGGATCGCTTTCTCAGCGAGGACGGCAGGCACGATATCATCCGTTTTCTCGAAGAGAACTACGAACTGCTGCACTACTACGACAACGCGGCTATCGTCAATGATGTCCTCTGGTTTGTCAGAGAAAAAGAAGGAGCGGCATGAGCGCTCCGGTTATGCCTTGACCTTCAAGGAGGCGTATGTGGCGTGACGACAGGATACAGGCGGCCATCGACACCACGACCGGCTTCATCGCCGCCAAGCTGGCGGAGCGGCTACACCGCCCCCTTCATGAAATGGAGCGCCTGTTTCTGGCCTCCAAGACATACGGTATGTTGTGCGATCCCGAGACGGGCTTGTATGCGGACAACGTATTGGTGACCGCCGATCTCTTTCTCCGCGAAGCCGCACCGGACCTCTACACCCAAGAAGAGCTAACCGCACAACCGTATTTCAAGTATCGTTCGTTGACCGATCCTCACACGGAAGACATCTTCAAGAAAAAAGAACTTTGGTATGCCGCGCCCTCCTCGTTCAACGACCCGTTTGACTGCAACCTCCAGCTTAACTGCGACGGTTCAAGCGATGAAGAAATTGAACGTTGTCTTGCCGATATGGCAGGGAAGAGGTGGCAAGAACTATCGGAGGTCGACAGAAGAAGGGCGCTTGATAATGCCAGAAAAGGACAGACGGACATTTTTTCAAAGATGCGAAAGCAAATTTATGACGACTCCAGCGTCTGCTGTTTCTCCCGTTTAGGAGACTCTATCCAAATGTTCTCCTACTATGCGGACGGACACAAAGGCATCTGCATCGAATTCTCGTTCTCCATTCTGGATATGCCGTGCGGTTACGGCCTCGCCCAGCAAATGTTTGTGCGCGGAAAGATAATCCCCTTCGGTGTCGTTTGCTCGGACGAGTTCCCCGAACTGAACATCAATAGATTGGTCTTGAATCATGACCCAAAGGCGCTTGCGCGCAATCTGATTGGGGTTAAGGCTAAGCAATGGGAACATGAAGAGGAATATCGGATTTTCCGCGATCAGATTCCCGCCGGCCCCGTACCATTCGCCCCCCAAATCCTCAAACGGGTCATTCTGGGCGCGAAGACCGACGACGATAAGATGGCTCTGGTTAAAGGATGGCTCAAAGACTGGCAGACACCTGTGATTCTGGCCAAAGCCGAACCAGACGCCAAAGCATTCAAGCTCAACATCCGCGATGTCGAAACGGTGGGGAGACCCCGAACCTAAAAGACGCGCTGTCAATCCGCAGATGACTTAGATAAGGCGCGGAGGACTGTACGTCGGATTGCGGTTCCTTTGAACCCGTTATGCCATTGTCTTTCTCCCTGACCACGGTGGACAACGCTCATATCGAAAGCTATGGCAGATACTCCTGTTCGCATATCTGCCATGAGAGTCTGCGCGAAGCAATTCGTCAAAAATGATTCTTGGCACGTCAAAGTAGCGGTAGACATAACCCTTCTGGAATTTAAGGAACAGTATGCGTTTTGCGCCGTCATAGCCAGTTGAAACCAGATTGGATGACTTCAGGAAGACCTCAAACACTGCGGGATCAGGAAATCCTGGGGTAAAGGCCCAGTTTTGATAGGTGTGACGAGTATGGTAGTGTTGATGGGCGTGTACAGTTTGTTCCGCAGTGTCGATGGTGATGTTATCTTCCGTTATTTCCGACAGGAATTCGTACGCCTCGTTCAGTGTCTGCGCTTTGGCATGTGCGTTTGCCGCAGTGGCTTTTCCGAAATGCAGGTCCGGATGCCAGACAAACATCTCACGGCGATATGCGGATTTCACATCAGAAAGTCTAATGGAGCCCCTCAACCCAAGAATAGCCGCATAACGCTCAAGTTTGCTGTCCATCGAATATTTCTCCTTGTGACACGACTGCATTCCCCATTCGCGGTTCACCGCCATACCGTTGAACCAGCCAGCCCAGACATCCTGACGGCACTGTCGGCTTACACAACGCCGTCGAGATTCGCCTGCGCCCATCTCAGCACATTTTGCAAGTCCGCGCGTCCCGTGCGTTCGCTCTCGGCGCGTATCCCGGTGAAGGCAGCTTGCGCCCGTCGGCAGTCGGCAACGGAAAGGGGGCCCATGCCTTGTAAAGTCACGGCGCGGTAGAGTTCGTTTGCCATCATATCACCGGATAGGTCGCGACGCCCTTCCTGCTCCACCAGCCGCCGCAGAATCGCAATGCTTTGGTCGCACAGAGTCACCGCCCCGCGATTGTCGCCTAGAGCGCTGACCGCAACGGCCTTGTACGTGTATGCTTTTGACAAATTTCCCGCCAGTTCGCGGCGGTCCTCGATGTTGACCAACCGCTCCAAAATCGCAATCGTCTGATCGTACAGCGCCACCGCCCCGCGATCATCGCCCAGAATGCTGACCGCGTAGGCCATGTTCGCGTATGCCTTTGCCAAGTCTCCCGCCAGTTCGCGGCGGCCTTCCAGGTTGACCAACCGCTCCCAGATCGCAATCGCCAGATCGTACAGCGCCACCGCCCCGCGATTGTCGCCCAGAGCGCTGACCGCGACGGCCTTGTTCATGTAGGCCCTTGCCAAGTCATCAGCCAGTTCGCGGCGTCCTTCCTGGTTGACCAACCGCTCCCGGATCGCAATCGCCTGATCGCAGAGCGCCATTGCCCCGCGATTGTCGCCCAGAGCGCTGACCGCATTGGCCTTGTTTATGTAGGCCCTTGCCAAGCCTTCGGCCAGTTCACGTCGACCTTCCTGATTGACCAACCGCTCCCGGATCGCAATCGCCTGATCGTAGAGCGCCACCGCCACGCGATTGTCGCCCAGAATTCTGACCGTACTGGCCTTGTTCGTGTATGCCATTGCCAAGTCATCGGCCAGTTCGCGGCGGCCTTCCTGGTTGACCAACCGCTCTAGGAGCTCAATCGCCTGATCGTACATCGCCACCGCCCCGCGATTGTCGCCCAGAGCGCTGACCGCAACGGCCTTGTTCATGTATACATTTGCCAAGCCATCGGCCAGTTCATACCGACCTTCCAGATTGACCAATCGCTCCCGGATCGCAATCGCCTGATCGTAGAGTGCCACCGCCCCGCGATTGTCATTCAGAGCGCTGACCGCAACGGCCTTGTTCATGTAGGTCCTTGCCAAGTCATCGGCCAGTTCGCGGCGGCCTTCCTGGTTGACCAACCGCTCCCGGATCGCAATCGCCTGATCGTAGAACGCCACCGCCCCGCGATTGTCGCCCAGATAGCTGACCGAGACAGCCTTGTTCGTGTATGCCTTTGCCAAGAGATCGGCCATTTCGCGGCGGCCTTCCCGATTGGCCAACCGCTCGAGGATCGCAATCGCCTGATCGTAGAGCGTCATTGCCCCGCGATTGTCGCCCAGAGCGCTGACCGCGATGGCCTTGTTCATGTAGGCCCTTGCCAAGTCATCGGCCAGTTCGCGGCGGCCTTCTTGGTTGACCAACCGTTCCCGGATCGCAATCGCCTGATCGTACTCCTCTAATGTGCCGTGTCCGTCAGCCGCTGCCTGATGGATCACAGCCTTATGGGAGCAAAGTTCAGCCAAATCGCTCTCCAACTCCTTTCGTCCGTCCCGCACCAACTGCTGATACAGCCGCTTGGCCTCGTCATAGACGGCCAGGTCCGCCACCAACTCACCCCGCCGGGTGACTCCCCGCCGGGAAAGCATCGCCGCCGCTTCTGCGGGATCACGCCCCGCCGCACGCAGCCCCTTTTCGAGCCACACTTGCGGATCAGCCCAAGAAGCGCCCGCATAATGGCGGCGCTCTTCGATTCCCGCTCCTAACGAAGTCGCCTGCGCGCTCGCATTCAGCTCACGGTCGTAGTCGGTGCCTGTCACATTGATATAGGCCACCTTCAGGTTTTCCACCACCTCGGCCAGATCAACGGGCCGATCCGCAGGTTGGCGGAGGAAACATTGCCTCAGCAATAAGGCGAGGCTGGTCGGCATGGCCGGAAGCTCCTCAGCGGGTTCGCCCGCTTGCAGATACTGTTCGAGCACTTCGGCTGCCCCTTGCCCGGATATCCACGTCACCTCCCCCGTGAACATCTCCAGCACCGACACCCCCCAGCTCCAAATGTCCGTCTGCCGCGTCACTGGCCGTCGGTCGGCCTGCTCCGGCGAGCAGTACGCCGGCGTGTATCCGCCACTGCTGACCAGGATGCCGCGGCCCAACGCCGGCACAAAGCGTTCGCCACCCGCCGCCCGCGCTCGTGCCAAACCAAAGTCGGTCACCTTGGGCCGCACCCCCTGCACCGCCGCAGCCCCGTCAGTGACCATCAGCACATTGCCCGGTTTCACGTCCTGGTGTACCACCCCCCGTTCATGCATACAGTGCAGGCCCCAGGCGAACTGGATTGAGATATCGAGGATACGTTCCACCGCCCTCTGCGAGCCGCCTTCGTAAAGTTTCTTCGAGTCAATCCACTCCTTGAGACTGCCACCCTCGACATACTCGGCAAAGATCAGCACCTCGTCGCCTACGGTGCGAAAGAACCGGCATGGAACGATGTTCTGATGCTCCGGCAGGTCAACCCAGGTCTGCAACTCCGACAGGAAATTGCGTCGGTCGGACTCCTTCATCCCTGTCGCGCGTTTGACAGCAAAAGGCATCGCGTTTGTCCTGCTGTGAACTAAATACACGATGCCCATGCCGCCCTTGCCGAGCACGCGGTCCACCACGTAATCATCCAAGATCGTCTGTCCCACATTCCAGTCCGTCATGCCTCACCCCAATCTGTTGACGTGATGATACTCCACGCCCGTATTCCCTTCTACCCTATTTTTTGCCGAATGCTGCGCGAAAAAATACTAAATACAGGTTTACCGTCGGCTTGGATTTTTAGCGATCAGCGTAAAAAAATCCAAGCCGACTCTCATTCGCGAAGATTCGCGGGAAAAAATCCCCTGCGCGATTGCCTGTTGCCGATTGCCACTTTTGTGACTTTGGGTGTGTTCAGCGGTCCGTCGGATACGCTTAGTCCCACACTTCGTCGGATACGCTTAGTCCATCTGCTTAGTCGTTGCTGCACAATAAGTTATCGATTAAGTGTAACGAGCAAGTGTAACCGATTAAGTGTGGGGATCAAGTGTGGGGACGAAGTGTGGAGACGAAGTGTGGCAGGCACTCATTCGTGCGTTATGCCAGCACGATGAATAGCTCCCTGATCTCATCCGCCACCTCGGCCGCGGTCTCCGTGTACAGCCGGACCTCTTCCTCCATCAGCCGCCGACAGGCCCGCTTCGCCGTCAGCAGGCAGTTGCCGGCCTGTTTCTCGGTCATGCCGTGGTGGGTTCCGAGGTCTGCCAGCGACTGTTCGTCCGCCCCGTGCAGAATCGGGGCGATGATCCGCCGCACGAAGATGTCATAGTGCGCGCTCTTGCCTGTGGTTTCACACTCCGCCTCCAGCCGTTTCAGCACGCGCATCACCAAGCCGACCGCCCACTGCCGGTCGAAAACCCGGTCGGGCGTCAGCCCCTCATCCTTCGGATCGAAGGGGTGAGACGCGCTCTCCATGAGTTCATCGAGCGACACGAGCCCCGCCGCCGGTTTCCGCCGCTGCGCGTTGTCCGCCCGCCTTTCGTTCGATACGAACCGTTTGAGGCTGGTCAGCATGAGCGACCGGAGACGGCCTTTGTCCGGATCGGCCTTGGCGAAGCCGTCGTTCTCCAGCCACGCGGCAAAAAAGGCCTGCGTCAGATCCTTGGCATCGGCATCGCCATGTCCGGACCGCTTCAGAAAACAATAAACCGGACGCCAGTAACGGCCCGCAAGAAGGTTAAGCCCGGCCTCCCGCAGCGCCGGGCTGTTTCCGCGCAGGTTTTTCAGCAAACCCCAGTCGGTCGTCGGAAAAGCGTCTTTACGGGTCGGCATCGTCTGTTCCTCAGGCGAGCGCAATGACATTCATTGTTTCACCTCAATTCATACATGTCATGATACGCTTTGGCCATAGGCCCTTCCACACTATTTTTTGTTGAATCCTGCGTTGGAAAATGAATCGGCGCGCTTTTGTGACTTTAGGTGTGTTCAGCGGGCAGATTGTCTCCGGTGCGGGTGCATCACACTTTGTCGCTTACCCTTAGTCCCGCACTTCGTCGGATACGCTTAGTCCCACACTTTGTCGGATACGCTTAGTCAAACTGCTTAGTCGTTGCCTCGCAGAGCTTTATCGACTAAGTGTAACGAGTAAGTGTAACCCGATTAAGTGTAGACGATTAAGTGTGTAGACGAAGTGTGGCTGGCACTCATTCGTGCGTTATGCGAGCACGAGGAACAACTCACGGATCTCAGCCGCCACCTCGGCCTCGCTCTCCGCGTACAGCCGAACCTCATCTTCCATTTTCAAACAAAAAAGACGGACACCTTGCGGCGTCCGTCTACAGGCTCACGCGTTGCCGCGAGGCCTAAGCCTTCTTGACTTCGGTCACCGGAGTGGCTTCGGCAACGGCTTCCGCCTTGGCCGGGAGCACCACCCACTGCAGCAGGCACATCTCCGCGCCGTCGCTGGAGCGCTGCCCGAGCTTGCAGATGCGCGTGTAACCGCCGGGCCGGCCGTCCATGGCCGGAACCACGCAGTCGAAGAGCCTCTGCACGGCCGCAGGACTCTGCAGGCGGGACGCCGCCAGCCGGCGGGCCGCCAGCGTGCCCTTGCGGGCCAAGGTGACCATCTTCTCGGCATCGCGGCGCGCCTGCTTGGCCTTGGGCAGCGTGGTCTTGATGCTGCTCTGGACAATCAGGTTCGTCACCAGACTGCTCATCAGCGCCTTGCGGTGCGACGTCGAGCGCCCGAACTTTTTAGCGATTCTGTTATGACGCATGTTTCAAAACCTCAAACTGTTTACTTGTTACCTTCGAGCAGATCCGGATCAAACTTGTATCCGAGATAGAGTCCCAGCTCGGTCAGCATGTCCTTGATCTCATTGAGCGACTTCTTGCCGAAGTTGCGATACTTCAGCATGTCCGCTTCCGTCTTCATCGCCAGTTCGCCGACGGTGGTGATATTGGCGTTGTTCAGGCAGTTGGCGGCGCGGACGCTCAGCTCGATCTCATTGACGCTCATGTTCAGGACACGGCGCAGGCGGTCGCGTTCCTCATCGACCTTCTTCTCCGACTCCTCGAACTCCAAGACTTCCTCGCTGTAATCCACGAACACGTCCAGGTGGTGGCGCAGCACGGCGGCGGCGGTCTTCAGCGACTCATCCGGCGAGACGCGGCCGTCGGTCCAGATGTCGAGAATCAGCTTCTCGTAATCCGTGCGCTGGCCCACGCGGGTGTTCTCCACCAGGAAGTTCACGCGCGCCACCGGCGAGAAGATGCTGTCGATCGGGATACGCCCGATCTCCTGCTCGTCGCCCTTGTTCCCTTCAGCCGGGCAGAAGCCGCGGCCGGTCCGGATCTCCGCCTCCAGCGCCAGCACGCCGTCCGCGTCGAGCGTGGCGATATGCTGGGTCGGATTAAGCACCTCGACCGCGTTGTCCTCCGCGAAATCCGCGGCGGTGACCACGCAGGGCCCCTTGCGGTTCAGCTTAAGCCAGACGGGGTTGCGGCTGTAGCTCTTGAGCAGCACGCGCTTCAGGTTGAGGATGATATCGGTGACATCTTCGCTCACGCCGGGCAGCGAGCTGAACTCGTGGCTGGCGCCATTGATCCTGACGGAAGTAATCGCGACACCTTCGATCGAAGAGAGCAGGACGCGACGCAGCGAATTTCCGACGGTGCGGGCGTAGCCCACCTCGAACGGCTCCGCGATGAAGCGCGCGTAGGTGGCGGTCGCTGTGTTCTCTTCCTTCTGCACACGGCGGGGCATTTCAAAACGACTCAAACGAATCGGCATGTTTCCGTCCTTTCAGGCCGCGCGCCCCTGCGGGCCGCGGCCATCAGCACATTCGCTTAGCGCGAATACAATTCGACAATGGCCTGCTCGTCCACGATCGGCGCGATCTGCTCGCGCGTCGGGATGCTCAGAACTTCCGCGCGGAAGGCCTTCCGGTCCAGCGAGAGCCACGTGGGCATCTGCTGCGTGGTGGCGGCCTCGAGACTGCGCGTGGCGAGGTCCCGGCTGCGCGGACGGTCACGGACTTCGATCACGTCGCCGACCTTGAGGATCATGGAGGGCACGGAGACCTTCTTGCCGTTCACCGCCATGTGGCCGTGCAGCACGAACTGGCGTGCGGCGCGGCGCGACGGCGAAAAGCCGAGGCGGTAGACGAGGTTGTCCATGCGGGTCTCGAGCAACTGCAACAGCATCTCGCCGGTGACGCCCTTGCGGCGCAGCGCCTCTTTGTAAAAGCGCTTGAACTGGCCTTCCTGCATGCCGAACTGGCGGCGCAGGCGCTGCTTCTGACGGAGCTGCTCGCCGTATTCCGACATCTTGCGGTTGCGGCGGGCACCGTGCTGGCCCGGCGCGGGCTGCCCCTGCTCGATGGCGCATTTAGCCATGTAGCAGCGCGCACCCTTCAGAAAAAGTTTCTGCCCCTCGCGCCGGCAAATGCGGCAAACGGGACCTGTATATCTGCCCATGTTAGACTCTCCTCCGTTTGCGCGGACGGCAGCCATTGTGCGGAATCGGCGTGCAGTCCTTGATCAGCGTGACGTGAATGCCGGCGGACTGGATAGCCCTGACCGCCGACTCGCGCCCCGCGCCCGCGCCCTGAACTCTGACTTCCACCTCGTGCATCCCCTTGGCCATCGCCTGGCGGGCCGCATCCTGCGCCACCATGGTGGCGGCGAACGCGGTGCACTTGCGCGATCCCTTGAAGCCGGCTTTACCCGCCGAACTCCAGGCGATCACGCCGCCGCGGGAATCCGTGATTGACACCAGCGTGTTGTTGAACGTCGAACGGACAAAGGCGATTCCGGCGGGGATCGACTTCCCCTTGCCTTTTTTCTTGGCGGCATCGGCGGCTTTGGCGGGCTCGTCGCCCGCAGACATCACAGCCTGCGCCTCGCTCACGGCCACCTGCTCAGGGGTCGCCGCCTGCTCTTCTTGCTTCACAGCTTCTTCGCTCATGCGTATTCAGCCTCAAAATACTTGGCCGACACGGCATCGGTCCGGTCCCGCGAGGGACAAGTCACGCGCCCTGCCGTCGCCGGGTTTATTTGCCCTTGGCCTTCATCGCCGCGCGTGCCGTCTTGTCGCGCACCGCGCCCACCGTCCGCTTGCCGCCCTTGCGGGTCCGCGCATTCGTACGGGTCCTCTGCCCGCGGACCGGCAGGCCGCGCTTGTGGCGCAGGCCGCGGTAGGTGCCGATACTGATCAACCGGCGGATGTTCTGCGACACTTCGCGGCGCAGATCACCCTCGACCCGGTAATTGTCCTGAATGAAGCCCACAATCTGGCGGATCTCTTCCGGGGACAGATCGTCGGCCTTCTTGGCCGGGTCGATTTTGCAATGCTCGACCACGTCACTGGCCCGCTTGGGACCGATTCCGTGAATGTACCGGAGCGCGTACTCGACGCGCTTTCTGCCCGGGACATCCACACCCATCAATCTCGGCATGATTGTCTTCTCCAGTTAACCCTGACGCTGCTTATGGCGGGGATTCGTACAAATGATACGCACGACGCCCTTGCGACGTACCACACGGCAACGCTCACAAATGCGCCGCACTGAACTGCGAACTTTCATGGTCTTTATTCCTTGTTCAAAAAAGGTGTTGGATTTAACCAAAAGTCCGTTACCTTGTCTATCCTAAAAATATGGAAAATTCTTTATGCCAGCGTCAGAACTTCCACACTTTCTTCCAGCACGGCCACGGTGTGCTCGAAGTGCGCGGACGGTTTCCCGTCTCGCGTTACAACTGTCCAACCGTCATCCTGCACTGCCACATCCGGCCGTCCCAGGTTGACCATCGGCTCGATCGCCAACGTCATCCCGGGCTTCAGGACGGGGCCGTGCCCCGGCGTCCCGTAGTTGGGGATCTGTGGATCTTCGTGGAGGTGACGCCCCACGCCGTGACCGACAAAATCCCGCACCACCGAACAGCCGCCCGCCTGCACGACGCCCTCAACCGTGTGAGAGACGTCGGAGAGTCGGCAACCGGGCCGGACCGCGGCCACCGCCGCATCCAGCGCCCGGCGCGTCGTCTCGACGAGCCGGATCACATCGGGATCCGTCACCCCGGCCGTTACGGTCGTGGCACAGTCCCCATGAAATCCATTGTAATACACCCCGACGTCCAGACTCACCACATCCCCCGGCAGAACAACCCTCCGCCCGGGGATGCCGTGAATCACCTCGTCGTTAATCGAAATGCACATCGCTCCCGGATACCCCCGGTAGCCCAAAAAGGAGGGCTTGGCGTTCATACCCGCGATCAGCCGCCGGGCCAACGCATCCAGCTCCCCCGTCGTCACCCCGGGTTGAATCGCCGCCGCCACCTGCTCCAGCACGGAGGCTGTCATCCGGCAGCTCACCCGCATCGCGTCCAGCTCCGCAGCGCTCTTCAACGGGATCTTCATGAAAGCGCGCGCCTGACCCTCTCTACGATTTCATCAATGGGCCCGGTTCCCGGCACGCGCCGCAACGCGCCGCGCGCCTCGTAAAACTCGATCAGCGGCACCGTCTGCGCCTGATACACGGCCAGCCTGTTCTTCACGGTCTCGGGATTGTCGTCCTTGCGCACCGTCAGCGCACTCCCGCAGGCGTCGCAGATGCCGGCAACCCGCGGCGGAATATTGGTCACATGATAGCCGGCCCCGCACCCCGGGCAAGCCCTGCGTCCGGCAATCCGGTCCACCAAAATCTCGTCGGCCACCTCCAGCAGCACCACCGCGGCCAGCGACGCGCCGCAACCCGCAATCGTACCGTCCAGAATCTCCGCCTGCACCACCGTGCGAGGGAAACCGTCCAGCAACAACGTGCAGGGACCTGCGATCCCTGCCATCAGGTCGGCGATCATCCGCGCGATGATCGCGTCAGGCACCAGCTCGCCGCGCTTCATGTACCCGTCCGCCTCGACCCCCGCCGCCGTCTGGCGCTTCACCGCGTCACGCAACA
>Ga0209201_1004319_pt1 | contig 11550 bp, 7 predicted proteins | sample AD_UKC055_MetaG_FD_184411 | JGI IMG/M metagenome (GOLD analysis project Ga0209201, IMG submission 184411) | Active sludge microbial communities of municipal wastewater-treating anaerobic digesters from USA - AD_UKC055_MetaG (SPAdes) (version 2) | ecosystem: Engineered > Bioreactor > Anaerobic >... | reverse complement strand
GCGATCCCGTGGCGGATGGCGTTCTCAACCAGCGGCTGCAGGATCATGTGGGGCACGAGTACCGCGTGAGCCGTGGGATCCACATCCAGCGTCAACCGCAGCTGGTCCCGAAGTCGGATCTTCTGGATGTCCAGGTAGGCGGCCAGCAACTCCACCTCCTTCTGAAGCGGGACCAGCGGGTCGGCGCCCCCCTCCAGTACGAGACGCAGCATGTCGCTGAGGCGCGTGATCATCCGGTCGGCCCGGTCGATGTCATGGTGCATGAGCTCGGATATGGAGTTGAGCGTGTTGAACAGGAAATGGGGCTGGAGCTGCATCTTCAGCGCCTGCAGACGCGCCTCGTTCAGGCTGGCCTCCAGACGGATGGCCTGGCGCTCCCGCTCGCGGGAGAGCTGGTAATGAGTCCAGGCGTAGCCCAGCCCCAGCACCAGCAGGTATTCGAGCACCCACCCGTAGGCCTTGCCCGTGAGGTTGAGCTGCAGCTGTTTCCAGAACGGCGGCAACGGGGTGATCTCGTATGCGTACCAGCGCGCCGTCGCGGAGTAGGCGGCGCCGAACGCCTCGCCCGCCAGGCGGTCGAGTCCCAGGAACACGGACTCCTTGATCACCATACCGGCGACGCCGGCCAGGAGGATGACGAGCAGGGCCAGGGGCCAGCTGCGCCGCCGGATGGGGAGCCGCCGGATCATCCAGAGGATCGGCGGGATCATCACACCCAGGGCATACCAGTTCAGGCACGCTGTGACGAAGATCTGCGCGGGGGTCAGATGGCTGGCCAGTTCGCCGCCAGCCGTGAGCACGGTGTACATGGCCGGGATCAGGGTCAGACCCAGGATTACCAGAAGCCACCGGCTGATGTGCCGCCATGCCAGATCGTCCACCATGGCCTGCCCCGCGCCGGCCCGGTCGGCGCCGCGTCTTCCCGTCGGCCCCGATGTCCGGGCACGGTCCGGATGGAATGCCCGTATCTACGAACCCGCGATACGATTTGTTGCGTCGCCGATTGCGGACGGGCGGTTGTCGCACCCGCTTAGCCTTGCCAGAGGAAGGGATTCCCGCCTACAATGAACCGGCGATGAGGTTCGGCCGTCCCGGAGGAATCATGCGTCTGTGGATCGCAATCGGCGTGGCCCTGCTCGGCATGTGGGCATCCGCCCAGACCCCCGCCGGGGAGCGCGCCTACCGGTGGCTCCCCGACGACCGGGCGGCACACGCCCTGCGGCAGCGCATCCCGCCGCCGCCCGGCTTCGTGCGGGATGACCCGGCGGCGGGCTCTTTCGCCCGGTGGCTGCAGCGCCTGCCCCTGAAGCCGGGTCGGCCACTGGTGCGTTACTGGGACGGCACGCCCGTGCCGGTCCAGGACGGCCACTGCGCCGTGCTGGACCTGGACATCGGACGCCGCGACCTGCTCCAGTGCGCCGACGCGGTCATCCGGCTGCGAGCGGAGTACCTGTATGCCGCCGGCCGCGCCGACGCGGTCACGTTCCGCTTCACCAGCGGCCACGAGGCGGCCTGGCGGCAGTGGCGGGCGGGCTGGCGCCCGCGCGTCGCCGGCAACCGGGTGGAATGGCTTCAAGACGCCGCGCCGGACGCATCCTACGCCTCGTTCCAGCGGTACCTCCGGACGGTGTTCACCTATGCCGGCTCCTACTCGCTGGCGCGCGACCTGCCCCGCACCGCGACCGACCGCGACCTGCGGGGCGGTGACGTGCTGGTCCTAGGCGGCTTCCCGGGCCACGTGATGCTCGTTGTGGATACGGCGCGTCAGCTCGAGACCGGCAAGCGGATCGTGCTCCTGGCCCAAGGCTACTACCCCGCCCAGGACGTGCACGTGCTGACCAACCCGGAGCATCCGGACATCGATCCCTGGTTTGCGCCCGCGCCCGACGGCACCGTGACCGCTGCCGGCTGGACGTTCTCAGCCACGCACCGCCGCCGCTTCCCAACCCCGGCCGATGAGCCGGAGTGACGCCGCGCGCCGGGTGGAGTGTGATTCCATTTCCGCCGGTCCCCGCGGCCCGGCATCGGAGGTCCGATGACCCGCACCGATTACGACGACTTTCTGTACCGGATCCGCGAGCTCCACGACCTGCACCAGATCGACGGCTGGCTCCAGTGGGACCAGCAGGTCACCATGCCCGCCGGTGGCTCCGGCGACCGGGCCGCCCAGATGGCCACCCTGTCGGGGCTGATCCACGAGCGGCTCACCGATCCGCGGCTGGGAGAGCTGCTGGACCGCCTGGCGGACGCCCCGGGGCTGGACGACGCCCAGGCCGCCAACGTGCGTGAAACCCGCCGGGACCGCGACCGCGCCGTCCGCGTGCCGCCCGCGCTGGTGCAGGCCTTCGCCAGGGCCAAGGCGCTGGCGTTCGACGTCTGGCAGGCTGCGCGGCCCGCCGACGACTTTCGCTCGTTCGCCCCCCACCTGGAGGAACTGGTGCGAATGGCCCGCGAGATGGCGGCACACATCGGCTACGCCCACGAGCCGTACGACGCGCTGCTGGACGAGTTCGAGCCGGGAATGTCGGCGGCGGCGGTCCAGGCCGTGTTCCAGCCGCTGGGCACCGAACTGCGCGGGATCCTCGACGGCCTGGAGGGGGCGCCGGAGCCGCGGACGGATTTTCTGACGCGGACCTACGACCCCGCCCGCCAGCAGACGTTCTGCCGCGCGTTGATCGCCGACCTCGGCTACGATCTGGAGCGGGGCCGCCTCGACGAATCGGCTCATCCGTTCACCATCGGCAACGGCGATGACGTGCGGATCACCGTGCGGTACAATCCCCGCTTTCTCCCGTCGGCGCTTTTCGCCGCCATCCACGAGGCGGGGCACGCGCTGTACGAGCAGGGGCTGGACCCGGCGCACCGGCGCACCCCCATGGGCAACGCCGTGTCGCTGGGCGTCCACGAAAGCCAGAGCCGCCTCTGGGAGAACATGATCGGCCGGTCGCCCGAGTTTTGGGCGCACTACTTCCCACGCCTGCAGGCGCTTTTCCCCGACGAGCTGGCGGACGTCTCCGCGGCGGAATTCGTCCGAGCGGTCAATGTGGTGCGACCGTCGCTGGTGCGCGTCGAGGCCGACGAGGTCACCTATGCGCTGCACATCCTGGTGCGCTTCGACATCGAGCGGGCCCTGGTCAACGGCGCCGTCGGGCCCGACGGCCTGCCGGAGCTGTGGCGTGAACGGATGCGGCATTACCTGGGAATCGCCCCGGCGGACGACCGCGATGGCGTCCTGCAGGACATCCACTGGGCCATCGGCTCATTCGGCTACTTTCCTACCTACGCGCTGGGTAACCTGTACGCCGCCCAACTCCGCGAGGCGATGCTTCGCGAAATCCCCGATCTGGTGGCCCAGGTGGGCCGGGGACTGTTCCAGAAGCCGTTGGAGTGGTTGCGGGAGCGTGTGCACCGGCCGGGGCGGCTCCACCCGGCACCGGAGCTCATCCGCCGGGCCACTGGCGCCCCGCCCGACGCGTCTCATTTCATCCGGTATATCCGGACGAAATACGGCGCGCTGTACAACCAGGCGCTCTGACCGCCGGCCGCCATGGGCGGATCCCGCGGTTGGCGTCGCGGCAGCCGGAGACAACGCGGCTCGCAGACCGACTGCCTCGTCTGATGGCACCCGTGCGCCAAAGAACCGGGTGCCCCGCATCTCCGGGCAGCTCGAAATCGAACTTCCCCTCGAAGGCTTCGTATAGTAGGATTCGTTGTTTCAACCTCAGGCAAGGAGATCGCATGATGCCCGTACTTCGCTTCCTTCGAACCGCAATCGCCCTCTTGGCCGTATGCGCCCTGGCGGTGCCGGCCATGGCGGCCGATGTGGAAATTCCCGACTATTCCAACATACCCCGTGACCAGGTGCCCGAGGCCTACAAGTGGCGCGTCGAGGACATCTACCCCGACCTGGCCGCGTGGGAGGCGGAAAAGCAAGCCGTGATCGGCATGACCGGCGAACTCGATGCCCGGGCCAAGGACTGGACCGCGTCGGCCGACCGGATGTACGCCTTCGTCGACTGGCTCAGCGGCGTCCAGCAGCGCGCCATGCGCCTGTTCATCTACGCCAGCCTACAGGGTGACGGCGACCTGTCCAATCCGCTCTACAAGAAGATGCAGGGCGAGCTGCAGATGGTGTTCGTGAATTTCCAGTCCAAACTCGGCTTCATCAATCCCGACATCCTGAAGCTCGGTCAGGAGACGATTGACGCCTACGTCAAGGCCGAGCCGCGACTGGCGCCCTGGAAGGTGGGCTTTGACCAGGTGCTCCGCGAAAAGGACCACATCCTCCCCGCCGAGCAGCAGCGGCTGGTGGCGCTCACGGGCATGTTCGCCGGCGCGCCAAGCCAGGCGTCCACCATACTCAACGACCTGGATATCCCCCGGCCTGAGGTCACCCTGTCTGACGGCACGAAGGTCATTCTGAATCAGGCCAACTACCAGAAGTACCGCGCCTCGGCCAACGCGGCCGACCGCCGGCTGGTGATGGAAACCTACTGGGCCAACCAGAAGCAGTACGCCAACACCTTCGCCGTGCTCCAGGATGCCGCGATCAAGCAGCACCTGTACCGGGCCCGCGTCAACAATTACAGCGACTGCCTCAACGCCGCCCTGTTCGGCAACGACATCGACCCGGCGGTCTACCATAACCTGATCCAGACCGTCCGCGAGAACCTGGCGCCGCTGCACCGCTACCTGCGCCTGCGCCAGAAGCTGCTGGGGCTCCCCGAGATGAAGTACGGGGACGTCTACGCCTCGGCCGCCAAGTCCGTGGAGAAGCGCTACGCCTTCGACGAGGCGCGCCGGCTCGTGCAGGCCGCCATGCGGCCCCTCGGCTCCGACTATGCGGCCGCTCTGACCAAGGCGTTCGACGATCGCTGGATCGACATCTACCCCAACAAGGGCAAGGAGTCGGGCGCCTACTCCTCCGGCATCTACGGCGTACATCCCTACGTCAAGATGAACTACGACGGCTCCTACAGCGACGTCTCCACGCTGGCCCACGAGCTCGGCCACGCCATGCACTCCTATTTCTCGAACAAGACCCAGCCGCTCCCCACGTCCCAGTACCCCATCTTCCTGGCGGAGATCGCCAGCACCTTCAACGAGAACATGCTCATGCACGAGCTGCTCAAGTCGGAAACCGACGACGAGCTGAAGCTCTTCCTGCTGGATGGCTACATGGAGCGTTTCCGCGCCACCCTGTACCGCCAGACGCTGTTCGCCGAGTTCGAGCTGGCGATGCACCAGCACGTGGAAAAGGGCCAGACGCTCACCCCCGACTGGCTCAACGCCAAGTATCTCGAGCTCACCCGCGCCTACTACGGCCACGACCAGGGGGTGTTGAACGTCGAGGACTACATCCAGTACGAGTGGTCGGGCATCCCGCACTTCTACATGAACTATTACGTCTTCCAGTACAGCACCGGCATCGTGGCCTCGATGGCCCTGTCCGACAAGGTGATGGCCGGCGGCCCGGCCGAGCAACAGCGGTATCTCAAGTTCCTGCAGGCCGGCGGCAGCAAGTTCCCGCTGGACACGCTGCGCGACGCCGGCGTCGACATGTCCGACCCCGCAACGGTCCAGGCGGCCATGCGCCAGTTCGACGGCATGGTGAGCGAGATGGAGAAGATCGCGGCGCGGCTGGAGAAGAAACAGGCCGGTCGATAAGACGTCGCAAGATTCCGGATGATGATCATCGGCCGGATCCGTCGGATCCGGCCGATTTTTTTATTCCTTGACGAGTTCCACGCGACGGTTTCGGGCGCGCCCCAGTTCGGTGGCGTTGTCCGCGACCGGTTTCGATTCGCCTAGCCCCTTCGCCTCGAGCCGGCCGGCGTCGATCCCCTGCCCCGCCAGGTAAGCCTTGACCGCCTCGGCCCGCCCCTGCGACAGCTTCAGATTGTGCGCGTCGTCGCCCACCGAGTCGGTGTGCCCCTCGATGGTGAGCCGCCAGGCCGGTTCGGCCTTGAGGATCCGGATCACCTCGTCGAGGACCGGCTTCGATTCCGGTCGAATGGCCGTCGAGTCGACGTCGAACAGTATGCCGTAGAGCCGCGAGCGGCCGGTCGCGGCAAGATCCTTCCGGAGCTCGCCGCCCACGGAGCCGGACCAGTGGGGGCAGCCGCCCACTTCGGGCGACACCTTCCGGCCGTCCCAGTTGCCCGCCGGCGCCGCCTCCTTGTCGGAGCCCCGCCACCAGAACCCGCGGAACGAATTCCCGTCGGGCGCGAACACCAGAATCGCCGGCCCCGCGTTCCCATCGCCCTCTTCCGTCCACTGGATCTTAATGACCCGCCCTTCGATGGCGCCCTCGAGGATGCCGTCCTTGTACTCGTAACAGCCGGCCAGAGCGGTGCCCTGCTGGCGGACGTGAAACAGGGAATAGCTGCTCTCGTAGGTGCCGGATATGTCGCTCGATCCCTTGGGTACCGCCGGGAGTTCGCCGAACCCGCGGATGGCGAACAGCTCGGTCCACTCCTCGCTGCCGTGATTGTCCTCGACGGTCAGGCGCACCCAGCGCCCCCTGGCCGGCTTGACCGCCGGGAACGCCTGCCGATTGACGCCCTCCTGCAGCTCGGCGCGGAGCACTTCGACGAAGCCGGCATCGGACGACGTGTCGGAAATCTCCACGACCACGTGCCGGGCGGCTGAGCCCGGCGTGTCCACGCCATCGGTGTCGAACTCGAAACGCTGGATGGTCGCCGGCGCCAGCAGTTCGAAGACGAACACGTTATCCCGGACCTTGCCCGTCTCGCTGGCCCAGCCGGAGGCGGAACACTCGTCGATGAGCCCAACCACCGGCCAGCCGCCGTAATACGCCGGTTCCACCACCGGCAGCGTCCCCGCATGCAGGGCCAGCAAGTTGACGGCCTCGGCCGCCAACGCGGCAACGCCTCCGGCGGCCAGAATGGCCATAATCACGAGACATCTTAAGTAGCGGCTCATGAATACCCTCCTTTGGGGGGACCTGGAACCTGGGTTCTGTGAGCTAGGACCTGGGACCTAGGTCCAGTGATCTGGGCTCTGGAATCTAGGACCCAGCACCCAGATCCTAGGTCCCAATCCGAAAGCAATATTTTCCAAGTTCCAGCCGATTCACCCTTTCACCGATTCACCCATTCACCGTCCCACCAAATCACTGTGTCAACAATCCTTCACTCAAGATAAAGCCGTCCGAAATGGTCTGCTTCAGCGTCACCTTCAGCCGGCCGCCCTCCAGGGTGAGCACAGCCTCGGCCAGCGCGCCGGCGACCCGCTTGTTCAATGTCGCCGCAGTCCCCTTGACCGTGCCGCGGATCTCGTTGTTCATGAACTTGAGCGTGACTTCGCACCCCTCCTGAATGACGGTGAAGTTGCCGCCGCCCACGTTGCGCTTCTGGCCCACATTGATCGCCGAGGAGCCCTGAACGTCGGCCACCGTTAACACGCCTGTCCACGATCCGGAGATGTCGCTGCATGGCCCGTCGGTCTCCCGGTTGAGGATCTTGGCCAGTTCCCGGAGAGCTTCCGGCGTGAACATGTCCGCCGGCAGCTGCTCCTCCAGCTCGTTGGGGAACCACTCCTTGGTGGGCCCAGGGCGCGGGAGATAATTGTAGCGCTCCTGATACACGTGGCCGAGTTCGTGGATGATGATCTTGGCGATGGCCAAGGCGCTTCGCGCCTCGCCGCCGCCGCCCGACGAGTACCAGCCGTCCTGGTTGAATTTGACCGTATTGGCATCAATGGTCTGGCCGCCGGCCGCCATCGCCATGGAGGATTGCAGGCCGGTGTAGATGAACTTCAGATTGGAATCGTTCAGGCAGTCCACCAGCCGCTGCCGGTCGGCCCGGGCCAGATTGGACCATGTCCCCTTGTCGAGCTGGTACTTGAGCGCGGCCAGGATGGTCGGCACCTGCAGTTCGGCGAACACGCCGGCGTCGCGCCCCTGCTCAGCCACCAACTGCACCCGGGGCCGCGTGGCGGACTCGTAGTACTCCTTGATGGCGTCCGTATCCACTGGCGCCGCCGCGGCGCCGGCGGCGATCAGGCACAGGCAGACCAGCGTCAAGGCGCTTCGGATTCCGTTAACCATGTTGCCTCCTCGTCGGGCCACCGCTCCGGAAGGCGCACCGATCGCCTCGAAGGGCGCCGATTCAGAACAGATTTTGACAGATAGACTGCTCCCATTGTGTCGGAACAGGGCGCCGGTGTCAACGGCTTCGCCAACATGCACGGATGGACGTTTGATCAGACAGAACGAAAACGATCCTCGATGACGAGTGCGAGTACGATTACGATCAAGATTAATCAGTTACTCCCGCTTTTCTGACAATTTTTGGCAGGATTTTGGCCGCCCGATCGGCCGGGTCACCCAACTCATCATTGGCCGGCACCATCCACCCATTCACGACGAAAATAGCCAGGCGCAGCACCGCAAACGCGGGGCAGCGCCTGGAAGGCCAACTCGTTGACGCGCCGCGCCCCGGGTTCGGGGCGCGAGGAAAGAGTGACGGCGATCTCCACGCTTCCCCGCGCCCCTGTTCAGGGGCGCGCCGTGCCAATCGATTCGACTTTCCAGGCGCTGCCCGGCTTCGCCGGGCTGCGCCTGGCTATTGTCTTCGAAACCGGAAGGGCGTGCTGAAGACCCGGCATGGCGGCACAGAGCTGGAGTGAACGATCATGCTCCTTTGGTTCCGGCTACGCCGGGTTGGGATGACGAACTACGAGCACGAACGCTCAACTCTCAAACCACAACCCTCAACATCTTTTGTAACTGCGAACTTGCGAACCTATGAAGGTGTCACCAAGTGTATAATGATCACAACGTTATCCGGCTGTCCCTAAATCGAAGCGATCATATCCCTCGACGAGGTGGTGATGATCGGTCGGACGATCGCCCATTATCGGATCATCGAGAAACTCGGCGAGGGCGGGATGGGAGTGGTGTACAAGGCCGAGGACACCGCCCTGCAGCGCACCGTGGCCCTCAAGTTCCTGCCGCCCGAGCTCACCCGCGACGCGGAGGCCAAACAGCGCTTCCTCCACGAGGCGCGGGCGGCGGCGCGGCTGGACCATCCGAACATCTGCACGGTGTACGAGGTGGGAGAAAGCGACGGGCAGCTGTTCCTGGCCATGGCGTGCTACGAGGGGATGACGCTGCGGGAGAAGCTCAAGGCGGGGCCCCTGCCCTGGGCCGAGGCGGCGGCGCTGGCGATGCAGGCGGCGGCCGGGCTGTCGGAGGCGCACGCCCACGGCATCGTCCACCGGGACATCAAGCCGGCGAATCTCTTCCTCACGTCCAAGGGTCAGTTGAAGCTCCTGGACTTCGGGCTGGCCAAGCTCACCGGGGCGTCGGTGCTCACCAAGAGCGGCTCCACCATGGGTACGGCCGCGTACATGTCTCCGGAACAGGTCGCCGGCGGGGCGGCGGAGGCGCAGTCGGACGTCTGGTCGCTGGGGGTGGTGCTGTACGAGATGGTGTCCGGCCGGACGCCCTTCGCCGGTGATTACGCCCAGGCGGTGATGTACGGGATCCTGAACGAGGCACCGGTCCCGCTGGAGAAGCTGGGTATCGCCGCGCCGGCGGCCTTGCAGGAGATCCTCACGAAGAGCCTGGTGAAGCGGCCGGAGGAGCGGTACGCCTCGGCCGAGGAACTGGGGCGGGCGCTGGCGGCGTGCCTGGGGCCGGAGGAGAGCGCAGCGGCGCTGGCGTTGCTGCGTCCGACCCGCGTCCGGCGGCGGTGGCTGGTGCCGGCGACCGTGGCGGCGGTCGCAGTTCTTCTGGCGCTCTTCAGCCTGATGGCCTGGCGGAGCGAGTGGTGGCCGTTCCAAGCGAAAGCGCCGCTGATCCGGTTGGCGGTGCTGCCGCTGGCGAACCTGAGCGAGGACCCGGCGCAGGAGTACCTGAGCGACGGGCTGACGCAGGAGCTGATCAACCAGCTGGGGCGTCTGCACCCGGCGACGCTGAGCGTGATCGCGCGCACCTCGGTGATGCGGTACAAGAAGAGCGACAAGGGGGTGGACCAGATCGGGCGGGAGCTGAACGTCGACTACGTGCTGGAGGGGAGCGCGCAGCGGGAGGGGGGCCGGGTGCGGATCAACACCGAGCTGATCCGGGTGAGCGACCAGGCGCAGCTGTAGGCGGACGCGTTCGAGCGGGAGATGGCGGGGATCCTGGCGCTGCAGAGCGACGTGGCGCGAAAGGTGGCCGGGGCGCTCGCCTTGAGACTGCTGCCGGCGGAGCAGGCGCGCCTGGCCAATGTCCGCACCGTCAACCCGGAGGCCCACGAGGCGTATCTCCAGGGGTCCTACCACTGGATGAAGCTGACGCCGGGCGACCTCGACACTGCCAAGCGCTACTTCGAGCTGGCCTTGTCCAAGGATCCGGACTGCGCGCCGGCCTACGAGGGCCTCGCTCGGGTGTGGACGGCCCGCCAGGGCCGCGGGATCACCTTGCCCGAGTTGGCCGGGCCCAATGCGAAGCAGGCGGCCCTCCGCGCCCTCGCGCTCGACGACACTTCCTCGGAAGCCCACGCGGCCCTGGCCATGGTCAAGGGAGAGGTCGACTGGGACTGGGCCGGCGCCGATGCCGAGTGGAAACGGGCCCTCGAAATCGACCCCAACTCCGCGAGCGCGCACGCATTCTACGCCATGTACCTGGGGATTGTGGGACGCCTGGATGAAGCTCTCCTGCACGTCCGCCAGGCCATCGAACTGGATCCCTTCAACGCCCGTTTCCACTCCTACCATGCGGCGGTGCTTTACTATAACCGGCGGTATGAAGAGTCGCTCGCCGCGGCCGGCACTGCGCTGTCCCTGCAGCCTGACGATGCCGGCGCTGAGGGAGTCCAGCAGATGGTGTACATCGCCAAGGGGATGCGGGATGAACAACTGGCCCAGCAGCGGAAGCGGATCGCCAGGGATCCCGAGCGCATGGCGGTGTTCCAGCAGGGCCTGGCGGAAGGGGGGTACGAGGGCGCCCAACGGCGCATCGCCGACCTCCTCGCGGTGAGGTACGAAAAGACCGGGGGAGTCCCGGAACACACGGCCCGCCGTGTCTACATGCCCTGCGCGATCGGATTGCGTTACATGGACGCACGCGACTACGACCGGGCCATGGATTGGCTCGAGGAGGCGTACAAAGTGCGGGATCCGAACGTCGCCGCCCTCATCCGGCCGCTCTACGACCCCCTGCGTGCCAACCCGCGTTTTCAGGCGCTGGCCCGCAAGCTGAACCTGCCGTGGGCGCTGAACCGGTGACGGTTGGATCCTCTCCTCAATCGGAGCCGGCCCGGGACCGCCCGTTGACCGGGGCCGCCAGGCCCGAAACGCAGCGAGGTTCGTCTTTGGTACGAACAGGTCCCTGGAATTGATCCCGGGGCCTGATTTTTTCCGTGTGTTCCTGCGCAGGCTGCCCCTAACTACCCGTGCCCAGGACCTCCCCCGGCGGGACATGGGCAACGGGTGTGCCGAAACACCGGCTGGTTGCGGTATAATGAAGCCAAACTATCCGGCGTGATTCGGGCGACTTCACCGTTTTACTTCACGGGGCAGCATGATCGGCCAGACGGT
>Ga0209201_1004318_pt1 | contig 11555 bp, 14 predicted proteins | sample AD_UKC055_MetaG_FD_184411 | JGI IMG/M metagenome (GOLD analysis project Ga0209201, IMG submission 184411) | Active sludge microbial communities of municipal wastewater-treating anaerobic digesters from USA - AD_UKC055_MetaG (SPAdes) (version 2) | ecosystem: Engineered > Bioreactor > Anaerobic >... | reverse complement strand
CTCCGGCCCGCTGGTAATGTCTTTGCAGCTTGGCCAGAACCTCTTTGCGTGTCAGTTGACTCATATCAGGGTCCATTCCCTTCGGGTAACACCCCTTTTTGAGGCAACCAATGGCTTACTCGACCATCTTCTCCTCGCCCGGGTAACAATCTTTTTGAGTCAAATCGGGTGCGCGCGCGTCCGGTTTATTCCCTTTCGCTTCCGCGCGGCCTGTGATTAACTCGCGCAGGTGAAAGTGAACCTTGGCATCTGGGACAAGTTGACGCCGGTGGTGATCTTCCTGCTGTTCATCGCGGGCATTTTGCTGGTGGGGATGTGGTATCTGCCGCTCATCGAGCAGAACCGGCGGATGCGCAAGGAAAACCTCCGGCTCGACAACCTGGTTCGCAAAGAAGAGGAGACCTGTCGGCAATTGCGCACATCGGTTGATGCGTTGCGCTACGACCCCAAAGCCGTGGAACGGCTCGCCAGGGAACAGTTGGGCTATGCCAAACCGGGCGAGATAGTCATTCGTTTCGAAGAACCCCGCTCCAACAGCGCGGCCACGCGATGAGGCTCCCAAACGGGCCCTAGTCCGCAATCCCCTCATCTGGACTAGGGGCGGCCGTCAGCCGGTCCCGGGCCCTCAGGTTTATTTCGGCCTGGGGCAATAATCGGCTCAGACATCCCGACCCGTTGGAAACGACGTGAGTCTAATCCCCACCTCGCCATACCCCCTCCCTCTGCCGTGGTTCCTCCGTAGTACCTCCGTTGCTCCTCCGTCCCTCATCCGACCGGCGATCGGAGGTGGAACGGAGGAGGGACGGAGGAGCAACGGAGGAAGGACGGAGGAATCAGCCTGCGACGACGGTATTGGCATCTATTTGCCGGGCCAGGAACTCCTGGCACGGAGGAATCCACACGGGTTGTTCCGGTGGCCACCAAGCGCACCCTTACGACAGAAAACGCGGGATTCCTGCAGAAAACAGTCCTCTGTTGGCAGCAGGGAGATTCCTCACAGCCTCGGAATCCGTCCGGCAGGTCAGGAGTCCCGGGACCAGGCTGCGGGATTACGGCCGGCTCTTGTCCATTGCCGCCAAGCTACGCATGGTCAAAGTCCGCTCCTGGCCGTTGAAAATAACCACGACGGAATCGGCCAGGATTTCCTTGCAGATGACGCGGACGCGGCCCAGGTTGCAGACCACCGTGCCTTCTTCGCCCGGTTCGAAGGTGCGGTTGTTGATGATGGCCAGGGGGCGCTCAGCGGGGCCGGAAATCCCCTTCAACTCCAGCTCTGCGACGGCGACAGGGGCATTGGTTTGGATGATTACAGTGGTCTTGACGTGCCGTTTGGAATTCGGGAAGAAAGGGTCTCTTCCTTCCTGCGGCGTGGCCGGATTGATGAAGACAGACTTGGGAGGCTCTGGCTCCGCAGGCGCGGCTTTGGCTGACGCCGGTGATTTGGCGCCCGGCTTGGCTGGGGCGCCCGCCGGGGGTTGGTTGGCGCGGGCGTTGCCGAGGGCAAGGCAAAGGCAAACGGCTGCGCACGGAAGAATCCAGGTGCAAAGCGCAGGGCATCGGTTTTGCATAAGACGCATAAGAGGGTTCAGGACGGGTTAACTTTGACCAGGGTGACAATGTCCATCTTGAACGACAGCTCCTCTTCCCCGGCGAGTGGGGAAGCGCCTTTGAAGTCGAGGGTGAGGTTCAAGAGGCGGACATGGGGGTTTTGGTTTTCGAAGTCGGCGATGAACCGGCCCAGGTCGTGGAAGTGGGCGGTGCCGGCGATAGTCAACGAAGCCTGTTTGTAGGGGAAGTTGGGGAACAGGTTGACATCTGACGCTTGTCCAAGCTGGCTGAATTGCGGGATGTTAACTGCCGGATAGGAGGCCTTGAACTTGTTGAGCGAGTTGATGACCCAGGCATACAGGTCGCCGGAGGCAACGTCGCTTTCCGCCGCGGTGAGAGCCTTCTTGACCTCGTCCAGGTCGGCCTGGATGGGCTTGGCGCGCTGGATTGTCTCGCGCACGAGCTGGAGTTTCTGGGCGGCAGCCGTCTTTTGCTGTTTGAGCCTGGCGAGCTTGTCGTTCTGGTGCCGGATCAGGGCGAAGTAGAGTCCGGTGATGGCCATCAAGGTGACCAGGCCGACCAGGACAAGCTGATTGCGCTTCTCTTTAGGGAGTTTGCGTAAGTTCATCGCGTTATCTCCGGGTAGTGGCATTCAAGAGTGAAGATCACGCTCCGTTTGCCGGTCAGGGCGGAAATTTCGGGGGCTGCGAGGCTCTTGAGGGTGATGCCGTTGGTTTTGACGAGCACTTGTTTGAAGTAGGGGTTCCTGGCCAGCGCTTCCCGGTACTTGTTCAGCCCGTCGCCGGGGTTGAAAGCGGAGTCGGCGCCTTCGAGCGTGAGCAGGGTGTTCTCGGTGGCAGTGGCCGGCTTGCCGGGGACGAAGACGCCGCTCTCGTTGGTGCGGGCCTTGGTGCCGGCGAAGGTGGTGTAGAGCTGCTCGACGCGCAACCGGAGCAACTGGACTTCGTCAAATGTGGTTTGCTGGAGGGCGTTGAGGAGAGTGCCGTTGAGGAGGCGGTTGGCGGACAACTGCCGCAGCCCAGCGAGCTTCCCCTTGATGTCCGCGGTCCTGGTTTGGTTATCGAGGACGAGCTGGTATTCGCTGGAATGGGAGTTGATCGTCGCTTCAAGGCGGCCGACTTCGCTGTGGTCGAGAATGGACTTGAGCTGCAGCGAGCTGCTCCAGGCCAGTATCAGCGCCACGATCAGCCCGGCCAGCCAGAGGGAACGCTTGACAGGGTCGCGACGCCGCGTTTCCTCGGCGGCCTTGGCTTCGGCAAGAAGGTTGAGGCGAATCATAAGTTTCAACTCCTGGGTTAGAGCACCGAGAGGGCGGCGCCCAGCGCGACGGTGAGTTGGGGCGCGATCTGCTCGATTTCGACGGTTTGCTGCAGCGGCAGTTCCATTTGCAGGAAGGCGGTCGGCTTGAGAAGCTGGCAGTCCACCATCATCTCGCGCTGGAGCGTCTGCAAGATGAATTCGGACTGGGCCGGTCCGCCGGTGAAAAAGGCCTGGGTGACGGCCTGATCCTGCTGATGCTCGAAGAAGTCTATCGAGGCGCGCAACTCGCGGCCTAGCGGCAGGAGAAGGGTTTCAAGCTGAGTCTGAACTTCCTGGGGCATGCCGATCTTGATTCCTTCGGCCTCGGCGTAGCTGATCCCGAGGTTCTCGGCCAGGTCGGAGGTCATGCGATCTCCACCGATGGCCACGACGCGGCTGAGGATCAGTTCGCCTGCTTGCAGGAGGCAAATCGAGGAGCTCTTGAAGCCGAGATCCACCAGGGCGACGGTCCCCTTCTCAACAAGACCGGGCATTGCCATCTCGAACGTGTTGACAGGCGCCACCAGGGCCGGGATTACGGAGTCGGCGACCAGGCCGGCAGCTTTGGCGGCCTGTGCAAAGTCCTCGACGAGTTGCTTGCGGGCGGCGGCAACGAGCACTTTCTGCTTGATGACGCTGCTTGTGGCAGGGGGTTTGTTGTTTGGTTTGCCTTGGCCTACGGGAGCGCTGATGTGGCAGTCGAACACGTGGCCGGGCAGATCCTGCTGGAGATAGGATTTGGAATTGAGTTTGAGAACCTGGCGCAGGTCCTTGGCGGCCAGGCGGGGGAGGTCGGCGTGTCGCACCTGGGCGTCGTTGGCGCCAACCGTGAGGCAGACATGACGGGTCCGTGACCTGAGAAGCTGGTTGATCGCCTTGAGATGCTCGCCGAGCAGGTCCAGCGACAGACTCTTCTCATAGATTGGGGCGTCGAGGAGGGTATAACCGCCCAGGGCGAAGCCCTGGCCGCGACGCGACACATGCACCGCCTTGGTGGTGCGGCTGCCGAGATCCACGGCCATTATCTGGTCGCGCTTCTGGCCGATTGCACTGTCAAAAAATGGCAGACCCATGCACGTTACCTTTACACTTACCGGCTTTGCTACACGCCGCAGATTCTCTCCACGTCTCGCCAAAGCCTGCGCGGTGCGGCATGTTCCGCGCACAGCCTTCCGGTCAAGGGGCGTTCCCCGCCCCACAAACGTGAACCATTGTCGAGTTGCCTTTAGACAGCACATCCAGGGCCAAAGTTGGCGGCGCAGATTTGCGCCGACGGGACACTGGTGGAGCCGCCAGTTATTGTTGATATAAACGTTCTGGTCCTGGACTGGCGCCGGTTGTTCCGTCATTCGACGAGTGTGTCCCCGAACTGGACATTCATGCCCGGTTACTCAGTCAACCCGCCCAAGCCCATCAGCACCTTGAACTGGATCACGGGGGCATTCCGCATGCGGGCAGCCTCATCGCCTCCATCGCCGAGGATAGATCTGCAGACTACGTTTTCCCAAGTCATACGACCCCGGCCCAATGCGAGCTTGACTTCCGGCATGTGATGGCCTGAAATTGGCTGCAATAGCGGCGAACGCACTGGACGCATGAAGGCCAAGAGAATACTGGTAGTCGAAGATGACAAAGTCGCGCAGAAGCTGATCGCGGACACTCTAAGGTCCGCAGGCTACGAAGTCGCGACGGCGCACGATGGCGCCACCGCGGTAGCAAGTGCGCGGGAACTGGAACCGGACCTGGTTACCCTGGACATCCAACTGGCCAAGAACTCGCCCGACGATTCTTGGGACGGGTTCAGCGTGGCCTCCTGGCTGCGGCGGATAGCCGGAGGCAAGCCGAAGCCCGCGATCATCGTGGTTTCCGGACTGGAGCCGGGCCAGATCATCGAGGGCGCCGCCGAGGTCGGCGCCTACACTTTCCTGCCCAAGCCGTTTACCAAAGAGAAGCTGCTGAACCTTGTCGCCGAGGCGTTGAAGGCAACGGCCGAGGCTTCGCCGGATCAGCCCGGAACCTCAAGCCCGGCCTGACGGGATCGTTTAAGGCGAGGGGTTCGACCGATGTGCCGGCACAATCGGCGGATAAGGCTTTGACAGCGCGGGGCGATGCGCTAGCCTCGGCCTCGACTATGAGACTTGGCATTAATACGTTTCTCTTCACCTCACCGTTTACGAACGACAGCACCAGGTTGTTCCGGCAATTCAGGCAATGGGGGGTTGAGACGGTCGAGATACCGATCGAGGACCCGTCGCACATTGACCCGGCGCATGTGAAGCGCGAGCTGGACCGGCACGGGCTGGTCTGCGGCTCGATTTGCGCCTGCCTTGGGCCGGACCGCGATTTGCGCGGCACCCCCCAGCAACAGCGCAACAGCCTGAACTACCTGAAGCGGGTGATTGACCAGATGGTCGTGCTCGATTGCCGGTCGGTGGTCGGGCCGGTGTATTCGTCGGTGGGCCGCGCGGAAGCGGTGCCGCCCGCCGAGTACCGGAAGCAATGGAAGACGGTCGTCAGGAATCTCAAGATCCTGGCCGCCTACGCGCAGCAGCGGGGGAAGCAGATTTGCCTGGAGCCGCTCAACCGCTTCGAGACGGATTTCATCAACACCTGCGACCGGGCGCTCCGGATGGTCAAGGCCGTGGGCAGCCCGGCGCTCAAGCTGCACCTCGACACGTTTCACATGAACATCGAGGAGAAATGCCAGGGCGCGGCCATTCGCAAAGCGGGCAAGCTGCTCGGCCACTTCCACGCCTGCGGAAGCGACCGCGGCACACCCGGCAACGACCACATTTGCTGGGACTGCATCGCCAAGGCGCTCAAAGCCATTCACTACCAGGGCGACGTGGTAATCGAGTCCTTCACGACCGACGTGAAAGTGATCGCGCGCGCGGCGGCCATCTGGCGGCGCATCGAGCCGACCCGCAATGAGATTGCGGTCAAGGGCCTCAAGTTCCTGCGCAAGACGCTTGTGCCGGCCTGAGCGCAGAAAGATTGTGGGGCCGGCAGGGACGCGTTCCACCGCGTCCCGGGAATCTCGGCAAGAACCGGGACGCGGTGGAACGCGTCCGTAGCACTAATAGCATGACAGTTTTCAACAGCAAGAAGCTCGGCGCCCTGACCATGGGCGTGTTGTTATTGGCCCAGCCGGCACTGGTGTCTGCGGCGGACGCTAACCGATGGCCGTTAATCGAGGATCGTCCCGGGGAAAAGGGTTTCCTGCGCATCTTCAACGGCAAGGACCTCACCGGTTGGAATGGAGATCCGAAGCTCTGGTCGGTCAAGGACGGCGCCATCACCGGCCAGACCACGGCCGACAATCCGACCAAAGGCAACACGTTCCTGATCTGGACTAACGGGACGGTGGCCGACTTCGAGCTGCGGTGCTCGTTCAAGCTTAGGCCGGGTGATGCCAAGGGTTTCGCCAATTCCGGCATCCAGTATCGCAGCAAGGTTTTCGATCCGACGAACTGGGTCGTGGGCGGCTACCAGGCCGACATGGAGGCGGGGCCAGACTACACCGGCATTCTCTACGAGGAGCGGATGCGGGGCATCCTGGCTTTGCGCGGTCAGAAGGTTCTCCTGGACAAGGAGGGCAAGAAGCAAGTGGTAGGATCAGTGGGCGCTGGGGCCGAAATCGGGGCCGCAATCAAGACGGGCGACTGGAACGAATACGTGATCATCGCCAAGGGCAACCGCCTCCAGCACATCATCAACGGCAAGCAGGCCGTGGATGTGGTGGACGAAGACGAGGCCAAACGGGCTCTAAGCGGCGTGCTGGCGCTCCAGCTCCATGCCGGCCCGCCGATGATGGCGCAGTTCAAGAACCTGCGCATCAGGAAGCTGTAGTTGGCGGGAGGGCGAGCGTCCCCGCGAGCCCTGACTGATCAGGCCATCCGCCAGGACAGGGCTCGCGTGGGCGCTCGCGCCCTCCCTTGCGGCCTTTACACGCTGTTGAGCACATCAATCAACTGCCGCAGGCGGCTGTAGTCCTTGCGGTTGAAGTTGAAGGCGATGCGCGGCAAGTCCAGGTGATCGTCGTCCGCTACTTCCTCCGGCGTCGGCTTGATACGCTTGATCGGCGCGCCGATGTTGATGTCGGCGAAGTCCTCGTTCATTGCCTGGAGGGCGGAGTCGCTCGGGGCGTGTTTGAGCCGGATGACAAACAGGTCCTTCACGAAGCGGCTGGAGTGGAAGTTCCGGTAGAACCGCGTGATGATCTTGACCGCCTGATCCACGTCGTCGGTGATCTGGTAGAGGTTCAGGTCTTCGGGCGAGATGAGTTGGTCGCGCAGCAGGTGCTCGCGCACCTGGCGGTCCCAGGTCTTCCAGAACGTGCCGCCGGGGCGGTCAATCAGCACCAGCGGCATCAACTGGCTCTTGCCGGTCTGCATGAGGGTCAGGGCCTCGTAGCCCTCGTCCATCGTGCCGAACCCGCCCGGGAAGAGGGCGATGGCATCCGAGTGCCGGATGAAGATCAGCTTGCGGGTGAAGAAGTACTTGAAGGTGATGAGCTTCTTGTCTTCGCGAATGAACGGGTTGGCGCTTTGTTCCCAGGGCAGGCGAATGTTGACGCCGAAGCTCTTTTCCGGGCCGGCCCCCTCGTGGCCGGCCTGCATGATGCCCGGGCCGGCGCCGGTAATGACCATGAAACCCGCCGCAGCCACCTTCCGGCCAAACTCGACCCCCTGCTGATATTCCTGGCGTGACGGCAGGGTCCGGGCGGAGCCGAACATGGTGACCTTGCGCACGTGCGCGTAGGGAGCGAAAAGCTTGAAGGCATAACGCAACTCGCGCAGCGCCGTTTGGATCACCCGCACGTCGCCGGTATGCTCCACGTCCTTCAACAGTTTGAGGGCGTTCTCGACGATATCAGCCACACTGTCCTCGTTGTGGCCGCCCCCTTGGTAGTCAATGAGCGCCTGAATGCGCCTCAGGAGTTCGGGGTCTGCGGGTGCCTTCGTTGCTCGCTTCATGGGCCGAGCATAGCCTGAAGCCGGTCGAAAGCAACCGCGCGCTACCGTTCCGGCTGGTCAGAAATGCCGCAGCAGCTCCGTCGGCTCGACCTTCGTGAGGTCGGCGGGGACGTTCTTCTGGATCTTGGCGCGCACTTGCGGCTCCAGTTCGTTCAGGAGCTGGTGGTTGATCTCACGGCTGGCAGCCAGCAGGCAGTATTCCACCTCCGGGCTGCGCGCCAGGGCGTTGAGCCGATGGGCGAGCTGGCGCACGAGGCGCTTGCGCGATTCCAGCTCGATGTTGTGCCGTTCCCCATCCGACATTGCGCCCCGGTTCGCCGCCCCGCCGCCGGAGCGTGGAAAGCGGCCGGCCAAGTCCGTCACCTTCTCTACCAGCTTCTCATGTGCGCCGGCGCTCGCGAACTCCTCCAGCAGCTCCAGGTGCGGTGTTTGGCTCGGGTGGCTATTCCTTAGTCGGTAGGCCTTCAAACATCCAAGGTCGGTGACCACAACCAAAGTATTCTTCATAGGCTTGGTTTGATGTTAAACCGGCCGGGAGAATGCCCCAGCCGATCCTAATTTCTACATTAGCACACTTTGGCGCGACGCGCCTGCTCAAATCAAACCCGGCGGGCGGGATTAGTTGCTCAAACTTCCAATACTTTCTCGAACCGTGTCAGGTTGCGCGGTCGCGACCGCGTGACGAGGGCCACATCCTCCAGCCGGACGCCGCCCAGTTCGGGGTAGTAGAGCCCTGGCTCGACGGTAACCACCTGCCCTGGCTGCAGGGCGCCGGTCGAATGCGAGCCCACGCGGGGCGCCTCATGGATTTCGAGGCCGAGCCCGTGGCCGGTGCCGTGGAAGAAGCCTTCCATGCGGCCGTTGCGCCTGCCGGTTCGGTAGCCTTCGCTGAGGAAGAACTCCTGGACGGCCTTATGCACCTGGGCTGTGGGCACACCAGGGCGCATCTGCTGAAATGCCAGCTTCTGGCCGCGGTGCACCGTATCATAGAGCTTCCGAACCGCTTCACTGGCCCGGCCGCGGACGACTGTGCGGGTAATGTCGCCGAAATAGCCGGTCTTTTGGGAACGGGGGAAGATATCCAGAATAATGGGCTCATTGGCGAGCAACGGCCCGTGGCCCATCTCATGCGGGTCACAGCCCTGCCGTCCCCCCGCGACGATGGTGTACTGAGCCGAGCCGCCCGCCTGCAGGATGGCTGTGTCAATGATGGATCGAAGCTTCTCGGACGTCAGCGGCAGATTGTGATACAACAACCGGCGGCCCTTGCCGATCTTCGACAGGCGCAGCGCCTGGATTGCCTCGGACATGCCGATTTCCGCCATCAACAACGCGGCGCTGACCTTCTTGACCTCGTCGGCGGACTTGCATTCGCGCTCCGGGAAGAAGCTGCCAACGCGGACCTTGACGGCAATGCGGCGGCGCAGCAGATCCACGGCGATGCCATGCGGAAAGTTCTGCGGCACCACGACGTGCCGGATGCCCCGCTCCCGCAGCAGCAGGAGGATAACCTCGGCCAACCCGGGCCGTGCGACGCCCTGGCGGCGGAGTTGCTCCTGGTAACGACCGAGGGACAAAAGGCGGCAGTGAGGGGCCTGGCGGCGGCCACGGTCGAACTCCAAGTCGCTCAGCAGCACGTAATCCCGGCCGCGGTTGCGCAGCCAAATGAACGGGTCCGGCACGAACATGCCCACGGCATACAGCATGTTCGCGTCATGCTCGCTGTCCGCGACCATCAGTAGTGTGTCGGGTGTCTTCATCTCAAACGCCAAAAAGCCGGTCGCCGGCATCTCCCAGGCCGGGGAGAATATAGCCCTTCTCGTTCAGGCACCGGTCAACGGCGGCGGTGAAGATCGGCAGGTTGGGATAATGGGCACGAACGCGCCGAACGCCCTCCGGCGCGGCAACGAGATTGACCATGCGCACGTGCCTTGCTCCCAGTTCAGTCAGCAGGTCCATGGCGGCCACCGCGCTGCCGCCCGTAGCCAGCATTGGGTCAATCAGGATCACCTCGAACGGTCTCAGGTCCGGCGGCAGGCTCTTGTGGTAGGAAGTCGCCCGCAGTGTTGTCTCCTCCCGTTTAAGCCCGATGAAGCCCACGCGCGCGTGCGGAATGAGCTGGAGGATGGAATCCAGCATCCCCAACCCGGCGCGCAGGACCGGCACCAGCACCACCTCGCGCCGCAGGCGGTGGCCGGCGGCCCGGCCCAGGGGAGTCTTGACGCGGAGGGGCGTGACCGCGAACGAGCGGGTCGCTTCGTACACCATGAGAGCGGCGACCTCGCTGAGCACGCGGCGGAATTCCTGCGCCCCGGTGCGCGCATCGCGCAGGCGGGTCAGGTTGTGGCGCACCAGCGCGTGCGTGATGACAGTTACCCCTTTCACCCTTAACGCAGGAACATCGGAGACAGGAAATAGAGCTGCCCGGCCTGGAGTTTGGGAGCTTCCATGCCCAGATCCACTTTCACGACCTTGCCTTCGGTTTGGCCGAATATCTGGAACAGGTCGGAGATGTCGTAGCGCCGCTGGTACTCGATGAGGTTGGCGGTGCGGATGCCGGCGATGGCCTTCGCCCGTCGGACGGCATCTTCAAACGTGCCCAGTTGATCCACAAAGCCCAAATCGAAGGCTGCCGAGCCGGAGAGGATCCGGCCGTCGGCATAAACGGCCCAGTCGCGCTTTAACGTGCGGCCTTGGCCCTTGTTTTTTTGACGCGCCGACTCGCGGCCGGCTGCGACCACGTTGGTAAACTTGGCGTAGGTCTCGTTTATGAGCGCCTGCACCATGTCCCTTTCCTCCTGGGTCATTGAGCCCGGCTCGCGCGAGCCGCTCAACATGTCTTTGTGCTTGCCGCTCTTGAATGTCTCTGGCTGCAGCCCGACCTTGTTCATCAGGCCGCGATAATTCCAGGTGCTGAGGATCACCCCAATGCTGCCGGTGATTGTCAGATCATTCGCCACAATCCAGCGGCAAGGAGCCGACACGTAGTAGCCGCCGGACGCAGCCAGGCTTCCCATCGAGCACACCACCGGCTTGCCACGCGGCTTGGCCTGGAACTCGGCGAGGGCGCGGGCAATTTCATCGGAGGCCAGCACTTCTCCGCCCGGGGAATCCACCTTGAGAATGACCGCCTTGACCTTCTCATCCTCCTCGGCGCGCTTCAACTGCGCTTTGAGTACATGCACCATGTTGTGGCCTCCTTGATCCAGGGCCTGGCTGGTGATGATGCCGTCAACGTCAAGGAGGGCAATTTTGCTGGAGGAGTTGTTGTCTTCCTTGATAACCTCCTCGAGCCGCGGGCCGCCCGCATAGGTGCGCGTGACTCCCACCGGCACAAACCCGGTCACCAGGTGCCCGAGGTTGAAGAGCACGCTGATCGCCAGCAGCACCAGCAGCAGGAGGGCGAAGATCATCCAGCCGCGACTGCGGCGCCGTGGCGGGGTGCCGGATGGGGGCATGATGATCGGCGGGGGTGCCGCCGAGGTTGGGGGAGGGGCGCCCGGCGGGGGCGGAGTGAGCGGCGGCGGAACGTTCTCATCCATACGGCATGCAGACTAGTGCAGCGCCGGGGGGCGGGCAAGCGGCCCCAAACCTTAGCCTTGTGAACAGGAAAGGCATCAATTGGTGAGGAAGGTATTGACACAAGGTCACCAACATGGTGATGTAGAGGTATGCCGGTATATACGAAGCGCAAGACCCGACTCCACGTCC
>Ga0209201_1004311_pt1 | contig 11572 bp, 9 predicted proteins | sample AD_UKC055_MetaG_FD_184411 | JGI IMG/M metagenome (GOLD analysis project Ga0209201, IMG submission 184411) | Active sludge microbial communities of municipal wastewater-treating anaerobic digesters from USA - AD_UKC055_MetaG (SPAdes) (version 2) | ecosystem: Engineered > Bioreactor > Anaerobic >... | reverse complement strand
TCCGACGTGGGCTCCAAGCCCTTCGCCCGCATCCTGGCCGACCACGTCGCCGCCCACCGCAAGCTCATGGACCGCGTCGAACTGGACCTGGGCTCCAGCCCCGCAGCCCTCGACACGCCCACCGACAAGCGGATCAAGGCCTTCAGCGAGGCCGACCCGCATCTGGCCGTCCTGTATTTCCAGTTCGGGCGATACCTGCTGATCTCCGGCAGCCGCCCGGGCAGCCAGCCCGCCAACCTCCAGGGCAAATGGAACGAGTCCACCCGTCCGCCCTGGGACAGCAAGTACACCATCAACATCAACACGGAGATGAACTACTGGCCGGCCGAGCCGACCAACCTGTCCGAGTGCCACGAGCCGCTGCTGCGGGCGGTGAGCGAACTGAGCGAGCCCGGGGCGAAGACCGCCCGCACCAACTGGGGCGCGGGCGGATGGGTCTGTCACCACAACTTCGACATCTGGCGGGCCACCGCTCCCATCGACGGGGCGACGTGGGGCTTCTGGCCCACAGGCGGCGCCTGGCTGTGCAGGCACCTGTGGGAGCATTACCTCTTCACCGGAGACGACGCCTTCCTGAAGAAGGCCTATCCCCTCATGAAGGGGGCGGCGGAGTTCTTCCTGGACAGCCTCGTCGAGCACCCGACGAAGAAGCTGCTGGTCACGTGCCCCTCGCTGTCGCCGGAAAACCAGCACCCCTTCAGGGCCAGTGTCTGCGCGGGGCCGGCGATGGACTCCCAGATCATCCGCGACCTGTTCGACGCGTGCATCGAGTCGGCGCCGATCGTCGCGGGCGGCGACGCGTCGTTCGTCGCGCGGGTCAAGGCCGCCCGCGACCGCCTCCAGCCCCACCAGGTGGGGCAGGCGGGCCAGCTCCAGGAATGGCTGGACGACTGGGACATGAAGGCCCCGGAGATCCACCACCGTCACGTCTCGCACCTGTACGCCCTGTTCCCCAGCAACCAGATCACGACGGCCACGCCCGACCTGCTGGCCGCCGCCCGCAAGTCGCTCCAGGTCCGCGGCGACGGCGGGACGGGCTGGTCCAAAGCCTGGAAGATCAACCTCTGGGCTCGCCTGGGCGAAGGCGACCACGCCTTCAAGATGTATCGCGAGCTGATCACGCAGAGCACGGGCCCGGACATGTTCGACCTGTGCCCGCCCTTCCAGATCGACGGGAACTTCGGCGGCTGCAGCGGAGTGACGGAGATGCTCCTGCAAAGCCACGCCGTCACCGTCCACCCGGTCCGCCAGGGCGAATTGCGGCTGCTGCCGGCCCTGCCCAAGGCCTGGCCCGCCGGCAGCGTCAAGGGCCTCCGCGGGCGCGGCGGGTTCGTCGTCGCGATGACCTGGAAGGACGGAAAGCTGACCGAGGCGGCCATCACCTCGCTGCTGGGCAAGCCCTGCAAGGTGCATTACGGCGACAAGACCGTGGAGTTGACGATCCCCAAGGGCCAGACAGTCACGCTCAATTCCTCGCTGGACAAGCGGTAGTCCGTCCGGGCCGTGAATCGGACACAAAGGAGCTTGATGTGAAGAGCCGTTTCGTTGCGACGTCGGCGTCTGTCGGGCGCAAGATCAGGCGAGCCCTTTTCGCCCGTTCGCTGGGCCTATGCGTCTGTGCGGCATTGGTGCTCTCGCTTGCGCCAGCCCTGTCGGCGGCCGAACCGGTCAAGCTCATCTTCGACACCGACATGGACAGCGACTGCGACGATGCCGCCGCCCTGGCCGTCGTGCACGCGCTGGCCGACGCGGGCGAGATCGAGATCCTCGCCACTCCGGTCTCGTCCAAGTACGAGTGGTCCGCCGTCTGCGTCGACGCGATCAACACGTACTTCGGCCGGGGCGACCTGCCCGTGGGCATCCCCAAACAGGGGCCCAAGTTCCCCCAGCAGCGGTCCCGCTACGCCAGGCAGATCGCCCAGGAGTTCCCCCACGACCTGCCCTACGGCGAGAAACTCCCCGACGCCACGCCCATCTATCGGCGCGTGCTGGCCGGCCAGAAGGACAACAGCGTAGTCATCGTCACCGTCGGCGACCTGACCAACCTCCGCTACCTGCTGGAGTCAAAGGGCGACGACATCAGCGATCTGGACGGTCCCGCCCTGGTCAAGCGGAAGGTCAAGCAGTGGGTCTGCATGGGCACGCGATATCCCCACGACCTGGACCCGGGACACTGGGGCAACTTCAAGGTCGACCCCGAGTCCACCGTCAAGGCCATCGCCGGCTGGCCCACCCTCATCACCTTCACCGGCGGGCAGGAGTTCGCCGAGAAGCTCGCCACCGGCAAGGCCCTGGCCGGCCTGCCCGCAACCAACCCCGTGCGCCGCGTCTACGAACTGTACTTCGGCGGGCAGGTCAAACCGCGACACAGCGCCGACCAGATCGCCGTCATGGTCGCCGCCCGCGGGCCCGGCAAGCCGTGGAAGCTCGTCACCGAGGGCTACAACCACGTCTTCCCAAACGGCACGCACCAGTGGCACGAGAAACCCAACAACCCCCTGCACCAGTACGTCTCCGCCCTGGCCGACGGCGTCGAGTACCGCGACGTGGCCGACACGATGGAAAAGCTGATGCTGCACCAGCCGGAGAAGAAGTAGCCCAGGCGTTCGGGCCTGCGACCCGGCCGACGCCCTGGCGAAGGCCGCTCGGGGGTTCTCACTACTTGATGTTCTCGTTCTCCAACTGCGAGGGCGGGGCCTTGAGCCCCGCGTCCTGCTCGCCGGCCAGCTTGATCAGGCGCTCGACGACGTCGGGGTGCTGGGAGGCGACGTTCCACTTCTCGCCCGGGTCCACGCCCAGGTGGAACAGCAGCGGCGGGTCGTGCTTGACGGGCTTGTCCGGCCCGTAGGCGGAGCGGGTGGTGAAGTGGGCCTTGTAGGGCCCCTGGCGGACGGCGTAGATCGCCTCGTCGCGATAGTAGAAGAACCGGTCGCGCGGGCTCTTGTCGGTCTTGCCCGTGATGAAGGCCGTAAGGTCGTACCCGTCGAGCGTGCGGTCTGTCGGCGGCTTGGCCCCGGCCAGGGCGGCCGCGGTCGGCAGGAAGTCCAGCGTCGAGGCCAGTTCGGAGGTGATCCGCCCGGCGGGGATGCGCCCCGGCCCCCACGCGATGCCGGGCACCCGCTGGCCGCCTTCCCACGAGCAGCCCTTGCCCTCGAACAGCGGGCCTGCCGACCCGCCGTGATCGTTGAAGATCAGCCACGGGCCGTTGTCGCTGGTGAACCAGACGACCGTGTCCTTCTCCAGGCCCTGTTCGCGGATCGCCTCCAGCACCTGCCCCACCGACCAGTCGATCTCCTCGATCACGTCGCCGTAGAGTCCGCGGAGGCTGCGCCCCTCGAACTCCTTGTGGCGGAACAGCGGCACGTGGGGCAGGTTGTGGGCCAGGTAGATGAAGAACGGGCGGTCCTTGTCCTGCTTGATGAACTTGACGGCCTCTTCGGTGTAGCGGCGGGTGATGGTGGTCTGCTCGGCCGGCCGCTCGACCACTTCCGTGCCGCGCATCAGCGGGCAGTTCCAGTACTCCACCCTGGGCTCCAGGAACGCCGCCCTGCCCTTGGGGCCCTTGGCGGCCAGCCGGTCCATGTCGTTGGAGTACGGGATGCCGAAGTACGTGTCGAACCCGTGGGACGTGGGCAGGTACTGGGGCAGATGCCCCAGGTGCCACTTGCCGATGGCGTGAGTGGCGTATCCCTGCTTCTTCAGGATCTCGGCGATGGTGACCTCGTCGGCCTGGAGCCCGCCCTTGGAGGTGGGGAACAGGACGCGGCGCTTGTCGCTGGCCATCCCGCAGCGCGGGGCGTAGCGCCCGGTCATCAGCGCCGCCCGGCTGGGCGTGCACACGCTGGCGCCGCAGTAGAAGTCGGTGAACCGCATCCCCTGGGAGGCCATCCGGTCCAGGTTCGGCGTGCGGATCGACGGGTGCCCGTAGCACCCCAGGTCGCCGTAGCCCATGTCGTCGGCGAAGATGATGACGATGTTCGGCGGCCGATCGGCCGCCGAGGCGACGGCGGCGAAAGATGCCGCGACTGTCAGCAGGACGATGGATTTTCGCATGGTGACTGCCTCTTCGCTGGTTGTCACGACTCTACTTCTTCTCTTCCACCGGCTTGATGTAAATGTTCTTCCAGCGGACGCTGAAGGGCCCCTTGTCGCCCACGCCGTGGACCTGCAGGCCGATCACGCCCTCGGGATTGTCGTTGTAGAGCTTCTCGTCGTAGGTGAGGTCGGCGACCGCCTGGCCGTTGATCCAGGTCTGGATCTTCCGTCCGACGGCCAGCACGCGGTACTGGTTCCATTGGCCGTTCTTGAAGTAGTCGTGCCGGTTGACCTTGGGGTCCTTGCTCTTGGGCTCGGGCGACTGCCACCCCCCGGCCGCCTCGCCGTAAATGTAGCCCGACTGACCCGGGCCGTTCTCGATCTCCACCTGCGGGCCGTACACCCGCCCGCCGAACTTGTCGCCCTTGAGCTTCGAGCGGATCTGCACGCCGCTGTTGAGCTGGGGGCTGTCCAGCTTGACCTCGAAGGTCAGCTCGAAGTCGCGGAAGGTCTCGTCGGTCACCAGGAACGTGTTCGGGCTGCCCGGCGTGGTCGTGCCCAGGATCGAGCCCTCGTCCACCTTGTAGGTGGCCGTCCCGCTCTTGACCGACCAGCCCTTCAGCGTCTTGCCGTCAAAGAGGCTCTTCCAGCCCTGGGCCTTCTGCTCGGCCGTCAGGCAGTTGTCCTCGGCCACCAAGGCCCCGCTCAAGAGTCCCAGCGCACACAACACGGTCATTGTCATTCGCAGCATCTTGTGTCCCTTTCTCCTGCCGAGGTAAAGCCCAAGGACCTGTCCGTGGGCTTTCGTTCATCTATTCAATCTCCACCACTCGCCCCTCGAGCCGCGCCTGCTCGGCCGCGAAGACCGCCAGGTGCGTCGCCAGCGTCTCTTCGGCGTCGGTGACGATCCGGGCGGGGTCGTTGTTGGCCACCGCGCCGAGGAACGCCTCCAACAGGGCCTGGTCGCCGCCGGCGTGCTGCTGGCTGCCCTCCAGCCCGGCCACCTCGTACGTCGTCACCTTCTCGGTCACGAAGTCGTACACCTCCACCCGCTTGCCGTCGGTGAAGATCTCGCCTCGCGTGCCGAAGATCCGCGTCTGGCGGAACATGTTCGCCCGCGAGAAGGCGGTCATGGTGAACACGCCCGTCTGGGCGCCGTCGAACTCGATGTTGACCACCTGGTGGTCCACCACGTCGTTGTCGCAGCGGTAGGCGCACTGGCCGTACGGCGTCTCGCGGAGCGCCCGCTCCAGGCCCGCGGGCGTCAGGTCGGTGGTCAGCACGTCCAGCGGCCAGCCCTTCACGCCTCGCTCGAGCATGGCGAAGTAGACCCGCTTGGCCGAGTACGGGCAGGCGGCCTCGACGTCGGCGGGGCAGTCGAGGCATCGCTGGGCCGAGCCGGCCGGGGCGTTGTCCGCCTTGAAATGCGAGAGCGTCCCGAACGAACTGACCCGCCGCGGGTGCGAGCCGACCACGTAGGCCAGCCAGTCCAGGTCGTGGCAGCTCTTGGACAGCAGCATGAACGACGACCGCGACTGGTTGCCCCAGTTGCCGCGGACGAACGAATGGGCCTGGTGCCAGTAGCCCACCGGTTCGAGGTGCTGCACGTCCAGCACCTGCCCGATCGCCCCTGCCCGCAGCACTTCGATGAGCTTGCGGGTGTACGGCGCGTAGCGGAGCACGTGCCCGATGCAACTCATCACGCCCGCCTTGCGGACGGCGGCGGCGACCTGGCGGCAGCCCTCCGCCGTCGGGGCCATGGGCTTTTCCAGGATCATGTGGTAGCCGCGCTCGGCGTACGCGCAGGCCGGCTCGACGTGCAGGTGGTCGGGCGTGGTGATGATGACCGCGTCGGCGATCTTGCCCGCCCGCTCCAGCGGGGCGTCCCAGCGGTCGAACACGTTCTCCGCGGCCAGGCCATGCTGGCGCGCCAGCAACTCGCGCCGCTCCGCCCGCGGCTCGGCCACCCCGACGACCTTGGCCGGCACGCAGACCTTGTCCATCCAGTCGGCGTAGATGGACCCGCGAGAACCCGCCCCCACGATCAGAACGGTCACCGGTTTGGACATTGGCGTTCTCCTTGAGCGACAAGGATACACGCCGGGCCAAGCGCGGGGAAGATGTATTGTCGATTTGCAGCCGGCCGGCCGCGGGCAGGTCGAAAGCCCTCAGAAACCGTATCTCAGCGCCGTGTAGACGTTGCTGTCGCGCTCGAACTGGCCGAAGAGCGTATAGTTCTCGCGCCCGACGAACACGTTCCCGCCGACCTCGACCGACCACTGGTCGTCGATCTTGTAATGGACCTTCGGGCGGAAGTACGCGTCGCCGTCGCTGGGACTGTAAAAGACGAACAACCCCACCGTGAGGTTCTGGTTGAGCAGCTTCTTGGTCACCCGCCACGTCAGCACGTGGCGCAGCTCGTCCGGCTCGGGCGCGCCGGGCGGCAGGGCCCGCACCAGCCGCGAGTGATGGGCCGTCACGTCCAGCTCGTATTGCATGCTCACCGTCAGGTCGGTGGCGATCTGGGGCAGGTCCTGCTCGTAGCCGCCCAGGATGCGGAACTGGCTGTTGTTGATGAACGGGTTGTTCCCGTGGCGGTCGTTGCGGCTGTCGTAGTAGCCCAGCTCGACGTTGCCGATGCCCTTGAGCAGCGGGCCGCGGGCCGAGCCGCCGTATACGTTCAGCCGCGGGAAGATCGCCTCGCCGCGGAACGGGTTGACGCCCCCCGGGCTCTTCCAATAGCCCCAGTAGCCGTACGCGGCCAGCTCGTAGCCCTCGATCGTTTTGTAGAGGCGGGCGGCCCACTCGTCGTTCTGGAACCAGCGGGCGGGGATCTCGCTGCTGAGCGTCTGCTCGCGCCCGACCACCCGGCCGGCCAGCGGGTTGAAGAAGCTCAGCCGCCGCCCCGAGATGAACCGGTCCGGATCGAACCGCGGCGTGTAGACCACGTCCAGGTTGGCCAGGTCGCTGTACGCGCTGAGCTTGATCGCGTCGGAGGGGACCTTGAGGTACTCCTCGTCGCGGCCCAGGAAGAACGAGACGAAGTCCTTGGGGAACAGGTCGTTGATGAACAGCAGGTCGCCCGTGCCCCAGGTCAGGATCTGCCTGCCCGCCCGCACGTCCAGCCACTTGAGCGGGCGGAAGGAGACGTTGGCCTGGCGCAGGTCGAGCCAGCCCCGCCCTCGCTCCAGGTCCACCGTGTGATGCTCGTCGACCGCGTCGTAGAGAAAGTCGGCCACCACGTGCGCCGTCCAATCGCCCTTGAAGTGCTTCTCCCAGTCGAGCTGGAAGCGCGTCTCGCCCAGGGACGCCTGCCTCTGCCCGGCCGGATGCTGCGTGCGGACGCCGCCGCGGGTCTCCCAGAAGCCGGTGAGGCCCATGTCCTTGACGCTCTGAAGGAACCGGCTGGGTGGCCGGTCGCGTCGCGGGCTGGCTGGCCGCCAGACCGCCCGGCAGGGCCGGCTGGTCCCCGCCCGGCAGACCGCCCGGCAGCGAGGGCTGGTCGCCCCCCGGCAGGCCCCCGGGCAGCGCGGGCTGGTCGCCGGGCGGGCCCAGCCCCTCGGGCAGGGCGGGCCCGGACGGCTGGGTCGCGGGCTGGCTGGCCGGAGGGGGCGTGGCCGGGGGCAGGCCTTCGGGCAGCGAGGGCTGAGCGGAGGACGACCCGCACGCCCACAGCAGAAGCAGCAAGGCGACGATTCCTGCGATGCTTCGTTCCTGCACGAAAAGGTCTCCTCTTTACACCCGGCGGGCAACTCGCCGCCGCTCCGCGGCGGATCGGCGAGCAAGCTCGCCCGCCATTATAAGGCGAGCAAGCTCGCCCGCTAAACGGTGGACTGAGAACTGACTACTGACTACTTCAGGTGCTGCATCGGCGCCTGGCGCAGGTAGCGCTCGGTGAAGATATCATCCGGCAGGCCCACGTTGTAGTCCACGCTGTCATATTCCAGCACGGTATGCCCGCCGTCGCGGAGGTCGTGCATCTCGCTCTTGACGACCGTCCAGAAGCCCTCGATCTGCTTGACGCCCGACGCCTTGTACCGCCGGTACTCCTTGTCCTGGGCGTCGTAGTAGCTGGTCTGCACGACCAGGAACGTGGTCTTGTGGATCCACATCTTGTAGTACGCGAACTCCACGCTCTTGGCGTCCTTGGGCGTATTCTTCAGGACGTAGTAGTCCTTGGTCGTCTCGGCCAGCTCGTGCGTGTCGGCGTCCACGTTCCGCCCGCTGACGTCCTCGTAGTAGAAGTGCGACCCGACGAAGCTGGTCCGCTTGTCGCTGGAGGCGATCCGCTTGACCAGGTCCAGCGCGGGCAGGTACAGCCAGCGATCGTCATCCTTGTCCATATGCTTGTGGACCAGAAAGGCCATCTTGTTCACGTCGGCCGGCTCGTGGAAGTAGACGTAGAACTTCTGCTCGCCTGTGAACTTGGGGTCGGGGGTGTCCTTGTCGGCCAGGTCGCGCCGCAGGATGGAGAAGCGGCGGTTCTGTTTCGAGCCGCCCTTGGCCATGATGCTCATGCGGACGTCGGCCTTTCCGTCGGCGCCCTGGTAGTAGGCGACGTAGTTGGCCTTCTGGACGATCTCGTCGACCGTCGGGGCGTCGGCGGCCAGGGCGACGCCGACCGACAGGGTCAGCCAGGCGGCTGCGGCGAACACGGCGACAGACAGTGTGATGCGGTTCATGGTTTCACCTCGGGATTGTTGGCGTTCTCTTGGGGGACTTCGGCGGCCTGCTGGGCCTGTTGGAGCTGGCAGGCGCGTCGGCGCGACATCATGCCGCAACCGACCGCCAGCACGGGTATGGCCACCAGGCTCAGGATGGTCAGCGTGGCCAGGGGAATGCGGAAGAACTGGTACAAGTTGACCGCCAGCACCAGCACCAGGACGACCGCGGAGGCCAGGCAGGTCCCGCAATTGCACGGCACGGAGGCCACCTTGGCCGGAGGCTTGAACAGCCAGCGTTCCAGCACGCGGATCAGCGCGGGCAGGAGGATCAGGGTGGCCACCCCGCTGACCAGCAGGATGGTGGCCAGCAGCACGCCGACGGTCTTGTAGGGCACCAGCGGGGCCAGCAGCAGGGGCAGGAAGCCCGCCGCGATCACGATGATGTTGCGGGCAATGGCCCGCGCGGGCTCGCCGAACACCGCCGGGGCCCCATCCTTCCACGAGCCGAAGCGGCGGTGCAGCTCGCGGCTGCGGGCCAGGAAGTGGATTGCGAAGTCCACCGCCAGGCCCAGCGTCAGGCTGCTCAGGACGGCCACCGGCATGTCGTAGTCCACGCCCAGCAGCCCGATCGCGCCATAGATGGCCGCGATGGTCACCGTCAGCGGGATCATGCTCAGCAGCCCCCACAGGGCCGATCGGAACATGATGATCATCATCAGCAGCACGACCAGGAAGCTGCCCGCGAAGCTTTCCATCATGCCGATGACCATCCGCTCCTGCCAGACGACGTTGATGTAGGTCAGGCCGAACCATTCGACCTTCAGGTCCGCCGGCGGAGGCGTCCGCCCGGTGAAGGCGTCGACGGCGGCGACCACCTTGGACATGTCGCGGTTGTCGCCGCTGCGAAGCTGCATCCAGATGGAGCTGGCCGAGCGGTAGTCCGGCGTGACGAAGTGCCACAGGTCGTCCTTGCGGTGGCTGGACTGGTATTGGATGAGCATCTGGGCGACGGCGTCGTTCCGCTCGGGCACGACGTAGTGCTGCGGGTCGCCGCCGCGGAAGTCGCGATGGACGGTCTTGACGATGTCCGACAGCGAGTTGCTCTTGCCCACGATGCCGCTGGAGGCGGCCGCCTCCTGGAGCTGGTCCATGTAGCGCAGCACCTCGGGGCGTTTGAAGATCTCGCCCTTCTGCCTCTCGCTCCAGATCAGGTCGGCGGCGGCGTCCCAGGCGCGCCGGCGCTGGGCGGCGGACTCGTCGGCCGCCGGCGCCGTTGCGGGCTGGCCCAGGCCGGGAGGCAACGCCACGTCGCCGCCGGGCAGACCGGCGGGCGGCGCGGGGGAATCCGCGGCGCCGGGCAGCCCGGCCGGTGGGGCAACGTCGGCGCAGCCCTTCCGGCAGGCCGGCCGGGGCGGCTGGACCTTCGCTCGGGGCAGGCGCCGGCGTCGACGGGGCGGACTGGTTCGAGCGGGCCCGGTCCACGCGATCCATCAGGATCTGGAAGTAGCGGTCGCGCACGGGGAAGGTCCGATGCCCGCCGGACAGTTCGAGGGCCTGCTGGGCCCCCTTGGGGGCCAGCTCCGCCAGTTCGTTGAACACCGCGGCCGCGGCGGGGTTGTCGGCGCCCAATTCGGCCCCGCGGCTCCGCAGCATCTGCGCGAACTGACCGGCGTGGGCCTTGGCGTCGAATTCTTTCTGCGGCGACAGGGCCAGGTAGGCCATGTACGTCCCGCCGAAATGCCGGTTGAGAACCTCGTCGGCCACCCGGATGGGGTGCGATCGGGTGAACCACTTGATGGGGTTGTCGTTGACCTGGATCTGCGTGACGCCGTAGAACGCCACCGCCGCCAGGACGGCCGTGACGGCCAGGATCCCCTTGGCCCGGCGGTAGGTGGCCCCGCCGACGCCGCGAAGGAACCGCCCCAGCCAGGTGCGGCCCTCCGCCTCGCCGTCCACGTGACGGGCGCCGAAGTTCTCCAGGCGCCGCGGCGCGATGAACATCACCGAGGCGGGCACGAAGGTGACGGTGAGGATCCAGGCGATCATCACCCCGCTGGCCACAAAGGCGCCGAACACCTGCACCGGCGGGATGGGGGTGAGGGCCAGGCTGGCAAAGCCCGCCGCCGAGGTCAGCGAGGTGTAGAGCATCGGCGACCACAACTCGTCCATGACATGGATGATCGTCGTGCGCCGGTCGCGGGTCGCCTGGTATCGCTCGAAGAACTCGCTGATGATGTGGATGCTGTCCAGCACGGCGATGGGCATGATGAAGATCGGGATCATGCTGGACATGATGTGGATCGGGAACCCGCTGATCACCAGCAGGCCCATCGTCAGCACCACCGAGACCAGGGCCACCACCATCGGCGCGATGACGACCACCAGCTTGCGGAAGAACAGGAGCATGAGCACCAGGATGACGGCCATGGCGGCCGGGGCGGAGATGGCCATCTGGATGAACATCTCGACGCCGAAAGTGTCCTCGGCCACCGGCAGTCCCGTGATGTGAAACTCCTCGGGCCCGCCCAGCCGGTCGATCTCCTCCTGGAGCCGCTGCGAGATCTTGTAGCTGAGGTCTTTGCGGCTGATGGGAACATACAGGGCCAGCGCCTTGCCGTCGTGGCTGACCAGCGTGTCGTGAAGGAAGGGGATGCGCATGGCCTGGCGGCGGATCTCATCGGCCTGGGCCTGGGTGGCGGGCGGCTCGCGCATGAGCCAACTGAAACTCACCCCGGCCGACGTGGGCTCGATCGTGTCCACCGTCCCGGGGGCGATCAGGTCCTTGCGGATGACGCCCACGCCGTCGGCCTCGCCGATCTGCGACCCGTGCAGCGTCTCGGCGAAGCGGGTCAGCGCCTGCACCTTGGCCAGCG
>Ga0209201_1004309_pt1 | contig 11578 bp, 14 predicted proteins | sample AD_UKC055_MetaG_FD_184411 | JGI IMG/M metagenome (GOLD analysis project Ga0209201, IMG submission 184411) | Active sludge microbial communities of municipal wastewater-treating anaerobic digesters from USA - AD_UKC055_MetaG (SPAdes) (version 2) | ecosystem: Engineered > Bioreactor > Anaerobic >... | reverse complement strand
CCGGCCGAACTAAAGGCGGCAAAAATTATACTTACATAAAAACCAGTGATGACACCGATCATAACTTCACCAATTAAGAGCATTAAATACTGCAGACTAAAGGCGCCGTTAAAAAGACCTTCTGCAATCTTATACTGTTCAGTTTGCCATAGATCATTAAAAGCAATTGGATACGCAATAAAAGCAATATATCCTGCAAGTGCAATTTTTGCGACACGTGAAACAGCCCTGGTGGAGAGAAGAGGCACAGTCATTATTAAGGCAGCACAACGGGCAGCTACTAAGAGGAAGGAAGGTGCATTATTAACCAAATCCTGGAGCATCAGAATGCAACCTGCGGAATAAGAGCAAAAATTGATAAAGTATAATCGCGTAAAGAGGCAAACATCCACGCGCCCAAAAGCGCCAAAACACCTAAAATAGAGAAAAGTTTTGGTACAAAGGTTAGAGTCTGTTCCTGGATAGAAGTTGTGGCCTGAAAAATTGCTATTATAAGGCCAACAACGAGGGCTGTGCCAAGAATCGGAGCAACAAGGATGAGAATTTGAAAAATTCCGTCACGAAGTAAAGAAACAATATCTGCTAATTCCATAGTACCCCCTTACCGGATTATTGAGTTAAATAACTGCTGCGTGAGCAATCCCCAGCCGTCTATGAGGACAAAGAGCATTAATTTAAACGGCATTGAAATTTGAGACGGCGGAAGCATGATCATACCCATGGACATGAGAACACTGGCAACAACCATATCAATTATTATAAACGGAATATACAATAAAATTCCAATTTTAAAAGCAATAGTAAGTTCGCTTAATATATATGCCGGAATAAGAACATAGGTTGGGACATCGGCTAAGGTTTGAGGCCGCTCTAGATCACCCATAGCCATAAACATACTGATATATTCTGTATTTGTCGCCATTTGACTATACATGAAAAGGCGTATGGGAGCTTCAGCATTCTGATACGCTTCCTCCAGCCCTATTTCACCATCGGAAAATGGTTTAAATGACCGCTCGTACATCTGATTAAAGGTAGGCCACATGATGAAAAGAGTTAAAAAGAAGGCTATTCCATTTAAGACTGCAGTCGGGGGAACTTGTTGAAGAGAAAGAGCTCTTTTAATAAAGTCAAAAACGATCGAAAGACGCAAAAAACAGGTAACAAGGATTAAAAGACTTGGTGCTAATGATAAAATTGTTAAAAGAAGAAGAATTTGGACTGAAAAAGCAACTTCCTGATTTGTATCGGGCTGCCTTATTTGAAGATCAATAAGCGGTACATTAATGCCGTTTACGGTACCCGGCATCTGAGTATTCCCCTGAGTTGATCCTTGAGGGAAAGACTGGGCAAAGACAGGAAAAGACGAGAGTAAAAGAATTAAGCAAAAAAACAGTCCAAAGATTTTTTTCTTAAAACTCATCGAATATCCTCCGTGTTAATGGGGGAATTTCGAAGGCGGTCTCTCTGTTTTGAAAGATTTTGTGCCGTTTCTGAAACAGTGTCGGTAAAGTTTCCTGTATTCGGATGTTGATTACTGTGAAGAACTGTGCCGTTGAAGGAAAAGTTCGTATGAAACTCTTCTCCAAAATCTGTTTTTTTTGGTTCGGACGTCTTTTTTGGTTTCGGCATAAAAAGAGAAAGCAGGGAAGCAAAATCGGGAGCTCTTTTTCCAGGATATACTTCCGATTGGAGATTTAATGCATCTATAAGCTCTTTATCCTTTATTTCCCCAAGCAGACTGATAGAACTGTCAGCCGTTCCAACTATATAGGCATGATCCTGCAGTGTAATAACATGAACTGCTTTTCCAGGCGACAAGGTAAGCGAGGCTGCTTTTTTTAAAAAAAGATCTGAGGGTGAGCGCGGGTTTAAACCACGTCTTAGAAGATACACTACAACATAAATACAAACAATGACCAGAGCAAGAACCAGGACCATACGGACAAAAAGCCATATAGAATTTGTTGCAGCAGGATCTTGATCTTCCGGTTCGGATGCTGAAATTCGAAACTGAGTTTCATCAAGCTGAATTGTTGCATTCTCAGGATTTCCATCTGTTTGTACTTCCTGAGCCGGAAGATACATAGTAAAAAGAGAAATAAGCACAAAAAGAAGTGCGTTAGCTATAGAGTTTTTCGTAATTATCCCCCACCCTAAAAAAACTATCAGCGCAAGTCTGACACCCGTTCAATTGGAGAAAGTATTTCTGTAACACGAACTCCAAAGTTTTCATCTATAACGACAACCTCGCCTTTTGCAATCGGTTTATGATTAACAAGAATATCTACCGGTTCACCGGCAAGCTTATCGAGCTCAATAATGGTACCTTCACCCATACCGAGGATTTCTTTTATCTGCTTCTTCGTACGGCCGAGCTCTACAGTCATTTCCATGTAAACGTCCATGATTAGACCGATATTACCCTGTTCCATACTGGATATACCCTGTTGAAGATTAGGATATTGGAGAGCTTGTACATTCGGGACATTCATTCCCATCATACCGCCGGACATACCCTGCATTCCCATACCGTTCATGCCCTGCATGCCCATGTTCTGCATACCCATACCATTCATGGCGCCCTGCATGTTGCCCATGCCCTGCATACCCATACCATTCATGGCGCCCATGCCCTGCATGCCCATACCGTTCATGCCCTGTTTTGAGCCCATTCCGCCAGCCATGCCGGTCATCTGCTGCATTTCTGCTGCAGATAAACCGCCGCCAAGATCCAGATCATCAGAGCCGCCGAGTGCGCCTATGATTAAGGATGCTGCATCTTTAGCAATAGCTTCCCAGAAAGTAAAAACACCGCCGTCAGTTGTAACAGGGTAGGAAATAAGAATAAAAGTATTTGACGGATACCGCACCATTGCTTTCGGCACATGAACTGCCTCTGCGGGATTACTATTCAAACCGGGGAATTTTCCCGTTTGACTGAGCTTTGTTATTTCAGAACCTGAATGTTGAGAAACTATCTCTGATATAACCGATAAAGCCATATCATCAAGTTCGGGCGAATCTTCTTTATTTATTAAACCGGCTAACTTTTGTGCAAATTCAGGGGCAAGCAGGAAAAGATGATCACCGGAAAGTCCTTCCGAAAAGTCTGCAGTTACACCTACGATCATCTCCGGTATTTTTCTAAGGAGCTGATCTCTATTAACCTGCTCTACAACAGGTGCTCCAACGGTAAAAGTTGTACCTGTCATAGTAGTTAAACTGTCTGCCAGCACAGAAGCAGCTTCGGAGCTGAATTCAGCCAGGGGTGCGGTATTTAGTTGTTTTTCGTTTGATTTAGACGGAGGAAAACCTGCTGATCCGAGGCCTCCCATATCTACACCTGACAACAATGCATCTATTTCATCTTGAGAAATGGCACCATCACTCATACGATTCATCTCCTTCTACTGATAATTCTTCGAACTCTTCTGTTTCTGCCTGTTTAATCTTACCAATTACCTGGACAGCCATCTTCTTTCCAATTACACCGGGCTGGCACAAAAACTTTTTCTTGTTGCCCACACTCAATGTTAAGGGATCACCTACCCTTACATTAGATAATCGGACAATATCGCCCGTTCGTAAACCTAAAACATCTCTAATAGGTAAATTTATTGATCCAATTTCCGCCACAACGTCCATATCGACCGATGAAAGTTTTTCCTTTAAAACACCTAAATACTGTGTTGTGGAACTTCTTCTAACTGAAGAAAACCAGAATTGCGAGGACAGCTTTGAAATAATAGGTTCAATTGTTATATAGGGAATACAGAAGTTCATCATTCCCTCTTCATCGCCGACCTTGGTTTCCAGAGTAACTAAAACAACCATTTCTGAAGGAGGAACAATCTGGGCAAACTGAGGATTTGTTTCAATTTGTCCAAGGCGAGGACGAAGATCTATAACCTGAGTCCAAGCCTCTCTCATATTTGCCAGAATTCTGACAATAATTCCTTCCATTACAGATTGTTCAATATCAGTCAGATCGCGCTGAACCTTAGTCCCCTGACCGGTACCACCGAAAAGGCGGTCAATCATAGAGAAGGTAATAGCAGGATCTATTTCAAGAATTGCATTTCCCTTCAAGGGATCCATATTTATTACAGCAAGTGTAGTGGGCGTCGGTATTGAACGGATAAATTCCTCATACGTCAGCTGATCAACCGATGCTACGTGAACATGAACAAGACTTCTCAGCTGAGCAGAAAGGCTTGTAGTTGTTAAACGGGCAAAAGTTTCGTGCATGATAGAAACTGTACGAATCTGTTCCTTTGAGAATTTGTCAGGACGCTTAAAATCGTATATTTTGATCTTGCGAGTATCATTTACCGGCTTAAAGTCTTCGGTTTCTGTATCACCGGAGCTTATTGCCATAAGCAACTGATCAATTTCGTCTTGCGACAGAACTTCGTTCATGCCCTTATCCCCTTGATGTTTTGCAAGTGCGTTATTGTTCCACTACTTCCAATGTTAAAAAACGGACATCTTTAATTTTAGATGTACTTAGAATATCATCATTTATTGAATTTCTTATTTCTATACGAAGCTTATCTTCGTTTTGCGGCCGCAGCTCAGATACTGTTTTTTCAGTAAAAAATCTGCGTAAAAAGTCTTTTATTTCAATCTGCCGTGATGTAATTTCTGTGGATGTTGCCTTATCGTCAATTTTATAACCCAAGACTACTTCCACCACGACACTTGCCGGCAGTGTGTCGCTTGTCTTCGTTCTAATAGAACCAAGAGAACTGTACCACGAAAGAACTTCACGCTTGCCGACATACTCGGCCGAAGAGGGAATTGCAGATTGAGCTGAATTATTTGATCCCATAATTTTCATGGTTATTACAACAACCGTAACGATGAGAAGAACCGCACCTACGGCAATACCAATCCACTTTAATAATGTAGGAAGTAGAGCACCAAGTCCTTTCGATTTTTTTTCTGGAGCAGAACCGCCTAGTTCACCATCATCCATACTTAAATTATCTTCATCAGCCATGTAAAACCTTCCTTGCAGTATATAATATCATTAAAAATGACCTTCGTCCAGAATTATAATATCTACGCGCCTATTATATGCTCTTCCTTCCGCGCTTTCATTCGAATACTTTGGTCTTGTGTCGGCATAACCGCCGATTGAAAACTGTTTTTCATCAGCACCGAAGTCCGATAAATAATGTAACACATTAACAGCCCGTGCTGCAGAAAGCTCCCAATTGCTCGGCCATTGATCAAGAGTAATGGGAGAGGAATCTGTATGACCCTCTATGCGGAACTTGCGCCCGGCAAGATCTGCAGAAGATAGAAACTGGGCAATTCTTAAAAGCGTTTCACGGGTCTCTTCTATATTAAGCTCTGCACTTCCTTCCTTAAAAAAAGAATCCGACGCAAGTGTAATAACCAAACCCCGCTCATCGCTTGTTAATGTAATCTTATTCGACTTTACATCCGGCGCAAAAAGGCTCACTGCCCTCTTTGCCGACAAACCCAGCGATCTTCCTTTCTCAAGTGAGGGCAGACTGTTTATAGTATTTCCTAAGTCGGAAAGACGGCCGGAAGCAAGAGACTGACCGCCTGCGCTCGGATCACCGTGAATAGAGGCTGTAAGAGCAGCCATTTGAACAGCATCTACTTCTGTCGGATTATAAAGCATAACAAAGAAGCAAAGCATGAGAGTTATCATATCTCCATAGGTTGTCAGCCACTCTTGTGACGCTTTTTTAGGCTCTTTTTTACCCATGTTCTAGTCCTTTAATACATCTGCTTCAATTGCTTTGCGTGATTTAGGATCAAGATAGGTAAGAAGCTTCATTGCAAGAATTCTTGGGTTATCGCCGGCCTGAATTGAAAGAACTCCTTCTATTATCATTTCCTTTGTTGCAACTTCTGTTGCGTTATGACCCGCAAGCTTTGTTGCAATCGGGGTGAAAATCCAGTTCGCCATCATTGAACCATACAAGGTTGTAATAAGAGCAACAGCCATGTTAGGTCCGAGCGATGATTTATCTTCAAGGTTATTCAACATACCAATAAGACCAATAACCGTACCCATCATTCCGTAACCAGGTGCTAGTCCTGCCCATGAAACAATAATATTAATCCAGTCCAAGTGTCTATTTTCAATTCTGTTAAGTTCATTCTGTAAAATAGATTTAATGACAACGCCATCGGTACCGTCAACAACAAGGCGCAATCCTGTTTTCATGAATTCGTCATCCAGATCCTCTAAGCCTTCTTCCAATGCAAGAATTCCCTCACGGCGGGCTTTTTCCGAGAGTGCAACCATATTCTGCACTAGAACTTTTTCATTAAAGTCGGGAATCTTAAATGTTCTGCCCATGATTCCGAAAATTTTCGTAATAACCGACATGGGATTTGCTATAAAAAGAGCAAAAAACGAACCTCCAATAACGAATATTGCAGATCCAAGATCCAAAATACCCATTATGGAACCGCCTGATGTTAAAACGGTCATTATAATTGCGGCAACCCCACCCACTAGTCCTATTATCGTCGCCAGATCCATCTATATTCCTCCATTAATCTTCGTTTCCGAATGAACCAATCTGTTTTCTATAAGCTATAATTTTCTGAATAATTTCTTCGGGACTATTTTTTATAACCAGTTTTTGCCCCGAAAGCATTACTAATGTAACATCAGGATTTTTTTCAATCCGCTCTATTTGATGCGGATTAATCCAATATGTTCTGCCGTCAAGGCGTGTAACTTCTATCATCCTTCTATTTTCTATGCTATTTCATTACCCGTCAAGTAGTTTAGAAAGATTTAATTGTTTTTTCGATAAAAAAAATCCTACTTTAAGTATCGGACATTTAGCTATGCGAGTTTACGTTTTTTACAGCACGAAAGGTGTATCTAACAAATATTTTACCATAAAGGTTGACAGTTTTAACATTTGGCAACTATCATTAGCATGTACTATGATAGTTTTACCACGCCATCAGATTGTTGTCCGGATCGCAGCTCCTCTATGCAGAATTTTAGCACGGGCAGTGTTCGGATACAAGGCTGAACCATACGGATCCGGAGAAAGGCCCTGCCTGGTGCTGTCAAATCACGTATCAATGCTTGATCCTGTCTTTGTAGGTCTGTCATTTAAATTTCCCCTGTATTATGTAGCAGCCGATGATGTATTTAAAAAACGCTTTTGGAGCCGTCTTCTTGTCTGGCTCATTTCTCCAATACCCAAAATTAAGGGAATGAGCGATTTAACAACGGTACGGGAGATGGTGAGTGCTGTAAAACAGGGTGGAAGCGTCTGTCTTTTTCCAAATGGAAATACAAGCTACTCAGGCGATGAACAGCACATCATGAAGGGTATAGGACGTCTTGTTAAGCTGCTTAAAATTACCCTTGTAATATATAATCTCGAAGGCTTATACGGAATTGATCCCCGCTGGGGCAATGGATTGAGAAAAGGAAGATCACGCGGAAGAATACGCAAGGTTTTATCATATGAAGAATATAAAGATATTCCAAATGACGATTTTGATGATCTTATACAAAATTTCTTATCAGTAAGTGCAAGAAAAGAGACATCTCTTCCACTTCGATATAAAAGCAGACATAAAGCTGAATATATGGAAAGAGCTTTTTTCTTTGTCCGGACTGTCAAAGCACCGGAACACTCAGATCATCGGGCAATATTTTCAGCTGCAGTGCGTGCGGATACAGTCTTGAATACGGGGAAGATCTTACGTTCAAACTCCTAAGCGGCAATCGTGCAGTTAAGAATACTAAAGAATTCTATGATTATCAGGTTTCATTTATGCAGAATCTTTTCGAAGACAACATAAAAGAGTTACTGCCTCTCTCATCGCAAAACGAAGTATTTGGTGAAGAAATTAAAGGAAGGCCGAATTTCATTCAGATGAAAAACGCATCTATAACCTTAACATGGAACGACTTTAGCATTTCAGACGGGGAAAAGACCATTGTATTCTCTCTCGATGAAATTCAGGGCTTTGCTGTTCATGGAAGGAACAAGATTCTTTTCTTTACCGGAAATTCATACTACTTTCTTCATGGAGAAAAAAGGCGGAATGCACTTCAATTTCTCTATTATTTTTATACTATTAAAAGGTTAAAAGGGAGGAATGAAGATGGATTTCTCGGAATCTAGTGTTTGGACCGGCTTTATTCAATTCGGCGTCTTATGTCTAATACTATTAGCAGCAAATACGCTGCGCAGATATGTACCCTTTTTACGAAAATCACTGCTTCCCACAGCAGTAATCGGAGGTCTTATAGCGCTCGCCTTCCGCTCTGCAGGTTTAGACTCATTGTTCGATACACGGTTTCTTAATATGATAACCTATCATTTTATGGCAATAGGATTTATAGCGCTCAGCCTGAAAACATCATACGGCAAGGGGGAGATGAAAAGACAGGCAAGCAAGGACGCTTTTAACAGCGGCCTGCTGATTGTCGGCAGTTACCTGCTTCAGGCGCTTATAGGCTTTTCCATAACCATTATACTTGCATTGACTTTTATGCCGGATTTGTTTAAAGCCTCGGGACTTCTTCTTCCGCTCGGATTCGGACAGGGACCAGGGCAGGCAAATAACTGGGGCTACATCTATGAAAATACTCACTACACCACAACTGAAAGTTTTACTGGCGGTCAAACCTTTGGAATTACCATTGCGTCTATAGGATTTCTTTGCGCATGCATTCCTGGTGTTATCTATATGACATGGCTAAACAGTAAAAATAAGTTTATAAGGGCAAAGGGATTTAAAAATGAAAGTGTATCGGATGAACTGGGAAATGAAGATGAAATTCCTCTTGCAGAGTCTATAGATAAGTTTACTGTTCAGATATGTTTTGTAATGATGACCTTTCTTATTTCATACGCTTTTATGAAATTACTTGATATGGGCTTAATTGAAAGCGGGATGCTTGGCGAATTCGGGGTAAAAACGTTAAGACCTCTAATATGGGGGTTTAATTTTATTTTTGGAACCCTTTTTGCAATGCTCGTAAAATTTATTGTAAAGCACCTGAGAAAATCACACCTCATGAAGCGTATGTATCTTAATAATTTTATGCTCAATAGAATTACCGGAATAGCCTTCGATTTTATGATTATTGCATCAATCACACTCATAGATATTAAGGTGCTTTCCAATCTTTGGATTCCCCTGATTCTTATTTGTCTTGCAGGCTTTGCAGGTACCTTTTATTATGTTAAGGCAGCCAGCAAGGTAATTTACCCGATGTATAAACTGGAAGGTTTTTTAGGCATGTACGGAATGATGACAGGAACTGCTTCTACGGGCGTTGCTCTTCTACGGGAGGCGGATCCGAATTTTGACACTCCCGCGTCGCAAAATATGGTTAACGGTACTTCTACCGCAATAGTACTCGGTTTTCCTATGCTCTTACTGCTGGGGCTGGCTCCTGAACAGCCCTATTTGACGCTCGCGCTCTTAGGACTTTTTGCAGTACTTATTAACGCAGCCCTTTTTAGACGGGTTCTGTTCCGCAGGAAAAAGAAATAAGTCCATAAAAAAAAGCTGTCCGTGAAGGTAACCTTCAAACGGGCAGCTTTTTTATTTACAGGCTTCTACCGTTGTGCTTTACCGCTTCAAGCTCATAACGGTGTCAAGCAGGGTATCTGCAGTTTGAATAGTTTTAGAACTTGCTTGAAATCCGCGCTGGGTAACGATCATGTCTGTCATCTGTTCAGTAAGATCAACGTTAGACATTTCCAAGGCTCCTGCAAGAAGGCTGCCCTTTCCGGCTATTCCGGAGGTTCCGATATTTGCAAGACCTGAGTTATTTGATTCGACATAGGTATTATCGCCGGCTTTCTCAAGACCGCCCTGATTGGTAAAGGTTGCCAATGCAATTTGACCGAGGGTGCGGTTTGTGCCGTTTGAATACACACCGGTTATAATTCCGCTTGAGTCAATCTTAAAGTTGTCAAGATAGCCCATGGTGTAGCCGTCTTGATAAAATGCCTTTGTTGAACTTTGGGAAGCACTCTGGGTAACGGTATTTTTCTGACTGCCGATGGTGCCGAGATTTATGTTTAGAGTCTGGCGTGCAGGGTTTCCTTCTTCATCAGGATTTGCACCGACAACGTTGAACGACGTCTGAAGAATAATTTCACCTTCAGGATTAGTGTTGTTGCCTGCGCTGTCTGTAACCGACAGAAGGGTTCCGGTATTGTCAAAATTTACTAAGAAGGTATTTTCTGTTCCGTCTGTAGTGCCAAGCCCTACACGGGTTTGAGTTGCATCGGCCTGATCAGGATCTACAAGCACGGTTGCCTGCCACTGATTAGGATTTCCAGGAACGCGGGCAAAGGAAACTGCCAGATTATGATCGTTTCCAAAACTGTCATATACTTTAAACTCTGTTGCCCAGGTGCCGCGTGCAATGTCTGCAGGAGAGGCGCCTTCGAGAATTTCGGGGGTATTTTTATTTAAGTTACAGGCAAAGTTTACATTCGTTGTCGCCTTTGCAGGATCTTTTGAACCGACAGGAATAATGAGGTCTTCCGGGTTGCTTGCAGTGTTAAGAACCATCTCGCCGTTTAACTCATCTGCCATCCAGCCCTGTACACGAAAACCGTTTGCAGGATTTACGAGGGTTCCTTCACTGTCAAGACCGAAAGCACCGGCCCTTGAATAAAAAGACTCTTCACCATTTTTGAGAACGAAAAAGCCGTTTCCCTGAATAGCAACATCGGTTGCTACACCTGTCGACTGGAGGTTTCCCTGTGTAAATATAGTATCGATTGATGCAGTCATAACACCGAGTCCTACTTCTTTAGGGTTTACACCGCCGATTTCTGTAGTAGGTTTGGCAGCTCCTGAAAGCTGCTGAGAAATCATGTCCTGAAAATTAACACGGCCTCGTTTAAAACCCGTTGTATTAACATTTGATACGTTGTTTCCAATAACATCCAGTCTTGTCTGGTGGTTCTGCATTCCGGATACGCCGGAGTAAAGTGATCTCATCATATGTTTAACCCTCTTTTTAGTAAGCTAGTACTCTTTTTACTGATTCCATGCTGTAAAGCATGCCGTTTATCTGTACCTGCGGTTTTTCGCCCATAACTGCCCCTTCTACAATACCGCTGATAGATACCATTCCGTCTTCAATTTCAACAGTTTTACCAATGGTATTTACAGCTTCCGATGAATTGAGCATTGATGCAAGCTTTGAAAACTCTGTATTCATATTGGTCATTTGTTCCAATGAGGAAAATTGAGCCATCTGTGCTATGAATTCAGTGTTTTCCATAGGACTTGTCGGATCCTGATTAGCAAGCTGTGCTAACAGTAGTTTCAAAAAATCATCCTTGCCCAATTGTGAACTTGCAGTACGTCCGTTTACAGCGAGTGTTTTGTTAAAAGTGTCAACAGCAGTTTTTGACTGCAGCTGTTCTGAAGCACTCATTGATGCTCTAAATTCCATGGTAATTCTCCTGTTTATTTATTACGCAATCATATTTATTACTGATGTTCCGTAGATTACCGCATCCCGTGCGAGCTGAAGCGCATAATCATCATCAAAAACTTCGGGCAACGCATCATT
>Ga0209201_1004308_pt1 | contig 11587 bp, 5 predicted proteins | sample AD_UKC055_MetaG_FD_184411 | JGI IMG/M metagenome (GOLD analysis project Ga0209201, IMG submission 184411) | Active sludge microbial communities of municipal wastewater-treating anaerobic digesters from USA - AD_UKC055_MetaG (SPAdes) (version 2) | ecosystem: Engineered > Bioreactor > Anaerobic >... | reverse complement strand
TTCTTTAGTCGTTAAATACCATATTTGATTTCCGTTACCATCAGAAATTATATGCCTTACCTGAGCCCGCTGTTGATCATATTGCCTGTCAAAATATCCTGGCAAAAATTGATCGCCAAAATTGCGGAATTCCAAACGAGCATCAAAAATAAAGAACTTACTGCTGAATCCAGGAAAAATCATACCAGTTCCGTAACCGTCAATTTTGGCTATTTCTCCATAATGAATCAGGTTGAAACGCTCGGATTCTATTAAAGGTAACTGGTAATCCAAACTGTAAACAAGAACCTCATCTTTTTCGGTGTAGACAGCTGCACTATCGGGTGTTACATCCATATCCAAATCATAACCAAGATCCTCTATTCCCGGAAAATGTACATCTACATAAGGATTAACAGAAGGATGGTCTAAAATATTATTACCGTTAATATCTATATCATCATTATCTGCAATCCCGTCATTATCGGTATCCAAATACCTGTTTTTATCCTTGGGAAATTTATCATAAACATCCGGAATGTTATCCCCATCTTTATCTTCATACTTTCCATATTGGTCACGATCTATGCCAACATTAACTCCTACTCGCAATTTCTCCAGCAGAGGAATATTGGTTACAGCCAGGGGTTGAAAATGCACTCTACCGGCTAAGATCTCATTTTTGTGCAGGTTATGCGTATATGCTTCAAAACCTAATCCCGAAAGATGAGTATTTATTCCTACATAACCACCTACATTTTTCACTTGAGGATAGAGCGTCATATTGGAATAATGATTGAAAATCAAACCATTACCTAATGTATAATCCGGGATACTGCCAACCTTAAAATAGAAAGGATCGTTGCGTTGAGCAAATCTGAGAAATAAAATTTTGTTTACATAATCCTGCCATTCATCCCAGTCCTCTTTCCGCACTTTCCCTTCTGCATCAATTATTAAATCAATATCCAAACCTAATCCAAATTTCCAAACCTGAAGTTCGGGCTGTAAACGAATCTGAGAATAGGTCTGATTATCAATTGTAACGGCTCCAACAGCTCCTCCCATTCCCCAATGTGTTCCTTCTGTAGTTTCTGTTTCCTCTTCCCACATTGGGTCACCTGGAATGCTGATTTCACCATAACCTGCCTGTCCCAACAAAATAACAGGCAATAAGATTAATACTAAAAACAAATACTTTTTCATCTTGGTCTCCTTGTCTATAAGGATTTTTTTCTTTATAGCCAAAGTATATTATTGTGTCAAGAAAAATCGTGTTACTAAACTTATTTATTTCACAATCTTGCCACTACCAACTCTAAATCAACTTCAATCTATTTCAAAACACAAACTACCTATCTATAATTAACTTTCAAATGCACACTAACAAAAGATTGTTTTTTTCCTATATTCTGAAAAGAAAATGGCTTTTTTATATTGACAGATTCTGAAGTTATCAATAAAAGTTTTTTTAAGATGGGAAAAAAAGTTTTAGAGAAAAGAAAAAATAACTTATTTATTCGTTTGAATTCATTAAATATGAGGAAAAATGTCACAACAACTTGAGTTTGATCTCAAAATAGACTTATGGGATAGCATAACTGATAAGCTTTCCAAGCCAAGCGGATATAAAGGTCTCTCTGCTCTTCATAAATACTGGGGCAAGAAACCAATGGAATACCTGAGTTTTTTAATAGAGCATTTTACAAGGAGGGGAGATATAGTTCTTGATCCTTTTTTGGGTTCAGGTCTTCTTGCCCTGGAAACTATAAATATGCAGAGAAGATTTATCGGAATTGATATCAATCCAATATCTATTGAATTAGCCAGGTTTTTTACCAATCTGCCTTCTTACGAAGAACTAAAAGAAGGTTTTTTAGCCGTAGAGAAGGAGGTTAAAGATAAAATAAATTCTACCTATTTAACTAAAAATAACAATATCGCTACTCACTATTTATATGATGGAGAAATAATTAAATCCGTTTGGATTAAAAACGAACATAAGCAAAAGAGCAAATTAATACCAACTGAATTTGATTTTCAGCTTGCTCATCAATTTCATAACTATAAACCCGTTAATATAGGCACCGGAGAGTTCTTTCAAAATAGCAGAATTAATACCAAAGCCGATATGACTATTAATGATCTCTTCACAGGCAGAGCCCTTTATTGCATTGACCTTCTAATACAAAGCATAAATAAAACAAATGATAAAATTAAAAGTGCTTTGCTGCTTATGTTGACATCCGCTTCCGGACAAATGTCTAAAATGGTTTTCGCTATTACAAACAGAGGTAAAAATAACGGAACTCCTTCTAAAATTGATATAGAAGTTGGTAGTTGGGCAATTGGATATTGGAAACCAAAACTCCATTTTGAAATCAATGTATGGAATTGCTTTGATAATAAGGTTCAAAAACTGCTTAAAACTCTCAAATATCAGGATACTAATAACTATACACAAGTTGACGATCTCAATACTTTTTGGGATAGCAAATCTGACTTATGCCTTATAGAAAATGATTGCAAAAAAATATTAAACAACATCCCGGACGACACAATTGAATTAATTATTACCGATCCACCCCATGGAGATAGGATACCTTATTTGGAGCTAAGTTCTTTATGGAATGCACTGTTGCATAAAAAACCCGACTATGTATCAGAAATTGTTGTTTCCAATGCCAAAGAGAGAGAAAAAAACATCGCCTCCTATAATTTGGATATGAAATCGGTTTTATGTAATATGATCCGTATTCTTAAGCCACAAGGAATATTGGCTCTTATCTTTAATGCAGTGGATAAAAAATATTGGGAATTTCTCACCGATATAGATTTGAAATCTAAAGGTACTACTTATCTTGGTTGTTTTCCATTGAATTACTCGGCAAACTCACTGGTTCAAGATAATAGACAAGGTGCATTGAAACACGATTATGTGTTAATTTTTAGAAAGGTTCAAAACCACGATAATACTGATGCTATGAGTGTATTTAATAAAATTCAAGGATGGTCTATAAATTTCCCGCTTCCTTTGGGGGAGGAGAAATAATGAATCTAACATATCATAACGCTGTAAACTTATATAAACAAAATCAAATATCCTCAATTTCAGAATATGGAACTGAAGGTTTGAGATTCCTGAAGCTGAGATCAATGTCACGCCCAAAATACCTTCGTCTTCTAATGATGAAAGCTAATTTAGCAATACCTGATGATAATAAAACAGACCTCTTAGAAATTTGTTATCATAGCCATAAAATAACCCTTGAGCTTATTGATAAAGTTATTAAAGAAATTTATCAGGAAGATAGAAATAGCAGAAAAGAAAAAGAGGATGAGCTAATTAACGAACTTTACAAAGTACAGACCCTTGATTGGGGAGGTTTGTATCAAAATAATCTGGAGCAAACCATTATTAATAATTATGTAAAGAAAATCAGGTCTTATGATTTACTACAATCTAAAATAGATAATGAATTGGCTGATAGCTTAAGGGGTTATGTTACATCATCATGGTATAATCATTGGACTTCTATCATCATTGAGGACATTTTTAATGATCATAATTTTATTATGCCCGCTGTAGGAAAAGTTAAAAATATTGATTTTTTCTACAAAAACATCCCCTTAGATTTAAAGGTTACTAACTTACCTGAAGGATATATTAGTGAGAAACGCAATGAAATGGGATACGAATCGGAAATAAAAATTCTAAAAAAATGCGCTCAGGCAAATAAAATTAGCTATCCTAAAAATTTGAGACCGGCAAGATTGCTGGAATTCCTCTGGAGTAAATTGAATGATATACCTGTAACTTCAATTCAAGAAACGCTTTCTTCAATTAAAACGGTGAGAAATAATATTATTGATAATGCCCTTTCTGACACCAGAGATTTAATTCGCTGGTTATATGAAAATCAGGGAACAAGAAGATTTGATGCCTCTTATCGCTTATATTTGGTAATAATTAATAAGTCAGATTATTTTAATTCGTGGAAACTGAAACGGGCAAAGGCACTTTTATCAAACGCTATTAATAGTTTTTTGGATAGTAATAGGGGAATTTTATATAATATCCAATTTTTATGGGAAGGAAATGTCTATCAAACAAAAGCAGGAGCCATTATAGTTCTTCAAGAATAGCTGATATAAACCCAAATAATGAAGTAGAAATAATGGTTAATCTTATTTCCCTAATCAGCAATCATATATTGTAGTAAAAATTCCGTAGGAACGACAGATATTAACAACGGGTTTTAACCCGGTGAAAAGAAAAGAACCTACAAAACTATATTTATTGGGGAAAAAAGTTCCGTAGGAACGACAGATATTAACGACGGGTTTCAACCCGGTGAAATGAAAAGAACCTACAAAACTATATTTATTGGGGAAAAAAGTTCCGTATGAACGACAGATAGTATAGAGAGGTTTTTAACCTGGAAAAAAAATTCAAATTTGTTATTTGGTTTACTGAATTCTGAGTTACCATAAATAGAGGACATATATTTTTCAGGTTTCTGCGAACTCTTTGGCAAAGAGGAATTTGCCAACCCATTTTTCCTCAATTGTATTATTTAAGTTTAATTCAGCAGCATCTCTAAAATATTTACCGGTAAAGCATCCTGGTAGGAATAGGGTTGGTTAATTTCCATTCCCAAAGCATCAATAAGGACTCTTCCTTTCACGGAATATCTTATTTCTCCTTTAACTGCGCCTTTCACAGCTCCCAGAATGGTTTTCAGATTATTCAGCTTAAAAACCATTACTCCATCCTGAGAGTAGATATTTTCGTTGAATTTAAGCTGATTTTTCAGGTTTCCCGTGCCGGCAAATTTATCGCTGATATAAATTTCCGCGGGAAAGCCCTTGAAATTGAAAGTTAAACCGTAAGGATTCAAAATAATAAAATGAACCTGTAATTCCGTTTCGCCAATGCCGATCTTTTCAACAGTGGTCTTCGTTATTTTGAATAAACTTTGTCCATTAGTGCTGAATTTGGGAATAATGCTTTTCAGTTGTTCCTTTAAATCAAGCTCGTAGGGCTCATCAAATTTGAACTTTTTCCCAATCCCCAAAACTTTGCCATGTCCTTTACCGGTTATGAAAAATTGCACTTTCTGGTCTATGGAACTAACCATTTTCACAACTGGACGCGTTTCCAGTTCCACATTGAAATCCAAACACATAGCTGACTTTTTGGGAATTTCCACTACATTTTGCAAATAAGCGTTTCCAACTTTGTAGCGGTCTTTATTCAGCAGTTCCACATTCAATTGATCCAGTTTCAGTTTATAGCAATTAGGATTACTTACTATAAACGATATTTTAATAGTGCTTTTATCGGGAGTGATGGAAATCACTTTCACATCCTGAATTTTTGTCACTGTAGGGCTCTTGAAGAGTTTGCAGGAACTGAGTGAAATAAGCACTAAGCTAAGAGCTACTAAATATAATATGTTTTTCATCAATATCCTCCTGAAGGTTTATCTACATACTGTCTGAACCAAAGTTCCAAAGCGATAACATTGAATAGCATTTCCACCTGTTTGTTGTCTCCTGCCAAATATTTATGCCAGTAATGATTAATCTTGGGCAAATTCCAAATTCCTCTTTGGCGAAATGCACTGCTGGCAAAAATATCGGAAATAAAAGGTTTTAATTCCTGTTTCATCCAGACCTGATAAAAGGGCGAAGAAAAAATGCCTTTATCCTGCCGGTAATATATTTCTTCCGGAATCAAATCTTTCATTGCAAAACGGTGAATTACTTTGGTATAAGGTGGCTGAACCTTATATTGTGACGGCAGAGAAAAAACAAAATCCACCAAACGGTAATCCAGAAAAGGAACTCTACTTTCCACAGAATTTGCCATAGTCAAGCGGTCTTCAAAATGCAACAATGTTTGCAGGGAAGTGTTATGCATCATATTATACAGGAAATTGGAAAGCCGTGATGCCTTAATATCCGCAATCTTTTTCAGAATTTGTTCGCCGCAGTTTTTTTCGGCTTCGTTTGTAAAAGCACGATTAAAGGGCTCAAAGCGGTAATAACAAAACTCCAGATTGTAAAGTGATGACTCCGGTAAAAAAGTGGAAAGCATTATTTTTCCCAGTTTGGAAAATGCCTTATTATCTTTTTTCAAATAGATAGGCAGTTCTTTCCCTAATCTGCCAATTTGCATACCCCTAATCAAATCGGCAAAATAACGGTATAAAGAATGTCTGTAACCGGCAGAAATTTCATCGGAACCCTGCCCCGAAAGCAAAACCTTAATTCCTTGTTGATGTGCTTCTTGCATCACTGCATTGATAGATACAAAAGCTGCAGATAAGGGAAGGTCATTCATATAAGTCAATTTTCCCCACCAGCCAATGGCATCTTCTGCCTTAGGACTAACCAAAAAAGAAGTGCAGGAGGTCTTTTGCACGATTTTTTCCATCCACTTGCGTTCATCCAGTTCCGGTGTAAAAGCATAATAGGAAGAAAAGGTTTTTAGAGGTTCACCCTTTTTTTGCACTGCAGAACAAACAATTGCCGAAGAATCCATTCCTCCGGATAAGGTAGCTCCAATTTCTACATCACTGCGAAGTTGTAAGGATATAGAATCCAGAAAGATATTTCTATATTGCTGAACTGCCTGTTCAAAAGCAAGATGGGAGCTTTCAAAATTGGCAATATCCAAGTCATAATATTGGTTGATCATAATCTTGCCATTGGCTGCAAGCAAGTTATGCCCCGGTTTTAAAGAGTGAACATTTTGCCAATAGGTCTCATCATCATAAACCAGAAATGAATTTATCTTCATACTACGCCAAATCATTGCTTGGTTTAATTTCTTATCTATAGGGGTAAGCAAAAGCTGTTTAATTTCACTGCCCCAATATATTACGCCATCTTGAACAGCATAATAAAAAGGTTTAATGCCATAGCGATCACGACTGCAAAAAAGCAAATTTTTTCTTTCATCCCACAAGGAAAATGCCCACATTCCGTTAAAATGAAGCACACAATCCTCACCCCAAAAATGATACGCCTTAATTATTACTTCTGTATCGCTATTGCTGAAAAATTTATAGCCCTTTGCCTTAAGCTCTGCTTTTAGTTCCAGATAATTATATATTTCACCATTATAGCAAATAGCTATGCCAAGTTCTTTATCATACATCGGTTGATGCCCAATAGGTTTTAATTCCAAAATGCTCAAGCGCCTGAAACCCATTCCCAAAATAAAATTACCCATTTTAAAAGGATTAACCGAAGAATATCCCTTAGCAGGAAAAGTGCTGTCTATTTCAACATTGAATAAAGGATATAGTGATTGTATTTCTGCTGGTGAATCTACTCCCGACAAAGACCTAATTCCGTTTTTATCCTTAATTAAATAGCCCTCATCATCAGGACCCCGATGCTTGATTACATCCGTCATTTCTTTTAATAGAATTGCATTTGCAACATTTTGCTTAAAACTAACCGCATTTTTAACCGGGTTATCCTTTCCTTTTCTGAAATTATCCTGCTTCTTATCTAAAATAACTGCTTCTTTACTAAAACAGTAGATACCTGCTATTCCACACATTCATTCTCCTTTTACTCTTAGTTCCTTTTTTCATAATTACATTTCCAGTCAAGCGTTTTATCATTTTATATAAGGGACAAATTTATTAAATTATCAAAGTTATGATTGCTATGATGGCTTACCTGTTCAATTTCTTAGATTATATGATTTTTTCCTTTGTATCCATCAATCCTGTAAATTATGATAACCTTATTTATATATTTTTCTCTCTTAATATCCTTTTATGGAAATAAATATGTATAAACTCAAATAATGCCGTAGAAATAATGGTTAATATTATTTTGATATTCATTAATCATATATTGTAGCAAAAATTCCGTAGAACTGGCAGTTAGATAACTAAGGGTTTTAAACTGACGAAAAAATATCGCTACAAAAGAGAGATAATTCCATAGGAAAGACAGATATTTTAGAAGGGTTTTAACCCTGAGAAGATAAGACAAATTTACCTTTTTGGTTGCTGAATTCTGATGCGGCAAAAAAAAGTATAAATGTTTTTGTAGTTTTCTACGAACTCTTTGGCAAATAGGAAGTTGCCAACCCATTTTCCCGCAATTGCATTATTTGGAATAAAATACTCGTTCACTTGCTGAAGTAATAATCTTGTAACATTCAAGTAACGACCAAGTAACGGAACTACTGCAGTGTTAGGGAAGTGTTACGGATGTGTTACGGGGTCTTCTTACAAGAGATTATGTTTCAGATAATTAAGTGATTAGGAATAGAAAAGGCAAATTATATAGATAATCACTTATGATATAAGATGTTAGGGAGATATGATAGAAATTTTGCTGGTGGATAATTAGGGAGATAAATGCCGAAATTTATAGTCAATTTTTATGCAGGATATATAATAATAAATCGTGATTAGGATGTAATGTTTTTGATTATTTCCGAGGGGCTTACGCACCCTTCTACATCATTATGTCGCCCTGACGGGCTTTTAGGAAAAGGGAAAGTTAAAAGAAAAGGATTATTGTGTCTTTCCTTTTACGAGGGGCTTACGCATCCTTCTATATCATTGTGTCGCCCTGATGGGCTTTTAGGAAAAGGGAAAGTTAAAAGAGAAGGATTATTGTGTCTTTCCTTTTACGAGGGGCTTACGCATCCTTCTACATCATTATGTCGCCCTTTGGGGCTTTTAGGAAAAGGGAAAGTTAAAAGAAAAGGATTATTGTGTCTTTCCTTTTACGAGGGGCTTACGCACCCTTCTACATCATTGTGTCGCCCTTCGGGGCTTTTTTTGAGCGGGAAAAGGAAAAAAAAGAATGCGGAGGAACAGCGTCCTCCGGCTACATTTGCAAAACTTCTTGACACAATAAGTGCTTTATAGGACAAAGATTTTTCAAAGAAGAGGAGAAGACAAAAAAATGAGCGACCTGACAAAATACATCCAAAAATACAGGCAAAGGATTAATCTTCGCTTTGCTTTGCAGGCAATTATCAAAGCTCTAATCAGCTTTTTGTTGGCTTTGCACCTTTATTTTTTGTTATGGTTGAATTTGCCTTCGCAATCAATGGCACTTTTTTATGCGAATATTGGCATACGTACTTGTCTTATCCTGGTGATAATCTATTTTATTTTAAGCGGTTATCACAATTTTTGGCATAATTTAGCGGTAGCGCGTTTTTTGGATAGGCAGATTGATTTTAAGGATGATCTTTTTCAGAATACTTTGGAACTTGCTGAAAAGGAAAAAGATAGTCCGATTGTGGAAAATTTGGGCACAATGGCAAAAAAGCGGATAGAGGAAAATCGTTACAAAATTCCTGCTCTATATCCTTCCTGGGTTGTCTTCGCTATCCTCTTTCTTATCTTAGGTTTAGGAACTATTTGGGCATATTCTTATGAGGATTTTCGTTTGGCATTCAAGCAATTTTACACCAATCAGGGTCAGGAAGTTATCTATAAGAATTTTATAGAGTTAAGCCCTGGCAACCTCACTATTGGCAGAAATGAAGCGGTAGAAATAAAGATCCTCAATCCCGATCCGCGTTTGAAGCATCGTCTTTTTTACAGGATAGATAAACAATGGCGGGAATTGGGTTTGGCAGATAACCGCTATATTTTTCAGCGACTTGATAATAGTATTGAATACTATGCGGAAAATGAGGTTTGCAAATCCCCGGTGTTTAAAATTCAGGTTTTGGACGAACCGATTGTAAAAAAGTGGTTTGTGCAATATAATCCGCCTGCTTATTCCGGTTTGCCAACCTGGACGGATACTTTAAGTTACGGCAATATAGAGGGCTTAAAGCACAGCAGAGTAAAACTTTCCCTCACTACTAATATTCCTGTAGAATCAGCTGTAATGGTTTTTGATGATGCCAGTCGTCTTCCTTTACAGGCAATAGATAAAAATAATTATATCACCCAACTTGCCATTGAAAAGCCCTGCAGTTGGTATTTGGAACTTACAGATGCTTTAGGTCGCAAAAGTAAACCCGAAGAAAAACATATCCGTATTCTGGAAGATAATCCTCCTGAAATCAATATTACTTTCCCGGGTCAGGATGTTAACCTGAATCAAAATATGCTACTTCCTTTAATCATTGAAGCAGATGACGATTACGGATTGAAAAATTGCACTTTGAGCATCCAAATTATGACTTCGGAACCGCAAGTTGTTAATGTGCAAAGTGTTATTCCCGGAAAAATGTTTGTAACGGACTTTCTGCTGGATTTGAAAGATGCCAATTTATTCCCTGGTGATGTAGTTACTTATTGGGCAACTATTTACGATAATTCTCCCGAACAACAAAAAGCGGAAAGCACCAGATTTAAAGCTCGTTTCCCTTCCATTGAAGAGATTTATAGAGAAATTGAAGCCCGCGAACAAGAAAAGAAAACGGAACTGGAAACCGCCTTACAAAAATCCAAAGACCTCCAAAAAGAATTTGAAAATAAACGCCGGGAACTGCTTAAACAGGATAATCCCAAGTGGGAAGATAAAAAACAGCTGGAAAAAATATTGCAGGAACAGGAAAATCTTTCGGAGCAGGTGCAAAATATTGCCGATAACTATCAGGAACTGATTAATAAAATGCAGGCAAATGAAACCCTCTCCCCCGAAACCTTGCAAAAAATGCAAAAAATCCAGGAATTGATGCAGGAAATTAATAATGAGGATTTGCAAAAGGCAATGGAAAAATTCTCTAATACCCTGCAAAACATTAAACCAGAAGACCTTAAAAAAGCAATGGAAAATTTCAAATTCTCAATGGAGGATTTTAGCAAAAAGATTGAACAGACACTTGCCCTGCTGGAAAGCATTAAAAAAGAACAGGCAATCCAAAAAGCATTGCAGATTTCCGAAGAAATGGAAAAAATGCAGAAAACACTTAGCGAACGCACAATGGATGAAAAACAAAACTATAAAGACCTTGCCTCCGACCAGAAACAAATTAGTGATACCTACGATAAACTGCAACAGGAATTGGATAAAATAGATAAAATGCTGGAATCCCCGCGCGATAATCAGGTTATAAATCAATTAAAAGACCTGAAACAAGATATGCAAAACAGCAATCTGAAACAAGACCTGCAAAACAGTCAGAATGCTTTAAGCCAAAATCAACGCAGTCAATCCCTTTCTGCTCAAAATCAAGCGATGGAAAAAATGCGCCGTTTTTCCTTAAAACTGAATCAGATGAAGGAATCAATGGGTGGGGGTAATCAACAAAGAACAATGCAGGCAATTCAAACTGCAATAAGAGAACTTCTGATTTTTTCCAAACAGCATGAGGCAACTGCCAGCCGTTATAGAAATGATCCTTATGTAATTGTGCAAGACCTTATTGCTCAATCCGAAGGAATTCAAATTTCCTTAAATAAGATGTTCCGGGAAACACAGGTGCTAATGATAATTCCCCCTAAATTCTTTATTGATGTGAATGAAACCAATAGCGCCTACAGAAATATTTTCAGCTATATCAATGAATCGCAGTTTTACCAAATTCCCAATGCCTTAAACAGCGTTCAAAAGGGAATAAACCTGATGGTATATGACCTAATGCAGGCATTGCAAA
>Ga0209201_1004302_pt1 | contig 11603 bp, 10 predicted proteins | sample AD_UKC055_MetaG_FD_184411 | JGI IMG/M metagenome (GOLD analysis project Ga0209201, IMG submission 184411) | Active sludge microbial communities of municipal wastewater-treating anaerobic digesters from USA - AD_UKC055_MetaG (SPAdes) (version 2) | ecosystem: Engineered > Bioreactor > Anaerobic >... | reverse complement strand
GCGGTCGGTGGAATGGTGTTTAACGGCCTGGTCAAATATGACAAAAATATGAATATTGTCGGAGACCTGGCAGAATCTTGGACCATCAGTCCAAACGGTCTGGTCATCACCTTCAAACTGCGCCGGAACGTTTTGTGGCACGATGGAAAACCCTTTACCGCCGCCGACGTACTTTACACCTACCGGGTAACGATCGATCCGAAGACTCCCACCGCTTATGCCGGAGACTTTCTCAAAGTCAAAAAAACAGAAGTCTTGGATGATTATACATTCCGTGTCATCTACGACAAACCCTTTGCTCCCGCGCTGATCAGCTGGTCATCCGCTATTTTGCCCAGGCATCTCTTAGAGGGGAAGGACATCACCAAAAGCCCGCTTTCACGCCATCCCGTAGGCACAGGCCCATACAAGTTCAAAGAATGGATTGCCGGTCAAAAAATCGTGCTGGTTTCCAACGAGAACTACTTTGAAGGACGTCCCTATTTAGACGGCCGGATTACCCGCATTATTCCGGATACCGCCACCATGTTTCTTGAGCTGCGCGCTCAAAATATTTCCATGATGGGCTTGACTCCTCTCCAATACACAAGGCAGACTGACTCAGTCCTGTTTAAAGAAAATTTCAATAAATATCGCTATCTGGCTTTTGCATACACGTATCTGGGCTATAATCTGAAAAATCCTCTTTTCACAGATAAACGCGTCCGTCAGGCCATCTCCCATTCCATTAAAAAAGATGAAATTATCAGAGGCGTTCTGCTGGGACTTGGCAAACCCGCAACAGGGCCATACAAGCCCGGAACTTGGGCCTATAACGACAAAGTAAAAATCTACAATTACGATCTGAACAAAGCGCGCGAGTTACTCAAAGAGGCAGGATGGTCGGATGCAAACGGAGACGGCATTCTGGAAAAAGACGGCAGGAACTTTGAATTTGAAATTCTCACTAATCAAGGCAATGAAACACGTCAGAAATGCGCGGAAATCATTCAGCGCCAACTCAAAGAATTGGGAATTGTTGTAAAAATCCGTGTGCTGGAATGGTCGGCGTTTGTCACGAATTTCATCAACAAACGGCGCTTTGATGCGGTAATTCTGGGCTGGACCATTCCGCTGGATCCTGACGCATACGACGTGTGGCATTCCAGTAAAACCGCCCCGGAAGAACTTAATTTTGTATCCTACAGTAACCCTGAAGCGGATGAGATGCTGGAAAAAGCCAGAAGTGTCTTTAACCAGGCCGAACGTAAGAAATATTATGACCGCTTTCAGGAAATTCTGGCAGAAGATCAGCCTTATACTTTTCTCTATGTTCCCGACGATCTAATCATCGTCAGCCACCGCATCCGCGGCATCGAGCCAGCCCCGATCGGCATCAGCCACAATTTCATCAAATGGTACGTGCCCAAAGACGAGCAAAAATTTACCATGACGCGGTAGCCCAAATTTAAATTCTTCACTTTTTGTCATATTTGGCCAACTTTTTTCTCAAAGTTTTCCGAGTGATCCCCAGACGGCGCGCCGCTTCGCTTTTATTACCCCCGCTTGCGGCCAGAGATTCCAAGATGCTCCTTTTTTCCACCTCCTCAAGCGGCAAATTTCCGCTCCCCCCGCAAGGAGTCGCATACATTCCCGGATGCCCATCCAAAGCAGAAAGCGGCTCCGCCATTGGAAAAACCAGATCATCGGCATCAATCATCACCGAGCGCGACAAAACAACGGCTCTCTCGACAAGGTTCATCAATTCACGCACATTCCCGGGCCAGGCATATTGCCCAAGTTTCTGGAGAGCCTGAGGTGTAAACCCTGAAAGCAACCTGGCATTCTTCCGTGCAAACATATTCAGAAAAGATTGCGCCATCAGGGGAATGTCTTCCGACCTTTCCCGAAGCGGTGGAACAGAAAGCGCCACAACATTCAGACGGTAAAATAAATCCTCCCGAAACCGCCCCTCCCGGATTTCCTTTCGTAGATCTTTGTTCGTCGCAGCCAGCACCCGGACATCCACTCGCAACACTTCAGCACCGCCTACTCGAATCAGTTCCCTTTCCTGCAACACCCTCAGCAGTTTCACCTGCATGGCTTGCGACATTTCGCTGACTTCATCCAAAAAAATACTGCCGCCATCAGCCTGAACAAACTTTCCTTCCTTTCTCCGATCGGCGCCAGTAAACGCGCCCTTTTCATGTCCGAACAATTCAGAATCCAGAAGCGTTTCGGCGAGTGCTGCACAGTTGATTTTTACGAAAGGGGCATTCTTGCGCAAACTGTTGGCATGGAGAAGATTGGCGATGACCTCCTTTCCCACTCCCGATTCCCCGGTAATTAAAACCGTGGCCTGCGTGGGCGCCGCCTGCTCGACGATTTCCAGCAATCTCACCATTGCCGGACTTTGGCCAATGATCCTTTGCCTATCGAATTTTTCCCCGAGTCGTTCCCGGAGGTATTCATTTTCTTTTTGCAGCAGACTGTGTCCGGTTGCCCGGGCAATTCGAATTTTGAGTTCATCAAAATCAAGAGGCTTGGTCAGGTAGTCATCCGCGCCTTTTTTCATGGCGCTGACCGCCGTTTCCACAGAAGCATAAGCCGTCATGATAATGACAGGAATGGCCGGATTCATTTTCTTGATCTGTTCCAGAGCCTCAATTCCCGGAACTTTGAGCATACGAATATCCATGAGTACCAGGTCATAAGAACGTTTGCGAACTTCTTCAATCGCCCCCGATCCGTCATCTGTTTCAGCCACAGTATAGTCCCATCCACCCAGAAGTTTTTTCAACATCAGGCGGTGGGCGGCGTCATCATCCACAATGAGTATTTCAAATTGATTTTTCATTTTTTATCCTTTCGTATGCCGATACTGGAAATTGCAGAGTGACTTTTGTACCCATGCCTTCCTGGCTTTCAATGTGCACGCTGCCTCCGTGCGCATCCAGAATTTTTTGAACAATCGCCAGCCCCAATCCCGTTCCAGACGGTTTGGACGTATAATATGGATCGGTAATTCTGGGTAAATCTTCTTTTTTAATCCCCTCTCCGGAATCAGAAATCGTCACTTTCAACAATGCATGATGAGAGGTCAGCTCCACCAGCAGTCTTCCTCCATTGGGCATGGCCGCAAGAGCATTGAGAAAAATATTGAGCAGGGCCTGTTTTATTCTATCCGGATCGATTTCCACTTGCGGCAGATGATCATCCGCTCTCACCTCGATAACCACTCTATTTATCTCGGCATTTTTATCCACCAACCGGACAGTGTGACGCACAAGATCCGCCGGATGGACCGTCACTATTTTCAGTACTGGAGGGCGGGCAAAATCAATCAGTTGACTGATCACCCGATTGAGCCTCTCCGTCTCGGCAATCATGACATCGGCCGTTTCCTCGTCATCCTTGTTTCCGGCAAGCCGGGATTTAAAATACACAGCCAGCCCCCTGATAGAACTCAGCGGATTCCGTATTTCGTGAGCCACACCGGCGGCAAGAGATGCAATGGCGTTCAGGCGACGGCTGCGGGCAACTTCTCGCTCCATCTGGCGAATAGCCGTGATATTCCGGGCAAGCAAAATTTTTCCCTTATGGACATCCTCGTCAGAAAAGACCGTCACTACAACCTCCCAGATCTGATCCGTCCGCCCTGCGCCGGGTAAAATGACCTCCTCTTCAATCAGTACGGCTTGTCCCCTGACACGTTCCAGAATATGAAAAAATGGCCTAAGCACAACAACAGAGGCTTCCTTTCCAATTGCCTCGCCGCAGGGATCCTCCAAAAGCGGCTTCGCCTGATCATTGCAGGCCACAATCCGCCCGGTCTGATCGACAGCCAGAAGCCCAAAGGGCAAATTTTTCACCAAAGCTTCGGAAAAAACCGTAATCCGTGACAAAGACGACTGTGACAGACGATAAGCCTGAGCCAGAAACAAAGACACAATCGCCAGTGATCCGATCAACGCAAGAATTCCCGCCGCCACTGCCATCCGATACGCATCTTCGCGTGAGGCTTTTTCAATCTTATCCATATTGAAACCCAGAAATACAATCCAGCGCATGGAACTGCCCTTTTTGTCCCCTGGGAAAAATCCCCGGTAAACCTCAAAGGTCCCCGCCCCTTCCTGATTGGCCGCCTGTCGCCAGCGAATATTCCGACTGCCAGCAATCTGATGCAAATTCAGATCCAACCCGTAGGGCCCCCCCAGCATGGACGGATCACTGTCCGCCATAATTTGTCCCTTTTCATCTGTCACCACCAGATAATCAATATCCGGCTGTTGGGCAACTTCCATCAAAAGCTTCTGAAGATAAAACGAATCATCTTCCATTTCCGGACGACCCCGGAAACCGGCTTCAAATGACTGAATGAGAGTAGATCCTTTTTCCACGAAAAGGGTAACCGCCTGATCTTTACGCAACTGAAACTGCATGAACATCATCATACCCAGAATTGCCGCCAAAACGGTAATCGCACTTGCGACCGCCAGCACCGAAATATTGAAGCGTCTTTTTTTATTGCCCACCATAATCTCCACTCCCGCATCGACCTGGATACAATGGAACCACTTGGATACCAGAATTGGATATGTCTTATCCACATCAGACTTGTCAAAGGAAAACTTATTTTCATGAAGTTCGCTAAAATCTATTATTATCCATACTTACAATTTCTGGCACAGGTCATGCAAAATTATTTGATAACTGATCAGGAAAATAAAATTCGTAAAGGAGATCTACCATGAAAAAAATCACTCTAGCACTAGCCCTGGTTGTGGTAAGTATGCTTTTTACTTCTCAGGCGTTTGCCAAAGGACCTCAACAAGGAAAAGGAAAAGTATGCGGACCATGCCGGGAAGCAGTTATGGACCAATTAAAATTAACCGACACTCAAAAGGCAAAAATGGAAACCTTACAAAACACTCATTTTAAAGCCACCAGGACACTGCGAGATAAGATTTTTGATAAGTCCGTTGAATTGCACAGGCTCTGGCTGCAAGCAAATCCTGACAAAAACAAAATATCAGCGGCGCAAAGGGATTTGCGGACGATGCGCGATGAGCTGGAAGACCAGGCAACCGTCCACAAATTGGATATTCTCCAGACTCTGACTCCGGAACAAAGAGAAAAACTCGCCAATTCCGGATGGGGTAGGGGCGAGGGTTTCGGTCCCCGCGGTGGAATGAGGGCCCATGATCAATCCGGTCCGGGATTCGGCCCCGGTCCGGGGTTGGGAATGGGCATGTGCCGGTAAATCCTTCCTTCATTCTTCCTTTCCTCAAGGGGAGCAAATGCTCCCCTTTCTTTGTTGGCAATGGTTTATCGTACGTTCCGAAATGTCCGACAATTCCTTATTGGAAAAAAATCACTTGGGTCAAAAAACATTTTGACAACCGCTTTGTTTTGCATTAGGAAAAGTTGTAAAGTATTATTCAAGGATAGTGAAATGCTCAACCAAACGACAGTAACGATTACGAGCGGCGCTTTTTTGACTTTGCTTTCGGGTCTCGCCCTGCTTAGCTTGGCCTTCAAGGTCGCCTGCCCTTCGTTTTTCAGTCGTTCCTGAGCTTCCCAAAGAACAGATTCCCTGAAAGGCCGTGGGCGGTAAAACCCACGGCCTTTTTATTATGGCCTATTGAAAATATTTATCGATTGGAAAGGAGTATTTTATGAAAAAGGAAAAAAATCGCGTCTTCATTTTCGACACCTCCCTGCGTGACGGTGAGCAATCGCCAGGCAACAGTATGAACACGGAAGAAAAACTGATTTTGGCCCGGCAGCTTGAAAATTTGGGTGTGGACATTATCGAAGCGGGATTTCCCATCGCCTCGGATGGAGATTTTGACGCCGTCAGGCAAATCGCCAAAGTCATCAAGAAATCGCAGGTAGCAGGGCTTGCGCGCGCCAACAAACAGGACATCGACCGGGCCTGGCAGGCCATCAAGCACGCAGCCCATCCTCGTATCCATACCTTCATCTCCTCATCAGATATCCATTTGCAATACCAGCTGAAAAAAAGCCGCGAACAGGTGCTCTCGGAAGCAGTCGCCGCGGTCAAGCTTGCCCGCTCCTATACGGAAAACGTCGAGTTTTCCCCCATGGACGCGACACGATCCGATCGGGATTACCTGGTGGAAATGGTATCGGCGGTCATTGACGCCGGCGCATCCGCTGTGAATATTCCGGACACGGTCGGCTACGCCATTCCGGAGGAATTCGGTCAATTAATCGCTTATCTGATTGCCAACGTAAAAAATCTCGGAGATACGGTTATTTCCGTTCACTGTCACAACGATCTTGGCCTTGCCGTCGCCAATTCTCTGTCCGCCATCCGTAACGGGGCAAGGCAGGTAGAATGCACTATCAATGGAATCGGCGAACGCGCCGGTAACACGGCCATGGAAGAAATCGTCATGGCGCTGGCCACGCGTAAAGATCTTTTCGGACTTTACACCAAAATCAAAACCGACCAGATTTACAAAACATCGCGCCTGCTCACACAGATCACAGGTATTCCGGTTCAACCCAATAAAGCCATCGTCGGCGCCAATGCATTTGCACACGAATCGGGCATTCATCAGGACGGCCTGATTAAGGAAAAAATCACTTATGAAATTATGACTCCCAAATCCGTCGGCATCAGCGATACCCACATTGTCTTAGGCAAGCACTCCGGACGGGCCGCCATCGCGCATCATTTAAAAAAGATGGGGTATCTGCTCGACGATGAGCAACTCAACCGTGTGGCAGCCAAAGTCAAATCTCTGGCGGACATCAAAAAGGACATTTATGACGAGGATCTGGAAGCTATCCTGTACGAAGAAGTATACCGGGGCGAGGAGAAATATCAACTGGTTTATCTGAATGTGGTAAGCGGCAATGTGGCGATTCCCACGGCAACCATGGAAATGAAAGTTGATCAGGAAATCCTGCGCGACGCAGGCTTCGGCAACGGGCCGGTGGATGCCACCTTTGCCGCCATCCGGAACATCACCAAGACCAATTATCAACTATTGAAATACGTGGTCAACGCCATTACCGGCGGATCGGACGCACAGGGAGAAACCATGGTTCAGCTCAAATACAACGATCATTCCGTCGTGGGACGGGGCGCACACCCCGATGTCATTGTCGCGTCCGCCAAGGCCTATATCAACGCGCTCAACCGGCTGGAATTTTTAAAAAACAACGTAAAGAAGGTTCAAGTTGAATTAAGCTGAAAAATAGAGTATTGAGTCTTCCTGTTTTCGCATTGAAAAGCATTTCATTCTTCAAGGAGTTCATAACGTGGGATATACGATAACGGAAAAAATATTTATGGCGCATACAGACCTCAAAGACATCCAGGCGGGCCAGTTGATTAATGCACGCGTCGATATCGCGCTAGGCAACGACATTACTGCACCTATCGCCATCAAGGCATTCCGGGCAGCAGGCGGAAAAAAGGTTTTCGACAAGAATAAAGTGGCTCTGGTCCTTGACCACTTCACTCCCAACAAAGACATCAGCTCCGCTCAGCAATGCAAGACCGTGCGGGAATTCGCCATGGAATTCGGTGTAACGCACTTTTACGAAGGCGGTCAGGTGGGTGTCGAACATGCGCTCTTGCCGGAAAAAGGCATTGTTCTTCCCGGCGATCTGGTCATCGGCGCAGACAGCCACACTTGCACCTATGGGGCACTGGGCGCATTTGCCACAGGCGTGGGCAGTACCGATCTTGCCGCCGCCATGCTTACCGGCGAACTCTGGTTTAAAGTACCTTCCAGCATGAAATTCGTCATTTTCGGTAAGCTTCCCAAATGGGTATCCGGAAAAGATCTGATCTTGAACATCATCGGACGCATTGGTGTTGACGGCGCGCTTTATTCCGCCATGGAATTTACAGGCGAAACCATCGACAGCCTGCCGATGGCGGACAGACTGTCGATGGCCAACATGGCCATTGAGGCGGGAGCAAAAAACGGCATTTTTGCGCCGGACGCCATTACAAAAGCCTATGTAGAAAAGAGAGCCGGACGACCCTATACCGTTTACACATCCGACACAGACGCGGTTTATTCCCAAATCATCGAAATCGATGCAAGCAAACTGGAGCCGCAAATTGCCTTCCCTCATTTGCCGTCCAACGTCAGAGGCGTCAGCCAGGCAGGCAACGTAAAAATTGATCAGTCGCTGATCGGCTCCTGCACCAACGGCCGAATCGAAGACCTGCGCATTGCCGCACAAATCCTGAAAAATCGCAAGGCCGCTCCGGGCGTTCGGCTGATCGTGGTTCCTGCCACGCCTTTCATATACAGACAGGCCATGCACGAAGGACTTCTGGACATTTTCATGGAGGCAGACGCGGTGATCTCACCTCCGTCCTGCGGCGCATGTCTGGGTGGCCATCTTGGCATTCTGGCCGACGGAGAGGTTTCCGTCGCCACAACTAACCGGAATTTTGTCGGGCGCATGGGGCATCCCGGAAGCGCCGTTTATCTGGCCAGTCCCGCCGTAGCCGCCGCATCCGCCGTACTGGGACGTCTCGCTTCACCGGAAGAACTTTAACTTTAAAGGAATTATTCGTATGATTTTTACAGGAAAAGTCTGGAAATTTGGAGATAACATTGATACGGACGCCATTATTCCCGCCCGTTATTTAAACACATCCGATCCCGCCGAACTGGCAAGGCATTGTATGGAGGATGCAGATCCGGATTTTGTTGCCAAAATGACATCCGGCGACATTATTCTGGGCGGAGAAAATTTCGGGTGCGGATCATCCCGGGAACATGCGCCGATCGCCATCAAGGCTTCGGGAATTGCCTGCGTGGTCGCCAAGAGTTTCGCCCGTATTTTCTACCGCAACGCCTTTAACATGGGATTGCCGATTTTTGAATCCCGCGACCTGGCAGACGCGATTGCCGAAGGACGGCAAATCACGATAGACAGCGCCAAAGGAACCATTACCGTTGCAGACGCGGACCGGACATTTTCCATTCGCCCGATTCCGCCCTTCATGGAACAGCTGATTGCCGACGGCGGTCTGATGAAACACATTACAAAAGCTCGAGGAGAAAATGACTGAAAAAACTTATCATATTGCCGTATTTGCCGGAGACGGCGTCGGACCGGAAATTATGAAGGAGGCCCTGAAGGTCCTCAAGGCCGTGGCCGACAAAAGTGACATCAAGCTTTATTTTGAAGAGGGTCTTTTAGGAGGCAGCGCTTATGATGTTTTCGGCGTCCCCCTTCCTGATGAAAGTTTGAAACTGGCCCTCGCAAGCGATGCCGTCCTGCTGGGCGCCGTGGGCGGCCCAAAATGGGAAGGTCTCGATTACAGCGTAAGGCCAGAACGGGCTCTCTTGGGGCTTCGGGAAAAGCTTGGTCTTTACGCAAACTTGCGTCCGGTGAGCGTTTTTGAGGAACTGCTGGATGCCTCACCGCTGAAAAAAGAAGTGGTGCAGGGCATCGATATTATGATTGTTCGGGAATTGACCGGTGATCTTTATTTCGGCAAGCCCCGCGGCGTATCGCAAGACCAAAACGGCAAACGCACCGGTATCAACACCATGATTTATACAGAGGAAGAGATTCGCCGTATCGGTTATCGCGCGTTTGAACTGGCGCTCAAACGCCGGAAAAACCTTTTATCCGTGGATAAAGCGAATGTTCTGGAAACCACGGAGCTTTGGCGGACAGTGATGACGGAAATCGGAAAGGATTATCCCGAGGTAACGCTAAAGCACATGTATGTCGATAATTGCGCCATGCAGCTGATTCGCAATCCGTCGCAGTTTGACGTGATTGTGACCACCAATCTGTTTGGCGACATATTAAGCGATGAAGCCGCCATGTTAACCGGCTCCATCGGCATGCTGCCCTCGGCGAGCCTTGGCCTGGAAAAAGCTCTGTATGAACCGATTCATGGTTCTGCACCGGACATTGCCGGAAAAAACATCGCCAATCCCCTGGCGACCATTTTATCGGCAGCCATGATGCTGCGTCATTCCATGGATAGACCCAAGGAAGCAGATTTTATCGAAAAAGCGGTGGCAGATGTGTTAAAAGAGAGATGGCGAACACAGGATATTCATTCTGCGGGCTGCAAACTGGCCGGAACGGAAGAAATGGGAAACGCCGTTCGTGAGAAAATCATATCCGGAAATTTTTAAACATCAGAAAGGGAGACGGTCTTGAAGGGCAAAATTCTGATCGTTGATGATGAAGAATCGGTTCGCGAACTGTTTTCCGGCGTTTTCACCGATGAAAACTACGAAGTCATTCAGGCGGAAAACGGCCAACAAGCGCTGGAAATTCTCAAAGGAGACGATATTGACGTTATCTTCCTTGACTTGAAGCTCTTCGGCATGAACGGCATTGATCTGTGCCGTCAGATCCGGGAAACAAAGCCCATCTCCATGATTTTCGCTGTCACCGGCTGGGCACCCCTTTTTGAAATCGAAGAATGCCGCGAGGCGGGATTTGACGATTATTTTGAAAAGCCACTCGACATGGACATTCTGCTGGATGTTGTGGATGATGCATTTAAAAAACTGAACCGGTGGAAAAGGCGATACAGCAGCACCTCCAGATAGGCAGTTTTGTCAGAACAGGTCCGGCACAACATGCTCCAAACCCCAACTATTGTAGAGAGCATCCCCCTATCTCCGCCTTTGGCGGCCATCTATTCCCGTCTGGGTTTCAAAAAAAGGACAACGGTTCTTTCCTCCACGGAGAAAAGGCAGACAGACCAATCCATCGCCCGCGCCACTTCCCTGATTGCTCTTCGCGGTTCCTTTCTTCGGCTTTCCATTCTCGATAATGACGGGCGGACCATCCGGTTCGACGGGAATTGGTCTTTTGAAAGCGTCAAACTGGCCGTTTTTTTGGGAGATTGCCGAGAAGCCGCATTGCTCGGCGCAACGGCCGGCAGCAACATCATGGACGCCATCCGAAATCAAACAAGCCAGGACGATTTTGCAACTGCCGTCGTTTACGACGCCACCGCCAGCGAAATGACTGACAGAGCCCTCGATTGGCTCTCGGATTACATCAATCGACAGCTCCGGCGCGAAGGCAAACATCTCTCCAGCCGGCGTTTTTCAGCGGGCTACGCAGATTTCGCCCTTGAAAATCAAAAAATCTTTCATGAAAAGCTGTCCCTTGCCCAAATCGGCGTCGGTCTTACGGAAAGCTTTCTTTTAACGCCTGAAAAATCCGTCACCGCGATCAGCGGCATTCTGCCCTGACCGCAATTTTTACTCCAAATCTCGGCCGCCTTCCGCAAACACTCTCTATTCATTTTCGGTTCTTTTCTTCCGTTTCCTGGTTTTTCCACTCCGAAGCCGGACCGTTCTCTTTTGGTACTCATCCAAGAACTCTTTGGATGACAAATACTTATCTGCAAACGACACGATAAAGGATTCTTTGTATTTGGGAGGAACCAACGTCAGCGGCCACATATGCTTGACAATAATATCCTCTTCGATGTCATTGATGACAAAATATTTTTTCGCGTTGGTCACAGCAATTGCCGGATGAGCAATTCCGTGAAACTTGTCGCGCGGCAGGTCCGGAACATCATGGTTGCGCCAGTCGTACAGAAAAAAGTCGTGCAACAGAGCACCGCGCGC
>Ga0209201_1004296_pt1 | contig 11611 bp, 5 predicted proteins | sample AD_UKC055_MetaG_FD_184411 | JGI IMG/M metagenome (GOLD analysis project Ga0209201, IMG submission 184411) | Active sludge microbial communities of municipal wastewater-treating anaerobic digesters from USA - AD_UKC055_MetaG (SPAdes) (version 2) | ecosystem: Engineered > Bioreactor > Anaerobic >... | reverse complement strand
CATTCGCCCTGTTCGTCCCGACAACACACAACGATAAGGTCGGTCAAGTCTATTTCCTGGCCGGCGCGGTTAAAGACATACGACTCGCCAGGCAGCCCCCACCTGATCATCAATTCAGGGCCTGTAAGAGCCGCGTCGAAAACCGATATCGGAAGCCCGGACCTGAGACTGATGGCGTTGTTGATGTTCACCGGACCGCATATCGCCGGGAACTCGCCGTCAACGGCCGCCTTCAACAGGAACTCGCTTGCCGGCTTGCCGCGCCCCGACGGGTGGTACCTGCCGTGCCTGACCATGTCCCGAACCCTGGTCTTGATGCCACGGGGCCAGAAATCCTCGCCCTGCCACGACGCGGCATCCACGTGGGGTTTAAGGAAGTCGGGCATCACGTCGGAAAACACCGGATCGATTCCGGTCGCCCATATGAACCCGGCAATCATCGGTGACGGAAAGAAATCCTCGGAAACGACAAGCTCGAATTCCACGGGGTCCTCCTGGCCCGAAACGAGCCGGTTTTATCACATTCCAGCTCAGGATGTCTGGTAGAATCGGGATCCGCCAGTTGGAGGGCCGTCGCATGAGACCGGTGCCACGCCACAACATCAATATGGACGAGGCGGAACTGACCGTTGTTCTGACCGAGATCCTGCATGGCCACGCCGACCCTGGCGAGTTGCTGTCTTTCGAGCGCGAGGTGGCGGCGTATCACGGGGTCTCGCACGCAATCGCCGTGTCGTCGGGAAGGGCCGCGCAGGGAGCTGTCATGGCCGCGATGGATCTGCCGGCCGGCTCTCCGGTCGTGGTCCCGGCATACGCATTCAAGACGGTTCCGGCCGTCGTGCGCGGGCTTGGACTGCAGCCATCGTTCGCGCCGTGTCATACCGGCCATTTCGCGATGGATCCCGATCGCCTTGAACGCTACACGCCGGCCAACGCGTCCGCCGTGATCGTGATACACCCGTTCGGCCAACCCGCTCCCGTCGATAGAATCTCATGCTTCTGTTCGCAACGTGGCATTCCGCTTATCGAGGACTCGTCACAATCTATCGGCGCCAGTCTTGCGGGAAGGACGGTCGGCACCTTCGGAAAGGCCGCGTGCATCAGCCTGGTCCACGGCAAGAACATGATGACGTTCGGCGGCGGTCTGGTACTGACCGACGACGCGGTGCTGGCAGGCAGGGTGCGGCGAACCGTCGCGTCCGCCGCGCCGGAACCGGATTCCGCGGTCAGGAAACGCGCGATGACGGGACTGGCGAACTGGGCCCTGACCACCAGGGCTGGTTACACCGGGGCCCTGCTTGGCCCTTTCCTGGCGCTGAACGCCCTGGATCGCGCCCGCCTGGATCGCATGTTCGACGAACCGGACCTCGCATTCGATCCTTCGTCGATCAGACCTATGTCGGCTTTTCAGGCCAAACTGGGACGCCTGCAGTTGAAACGACTGGACCTGCGAAACGCGGTCAGACGTCACAACGCTGAACGGCTGCTCAATGGTCTTCGTGATGCCGGTATACCCGGGACCTCGGCCAGACTGCCCGAGACGCTCCCGGACAGCCTGTGCACCTGGAACGCCTTCCCGCTAAGGGTAAAAAGCCCCTCCGCGGTTCAAAAGGCTCTGCTGTATAAGGGCATCGATTCACGTCCGGACTACATGTCGGTCTACGGTTTCAATGACGAATGGGAGCGGGACGGCACGATATTCTACCTGCCGAACCATCCAGGCATGACCGATCGCGACGTGGACTGGGTCGTGAGCGCAACCGCCGACATTCTGAAGCGCACCTGACGCTGCGGTGTCGGTTGTTGCTAAACGCCAGCGCCGTTAATTCCGCATGGTCTTGTCCATTGTGTGGTCCGGGACCGGCTGGTCCATGACAAGCTTCCGGTACGGGAACGGAATCTCGATGCCCTTTTCGTCAAACGCGTGTTTGACCCGCCTCAGGAACTCGCGCCCTACCATCCATTGGCTTCCAGGAAGCGTGCGAATTCGGCCCTTTATCTCAACCGAAGACTCGCCAAATCGGCTCACACCGAAAACCTCGGGTTCTCCAACAATCTTTGGACCATATTCCGGGTCATCCTTCAGGCCGCGCAGCACATCGCTAATGACGGCCGAAACGTGTTCTGTGTCTTCCCTGTAGGCCACGCCCACGTCGAAAACGTAAGCAGAGACCTGCTTGGTCTGGTTTGACAAGGTAGTGATCGTTCCGTTGGGAAAGATGTGAACCACGTCGGACACGTCGCGCAACACGATGGTGCGCATGTTTATCTGTTCGACCACGCCGGGAGTTCCGTTGATGACAGCCACATCACCGACCCTGACCTGATTCTCAAGGATCATGAAGAACCCCGAGATGAAGTCACGGACAAGGTTCTGGGCGCCAAAACCGACCGCCAATCCGACGATACCGGCGCCGGCGAGTATCGGCGCGATGTCCAGACCCAGTTCGGTCAGGACCATGAGTCCGACCAGTACCCACACGACAACCGAAAGCACCTGCCTGGTCAGCCTTATCAACGTCTGAACGCGCTTATCGTTTTCGCTGGGCGACCCATCCGGAGTCTCCGCGTCCGCGGCAAGCAGCCGTCGCTCGATCCGCAGCAGCGCGCGCTTGATAATCTTGTACAGAAGCATGGCCACGGCCAGAATCACAACGATCCGCACCGAACTGGACAGGAGCCTCTCCCAGGGAATGGAGTCAAACCACTTCGACAGTATTTCCTTCATGCGCGCCTCCTGCCAGCCCAGAGAGAATATACATTGAATCAATCCCCGGACACCACAATTCAGCCGTCCCGGTGGGCGAACCGCCTTCGCAAAGGCTGCGGCGTGTCAGGGATGTGATTCGCCCCTGCGCCGGAACCCGACCCTGATCCTGTCCCCGATCCTGACCCTGCCCCTGTCAGAAGCTTCTGCAAGCAGCCAGAGGGGATCGGTACCAGCACCGCCCGCCACGCCCGTGTAGGGGCGAATGACATTCGCCCCTTCTGAACAGCGACAGGATCAGGGACGGGCGCAGTGACAGAGAACCGCCTCCGCCAAGGCTGCGGCCTGTCAGGCAGGGACAGAAACAGTGACGATATTCAACGACCGAAATCCATCACCGCCGGGACAGGCGCCAGCAGATGGCCCGCACGCCATCAATGCGAGCGATCAAATCATCCGCGCATGCGGCGGAAATCGCGCCGTAGGCGGCGAGCAGGCGAATGGCCGTGGCGGATTCACCGGCCGAGCCGCAGGCCACGGTGTAGTGGTAGGTTCGATCCCGACCCGCCCGGCCGGAGCCTTCCGCGAGGTTCAGGGCGACGGATTCGATGGCGCGGGTCAGTTGGTCGACGAGGTCACGGTGTCCCCGGATAGTTCGCGTCATGCGGATGGTTCTCACCGCGAGTTCTTCGGCCATGCCGACGACGCGAAGTCCGTGGGGCCGACCCTGCCCGTCCGTTGTTGTGGTTTGTATGTTGGTGATTGTATCCATGGTGTGCCCCCCCGTGAGGCCGTCAGATATCAATCTCCCGCGGCCTGCGGCGTTCTGCCGTCAAGGGTCGCGAGGCGACCGCCGCAGGCGGCCGGCGCGGAGCGCCAGGCCCTTGATGGCGAAGAGCGCCGCGGGCCATCCAGCAATGAATGACGGCCTCGCGGGGGCGGAACCAATCAAGGTATGCACAGCAAACACAGCGGTCCGGGTCCCCAGAAGGGCGAATTGTCATTCGCCCCTGCGCCGGAACCCGACCCTGATCCTGTCCCCGATCCTGACCCTGCCCCTGTCAGAAGCTTCTGCAAGCAGCCAGAGGGGATCGGTACCAGCACCGCCCGCCACGCCCGTGTAGGGGCGAATGACATTCGCCCCTACATGAAGGCGGTTGCGTCCCGCGAAAGCCACCGTAGAATAGACCCCGGACTAACGGAGCCAAAGCGATGAAAGGATTGTCGATCGAAAAAGTGTTGATCGCGGTGCTGGCGCTGACTACGGCGATAGCAGCGGGCACGGCGGTCAAGATGAACAAGGAGATGAAGATGGATCGCGGGACGCGGACGACCGAAGAAACCGCAGTCCAACCCCAGGCGGAACCTGCGGCCCCGGCACAGGACACGGCCTCTGCCTGCCCGGCGGATGCCCTTTCGGTGATCCACGCAAGGACCAGTGTCCGGCAGTACGCCGATCGGCCGATTCCCGATGAGACGCTGCTGACGCTGGTTAAGGCGGGCATGGCCGCGCCTACCGCGGGCAACCGCCAACCGTGGTACTTCGTCGTGGTGACCGATAAGGAAATGCTGAATCGGCTGGGCGAACATCCGCACGGCGGGATGCTGAAGACGGCCGGGGCGGCAATCGCCGTGATCGGCGCGCCGGAAGAAGGACTGCGGGGCGGGGCCGGACAGATGTGGATTCAGGACTGCTCGGCCGCGACCGAGAACATCCTGCTGGCCGCCGAGGCCGTCGGTCTTGGCGCGGTCTGGCTGGGCGTCTACCCGGTGCCCGAACGGATCGCCGCTGTCAGGGAAGCCCTTGGGATTCCAGATGGCTTCGAACCACTAAGCCTGATTTCGATAGGCTGGCCGGACAACAAGCCGCAGCCCAAGGATAAGTATAAGCCGGAAAAGATATTTGGAAATACATGGGGTTCAGGTCTGGTTAAGGTGGAAACGTCACCCTCTGTTCCCTGATACGCGTTCCCTGGCAGCCAGTCTGAAAGCGCCCGTGACCATCAGCAGCTGCATGAACAGGGCCAGCATGCCCGAACTGCCGGCCGCTCCGCCCGCCTGCGAACATCCACCATTTCCACCATCGTTCCCGCCACCTTCGTCGCCGCCCAAGGCGTCCGCGCCGTCCAGGTCCCCGCCCTCGTCACTGGCCACGCGCAGCGAAATCACGAAGTCCAGATCATCCGAATTGTCCAGCCTGGTCACGCGGACGTACCGGACGGAATCGGTGGGAACCGAGAACTCGTATTCCTCGGCCAACCCTCTTCCATGCCTGTTCTGCAGTTCACCGCAGTCGTCCTGGTCACAGGAATCGACCAGACTGAAAGCGAAATCCGCCCGTTCGCCGACAGGTGTCACCGTGAGGATGTACCCGATGGATGCCGACAGGCCAACCTTGTAGTAGACATCGGCGCCGGCCGCTCCATCACAACCGGCGATGGTGACCGCCGACGCGTCCGCCCACGCAAGAGTGCCTCGCCTGGCCTGGTTGTTTTCAAGAAGCACGGCGTCGGCGCAGGTATCTCCGCCAACGGGAGCAACACACATCCCTGACTGGCAGACCTTGTCGTCCTGCCAGCCGCAGGTCTGACCATCCTCGACGACATGGTCTTCATCACAGTTGCCTTCACCGTCGCAGTAATCCGGCAGATCGCACTCGCCATCAGCGTCGCGGCAGAGCGTTCCCGCGTCGAAATCGTTGGCCAGACAGTTGCCGCGTCCGTCGCAGGTGTCCTGACCGCTGCAGTCGCTTTCGTGCGCCCCGCACGGTCTGTTCTTCATCGCCGCCGTGTCGGCGTCGCACTTGAAGGAATTGGAACTCCTGGACACGCATTTTCCAACCGCGCATTCGCTGTTTTTGGCGGAACAGTCTGGCGGCGTGCCAACCCTGCACTCGCCTCCCTGGCAATTGTCACCGACGGTACAACCGTTCGAATCGAAATTACACAGCGTGCCGTCAGCCTTGACGAAATCGCCGCAGACACCCGTCGCCGGATCACACTGACCAGCCGTGTGACAAGCATTGATCGGCTTGCAGACGACCGGCGTCGTGCCTTCACACACACCGGAACGACACCTGTCCACCGTCGTGCACGCGTTCGAGTCGGTGCAGTAGTTCGAGTCGTCGTTAAACCAGCCGCCATGGTTCCGCCATGGTCTGCATTCCGCGCAGACGTTTTCCGTCGAAATCGTTCCGGACTCCACGCATTCACCGTCGATCAGGCAGAAACCGGGACTGGGCAGGAACACGCACTCCATCTCGTCGGGCGAATAGGCCAGGGTCATGCCGGAATGAATGCTGCGGGTCGAGTCCGACCACATCAATACATCGGAACCATCCGAGTTCCAGATGCCTATCGCCGCGCGCAGGCCGTCGTGAATCGCCATGTCACGATATCTGAACTCAATCCTGCCATCCTCGAACAGGACTACCTGGAAAAACACCCTGACCCCGGGCTGCCTGACCATGACCGCCTTGTTGAACTGGATTACCAGCCTTCTGTCGGGCGCGTCCCCCAGAACTTTCCAGGCAACGACGCAGCGATCGGACAGTTTGCACTCCAGGTCATCGTAATATGGCGCCACGACGCCCACCGACAGTTCGGACTGCCCCGGTCTGGCGCCGCCGTACACCACGGCAAGCGGATCCAAGGCCCCTCCCAGAGTCAACAGACCGTTGTCGTACACGAAGACATCCGTGTAGGAGCCGTTCATGAAGGGAATCGCGAACCCCGGGTTGATCGCGGCCGACACGACATCGTCGCCATCGACGCCGGCACTGGCGCCGTCAGCCATGATGTCCTCGAACCGATCCTCGCCGAGGCTGAACCACTTCCCACCGTCGTAACACGTGTCCTGTGTGCATTCATTTCCATCGTCGCAGGCGACCGGTGTGTCCGGCACGCATTCACCGAGGCCATCGCACTCACCCTGCCCGGAACAATCGTGCCCCCGGTCGCACGCCGTGCCAATCGCGGAAGGATTGAACACGCAGCGTCCTTCAACGCACTGATCGTCCGTACAGGGATTCCGGTCATCACATGACCCGCAGGAACCACCGCATCCGTCATCGCCGCACTCCACGCCGATGCAATCCGGGATCGACGGACAAACGTTGAACGAGATGGTGTCGCCGGCCTCGGAGACGTCGTAAATCCTGATCGGGATGGGCATGCCGTCCTGGTCGAACAGGTACGGATCACTGAACTCGTCGACCCGGACACGACCGGCCTCAACGGACATGTTCGCGCTGTCGATGTCTCCGTCCACATCCGGATGACCGCCCGGCCTCGCGATGTAGAGCTCATCGGGAGGTCCGTCGGCGTTGCCGTTCACAAGCCGATCCACGCGATAGACCAGCAGACCGCTTCCCGGCACCGACGATTCGTAAGTCCCTTCCTGCTTTCTGTACTCGACCACGATGTTCTGAAACTTGCGACCCGGCACGGGGATCTGAAACACGTTGCCGTCAGGTTCGGAAAGCGGCTTCAAGGTGTACCGGCCCGGCTCGGTTATCACCGGCGGCTCGCCGATGAAATCTCCGTATCGGTACTTCATCCACGCGGTCATGTGCTGCGGCGGTTCCTTATTCTGCTCCATCAAATCCCACGAACCGGCGGGAGTCAGTTCGCGGTTGACGTATCTGTAGAGATCCGGAGCACCGATCGCGTGGAAAAACTCGTGCGCCAGCACCCCGACCGACCGTTCCAGAAGCCAGTCGCGGAACTGCAGGTTGTACGGCAGCAGCCGGGCGCCGTTGATGTAGTTGTTTTCAAGCATGATGTACGAATGAGGCCACAGCGCATTGGCCCAGTCGTCCGCGTCGCCCGAAACGATGAACACGACGTTTTCCGCGAACCCGTCGTTATCAAGGTCGATATCCAGATCCGCCGGCACCTGCGGCTTTATGAACTTGATTGCCCTGTCCAGCATCTCGGAGAGGCGCAACAGACCGCTCTGCTCGTCCTCATAGCCGCCAGGATTGCGATCACTGCGCGGCTGGTAGTAAGAACGCGGCCGTGAATCCTGGAATGAAACCACCGCACCCGACTGAGACTGGGGGAAAAAATGCCCCTGAACGCGAAGCCGGCCGTACGAAACCTCGTTGAAATAGCCGTCAAGCGACGGAACACCGTCCTCGTCCGAGTTGAACATCCGGTCGAATACGGCCGTCGGATCGACGAATTCGGGTTCGTCGGAAAACCGCGCGAAGATAACAAGCTGATTGATTGTTCCGCGGTAGGGTCCGCCGAACCTCTTTTCCAGGGTTCTGGGCGCCGACATCACGGTCCGGCGGCGATCGATCCTGTCCCGGATTGCCCCGGCCGTCAACGGCGGTCCCGGTTCGATATCGATGCCTGCCAGAAACGGATCGGGATGCCCGGCAGGGACTCCGGAAGGTATCGGTTCGTCACCGCGCTCGGAAACGTAAACGACCCAGCCGTCTTCGTCCATGACCACTGGAAGACCGGAGGCGTCGTGAACCCAGTGATAGAACTCGTCCCCGGAAACGAACAGTTCCACATCGGAACCGTCGGGCTGAGTCAGCGTCACAGGCTTGAAGGAAACCGGGGCCGCGAAAGAGGTCAACGGCGCCATCAGGACACTCAAAATCAACAGGCTCGGAAGGAATCTGGACATTTCGCTGATAAGCCTCTGGACAGACGCGGCATTCAACAACAAAGAGCGTAATCAATCAATGGCTTTTATGCATTCGTCATCAAGGTTACAATCATCGGCGTGACCGAATGGGCAACCGGATTTCGAGGCTGAAGAAGCGGCTGCGGGGTGTTGCGGATATGACTTCTGAAAACGACCCATCCCGACTTTCAGACGAGTCGTCGAATCTGGAAACGAAGTGCCTTCTTGCCCTGCTGCAGTTCTCGCGGACAATCGACACCGACTTGGACGCGATCGCCCGAAAAGCCGTCGAGCTCGTCCCCGGCGCCTGGCCGGATGGAACCGACATCCGGGTCAAGGTAGCGCTTCGCGACAGCGTGTGGCAGTCGCCGGGCTCCATGCCCGATACGCAGGTTCTGACAGCCGACATCGAATTTGACCGCCACTTCTTCGGGACCATATCGATCGGCTGCAACTGTGCCGATGAATCGGTCAGGGCGGACTTTCTGCAGTCCCGGGGACCGCGCATCCTGGATGCGGTCGCCACACAGATCGGGCAGACCGCCTTTCGCCAGATGGTTCATGCAGAACTTGTCGAGAGTGAATTCCGTCACCGAATCATGACCAGGCATTCGCCGGTCGGGCTCATCAGGACGGACGCGAAAGGTCAGATTCTGGACTGCAATCATGCCGCGGCTGCCTTGTTCGGAACCACTGAAACCCAGCTCCGCGGCCTGAACTGTTTTGACGAGGTCACCGAGTCGGGCCTCAAGGACGTCATTCCGGGCGCGATCGGGGGCGCTCAAGCGGAACACGAAGGCGCATTCGTTCCGATGAACGGAGACGCGCCCATCTGGCTGCGAATCGTGGCCTCGCCGCTTGAAACGCCGTCCGGGAACACCGAGGTAATCGCCACACTCGAGGACATCACCAGGCGCAAGCGCGACGAGGCGGCCCTGGCGGCAAGCCGTGCATCCCTGGCCGAGGCACAGCGAATCGCGCACGTCGGAAGCTGGGAATTCGACATGGCGACAAGAAGGATCTCGGGAAGCGACGAATGCAAGCGCATCTTCGAGGTCGACTTGTCACTGCCGAGCATCAACGCGGCGGACATCGTCACGTTCTTCAGGCCAGACTTCCGTGAGCAGATGGTCAACAGGCTGCGTGCGAGCACCGAGCCGGACACCCCGGCCAAACGCTACTCCCAGGTTGCCCTGTCCTTTGCGGACGGCCGCCAGAAGTGGGTCGACATCGTATCCGAGGTCGAACGCGACGATCTGGGGATTCCCAAGCGCCTGTTCGGTATCGTTCACGATATCACTGACGAGCACCAGAACGAGATCGAGCTGCGCGAGGCCAGGGATCAGGCCGAGGCCGCCGCGCGCGCACGCAGCGATTTCATGGCCAATATCAGCCACGAAATCAGGACTCCTCTGAACGCTATCATCGGCATGACCGGACTTGTTCTGCAGACCCGCCTGAACGACAAGCAGATCGACTATCTGACCAAGGTCGAAAACGCTTCGAAATCGCTGCTTGGAATCGTTGACGACATACTGGATTTCTCGCGCATCGAGGGGAACGGACTGCGTATCGCCGACGTCGAATTCTCTCCCGAGGATGTCATCGCTGACGTCATCGACGTCAACGAGCTGCGCGCCAGCGAAAAGGGTCTGAACCTTCACACCGATATCGACATGTCCCTGCCGGCCAGACTCCGGGGCGATCCGCTGCGTGTCAACCAGATCCTGAACAATCTGGTTGGGAACGCAATCAAGTTCACGGAACGCGGGGATATTGTAATCCGGGCCGCTGTGGCCGACGCCGGTAGCCCCGCATCGCATCCCGCGATGATTCGATTCGAGGTATCCGACACCGGCATAGGCATGACCGGGGATCAGCTTTCCAGACTGTTCCATCCGTTCTTCCAGGTGGACACCTCGTCAACCCGGGAATTCGGTGGAACCGGGATGGGACTGGCCATCAGCAGACAGCTTTGCCGCCTGATGGGCGGGACGATATCGGCGGACAGCACGCCCGGTCTCGGCAGCACATTCAAGGTCGAACTCCCTCTCAGCGTCGTCGACGGGACCACCGTCGGGGCACTTGAGCGGGAACTGATGGACTCCGCTGCCGGGGTTCGGGTGCTGGTCGTTGACAGCAGTCCGATCGACCGCGGAATCATGGTCAAGAGACTTTCAGGCATGTCATTCACCGTGGACTCGGCGTCTGAAGGCGCGGAAGCCGTGGCGCTGGTCGATGCGGCCGAAAAGGCCGGCGCGCCGTACCACATGATCTTCATCGACATGACGCTTCAGGCTCCCGACGGCCTGCAAACCGCGCGATTGATCTCGCACCGAAGCAGAACGGGCGCCCCGATGATACTCACGACGACAGCCTATCTCTTCGACGATGACATGCAGACCGCCGCGGGAAGACTGTTCTACGGACTGCTGTTCAAACCGGTGCTTCCAACGTCTCTGACGACATGCGTGCGCAGGGTGATGACCGGTGCGCCCCAGATGCCTGAATCGGCGGTGCGACATTCGTTCAAGTTCGATGGCGCCAGCGTGCTTCTGGTTGAGGACAACCGTGTGAATCAGCAGGTCGCGTTGGAACTGCTCAGAAAGACAGGTGTTTCCGTTACTCTTGCCGAGAACGGTCGAGACGCCCTGCGAATGGTTGACAGCGCACCCTTCGACCTGGTCTTCATGGATATCCAGATGCCCGTGATGGACGGCCTGGACGCAACCAGGATGATCCGCAGGCTTGGCCAGCCATGGGCCTCGACGATGCCGATCATTGCAATGACGGCACACGGCATGGGCCAGCACATCCAGAAATCGCTGGACGCGGGCATGAACGGACACATCACCAAACCTGTTGAACCCGAGGCCCTGTACGCGACGATGGCGAAATGGCTTCGCGGCAGCAGGACGGACGTGAAAACGGAACGAACAACCAGAACCGATATGTCCGAACCCAGGTTCCGCCACGATCTGCACGTTCCCGGACTGAACGTCGGCAAGGGACTGGGGTATGTCGGCGGAAACATAGAGCTTTACAAGAAGCTGCTGCGAAAATTCGTCGAGGAGTACGAGGGTAAGGATTCGTGTCTTGATTCGGCCGAGATCAACAACAATCCGCAGGAGGCCCGGCGCTTCGTGCACTCCATGAAGAGTCTTGCCGGCACCCTCGGGGCGATCACCCTCCAGGAGAAGGCGGCTTCGCTCGAAAGGGCCATCCTCGATAAGGATTACTTCCAGCATGGGTTGATCGATGCAT
>Ga0209201_1004280_pt1 | contig 11638 bp, 16 predicted proteins | sample AD_UKC055_MetaG_FD_184411 | JGI IMG/M metagenome (GOLD analysis project Ga0209201, IMG submission 184411) | Active sludge microbial communities of municipal wastewater-treating anaerobic digesters from USA - AD_UKC055_MetaG (SPAdes) (version 2) | ecosystem: Engineered > Bioreactor > Anaerobic >... | reverse complement strand
CGTAAAATCGTATTCCGAAAACTTGCCCTTGTTGTCAGCCGTAAGGAATTTATAGTACTTCATCTTCAACCTCCTGCATCCTCACCAGTTCAGCGCACCCCTGGCAGTAGTCCAGCCAGTCAATAGTTTCCATGTCATCGTATGTAAATATGTTGCCGCACCTCGCGCATTTGGCGCGTTCCGGCGGGTTAGGCGGGTCAAGGTGCTGGTCAAAGTTGGTCATCACAGTCCCCTTATCGAAACGGAAGGCGCTCCCTCTTTGCGGAATTGTTTTAGTTCCGGGTGTGAAACGATGTAACCGTCCAGCGCCTTTGTGTCCCACGAAACGCGCGGCTTTGAGTACACCGCCATCAGGAACGTTCCCTTGACGGTCTCGCCCAACTGCGCCACTTCGCTTTTCACTTCTTCTGTTAGCAGGTTGATGGTATCTGTGATGTTATCTGACGCGGCAAACTCTGCTTCGATTTCGGCTATCTTCGTCTTGATTTCAGGAGTAAGCACCTGGTCAATAAGCGCCTGTTTTTCGGATTCCCTCAAACTCTGCGCGGATTTCAAATCAGCAATCTTGTCAAGTTTTTCTTGTGTGTTCATCATATCCTCTCTCTTTGTTAATTCTCCTCCCTCGACCCGGCGGTGTTTCCCCTGTCGGAGCGCGGCGGGTCGGGCGGGTCGTAATATCTATCGTTTCGCAAGCTCATAATTTCGCCTCCTGTAACTGATCCGCCTCTTTGAGCACGTCTTTGTAAAGGTCAACGTGACCGCAGGGGTTATCCCAGGTTTGGCAGGTAAGCCATTCGCCATCTTCACAGAAGTGGTGCCACTTAGGTTCGCCGCGAGGACCACCACACACCGGGCAATAGGCTGAAATTTCAACAGGACTCACGCGAACATCCCAGCCGTTACGGACCACAACCCATCTTGTAATTGTCTTTGTCATCGTTTTGTCCCTCCGGGTGGGGCGGCCTCGGCAGCCGCCCCACCTTTGAGAGGAGTGAACCTATGCGCCTGATCCGGAGGCGCGAGATTCCAGGATTGTTTGGATGGCCACCATCTTGCGCTTGTGGTCATCGGTGTGAGGCACCTTCTTGGAGATGGCATTGAACATGAGCGCCAGCTTGTCATTCGGCAGGTCGCCGTACAAATCGCCCTTGCTGGTCTGCTCGCTCATCGCCAGTTCAAGGCTCATATCTGGGATGTTGTCGAGCGGTACAGCAGGCACGTCCTCCACTATCTCGCCGGTCTCCACGTTGACAATGGTGGGCACTGCCGTGCTCACAGTTTCGACCTCGGTTTCATCCAGAAGCCCAAGCCCGCAGATGGAGAGCGTGACGCGGCGCTTTGCCTTCGTCTCAGCCTTCATCAAGGCGTTGGCCAGCGCGTCGCCTTTCAGCCCGGCGATATTCACCGCGCCCGTTGACGCGTCCGTCCTGCCGTTCCTGCCGGATGCGTAAGCCGTGACAAGGTAGATGTCATTCACGGTTTCTTTTTCGAGTTTCGTGATGCTTACCTGGTTGTTAGCCCGCAGTTGATCTGTCGCGTCCTTCTTGGCGTACAGCGTGAGTTTGCCATTCAACGTGATATAATCGAATGGTCGGGTCAGCGGGTTCAGCCCCACCGATTGACAAACGGCGCGGTAATATTCCACCCGCTCATTCGCGGACAATTTCGAGAGGTCGCCCTGCATAAGCACACTCTCGATTTTGTCTGATACCTGTATTGCGTATTCCTGTTTCTGTTCGGTCATCTCTCCTCTTTTCTGATTTTAGAATATCGCGCCACAATCAAGGCACGTTGTCAGCGTCATCCCGTCCGGGCAATCCGTATCGATCTTGACGTGAGTGTGGGGGCAGTTCGCCCGTTTGTAAGCCTGCGCCTTCTCGACCTCCACAGTCTTGACGCGCTCCCAAGCCTCCTCCATCTCGCGCCTGCGGTCTTCGACAGTACCATCATCAAAGCCCATTTCCCGCGCGTCCTCCCAAGCGTCAACCGCCGCGATGTAATCCTGGTCAATTTCGATGCTCTTCGCCCTGATCCGGCGATACTCGCGCTCGAATACGTTGACCTCTTCGGTGGTAATGGATTCCCAACCATTCGGATATACACGTTCACTCTTGTATGCAAATCCTATTGCGGTCATCACTCCTCCTTCGGCATAACACCCAGCGATTCGAGAATCCAGCACACGAACATCGCCGGGAGAATTACGACTATTGCGAACACCGCTACGCCCATCTCTCACTCCCTCTTGAACGTGATCTTGCCCGTGTCCCACTCAACCGAGCCAGCGATCAGCCGCCGGATGTATTCGCTCATGCTGATCCCCGCGCTGGCTGCGGCCTGTTGGAGTTTCGCTTTCAACTCCTCGTCTATTGCCATAATCAGCCGTTCTTTTTTTACCATGTCGCCTCCTGTTTTTTATATTATACAACTATTATGCCGTTTTGTTGCGGTCAGTTTTCGCAAACTTCTTCGTCTTGATCGTATTCGATCCAGTCAGCCGCGAGCTGGTCAACCGTTTCTGTGGTAACTTCCTCGCCATCGTAAAGCCATTCGTAAATTTCAACCACCTTTGTATCAAAGTGCGATGTATCGGATAAATCGTTCATATTCTTGTAAGCCGCTTCGTAAATCTCTACCGCGAGTTCCTGCAACTGTTTTTCTGTCATCTCATTTTCTCCTTGTTTGTTTATCTTGACTACATTATATAACATTGTTATATAAATGTCAATAGGCAATTTACGATTTCAGGAAATTTTAAGATTAGAGTATTCTTAAGAAAACGCGCCGTATAAAACAGCGCAATCTTAAGAAAAGTTGGTAATAATTTTATTCTGATAGGTGAATCGGCTATAAACGCGTGTTATAGAGTGAATCGGCTATAAACGCGTGTTATAGACCAAGAGTCAATAGTATCAATAATGGTATCGTTTGGGTGACAATAGCAAACTCCCCCGTCAAGACGCTTGACGACTCGTTGGGGGAGTTCTTTTGCCCGCGCGGGGGCTATATTATCGCCGGAGTGATGCTCTCACCTGCTCGATGTAATCCGGCTTCATCTCACATCCTGAATCGCGTTCACCCGTATTCTGTCGCCTTCCCTGAATAACCGAAGCCACACGCAACCGAGAGGGGTTGGTGCCATGCCAGACTCCACCGCCCAGCCACTTGACCCGTCCCTGTACCCGTTCATATAGCCCGGCGTCCTCACGTGCCATTGTACGTCCTGAAATAACTTACCGGCATTGCTGATACGCTCCCTCTGTATCATCGTCACGTAGCCCTCGTGGTTATGGCCGTTCCAGACAATATCAGCATCAGGTAGGTACACGGCTTGCCGGTTGGTTGCGATAATTCCCCTTGTCACAGGGGCGCCCCCCCCCGCGCCGTGAAAGTATTTGAGGTTCAAACTTGCCCGCTTCGTCTTATCCATCGTGAACAGGAATCTCACCCATCCCCCGTACCCACCGGCCACCGCCTGACTGTGGTACTCCGATCGCAAGCGGTAGACTAAATTAGACGTCAAGTCCACGCCGTAGTGTTTGAGTGCGCTTGTCTCGTGATTACCCCGTGCCATGAGTAGAATATTCTCTGCGTAGGGTGCTAGAAAATCACCGTTGAATCTGACAAGGCGGTCAAGGTAATCATCACCCTTTAGGGCGGGATCCAAGTTGTCATACGATGAACGCGGGTCTTTCCTGCCTTGCATAGCGTCGAACAGGTCGCCCGCTTGCAGAATCCACGCGCCTTTTGCCCGCGCTTCTTTCAGGTGCTTTTCTTCGAGTTTCCTGTCACACAACGGCGAGTCATGATGATTGTCGCTCATAAGCAACACGTACTGCTCCCAGCCGGATGGTGCATCTTCCCGGATGGTCAAGACGTTTCCTGAATTTGTAAGGTTCAAATCAACTCCCCTTGATGAATAGCGCGGTTATGAACGCCCCTATTGCCGCGAGTGTGTTGGTCAAACTCCACGTGTTGACTTTCTTTTCCAACTGCTCAATTTTCTCTGTGTGTTTCTCTACCAGTTTTTCACGCGCCAAAACGTCCCTGTCGTGGCACTTTATCCAGTCATTTGTTTTTTCCATGTAGGCGATTAGCGTCTCCCTGTCCTCCGCCTGTGATTCCAGTATTGTGTCGATTTTAGTGTTCAGAAACATAAACCATTCCCGCGTTGTTTGTGGGTGAAGGTCTGACAGATCAGAGGGTAAAGATGCCATGTTATCTCCTATGAAGTTGCCCTTGTCACGTCAGCCGGTACCACGAATTCACCATAAGTCAGCGTGGATACCGGAGTGCCAGCGCTTCGAAGAATCTGGATGTCGTATTGGTAATTACCAGGTGACAGCTTCGCCGTCTCGGATGCGTTTAGCACAATCGTCACGTCCCCCGTTGCCTCATCGTTGATAGTGAGAGAACCGTTGCCAGCCGTACCAACCGCGCCGTTGAGGTAGAGCAATCCGCCCGTCTTCTCTATCTGGATGACCGCCGCGGTGTCCGCGTCATCGTAATCCCGCTTCACTGTGAACCATAACTTGCTGTAATTCATCAGCGCCCCGATGTTCTCAAGCGCCGCGCTCAAAGTGTCGCCCCTGTGCGCCGTGATGGTCGAGCCAACAACCGCGCTTGCAATGGTCAGCGTTGTGCCGGTGGTGATCAGGTCTGTCTTGGCCTTGATAGCCGCGACCTCAGTATCAATGTAATCATCAATCGCATCCAACTGGTCGCTCAACGTTCCCAGCGTGTCGCTATCAGCCCCGACCCGTGCGATCTGTGTCGCTCCGGTATCCGCCAATTTGACAGGGAACGCGGTGGATTCATCGAACTTTGATGCCGTAATGGCATCATCAGCCAGCGTCATAGCCGCGCCAGTTGCAGCTGGCGAAGTAGGTAAATTATCGGTCTTCGCCTTGATAGCGTCAATGAGCACATGCAGTGCTGCCAGCGTTTCCGTTGTCCAGCCAGCGCCCTTCATCGCCGTGAGTGTCGCTTCAAGCGCTTGTTCCGAGTCGAAACCCGAAACGTTTTTATAAACGCCGGCATTGTTAAGTCCCATAGAACTGACTCCGCTTGCGGAATTTTTTTGCGCAGACGCGCCTGTTCCGACTGCTTGATTGAAAACTCCGGCACCACCATCTATTGAGGAATAATTAAATTGACCATACTGACCTCTGGTATATAGTCCTCTCCCTGTAGCGTTTGAGTTGTAAATCTCTAGCGCACCTTGTCCTGCTATATTCGCCAAAATCTTCTGCTGCCCCCATGTGATAGCTCCTTGAGTAGCACCCAACGTCACTAGCGCATCGCTTTCAAACCACCGTGTTGTATAATCTGGTGTGGTCGTATCCCCCGCTAGCCCGTCTACGTACACCGTCAGAATATCTCCAGAGCGCACCGCTATTAAGCCGGATTGATAGCTAATAGCCGTCTCTCCATTTGCCGCGGTCATAACCGTTTTAGGCAGGATAACATAAGCCGAACCTGCTCCGCCGATTTTTTTCGTGATGTACATTACATAATCGCCATTGCCAGTGACAGCGTCAATGCATACATCCACGATGATAAGCCTATCGCCATCAGCGGTGTAAGTTCCTATTGCTGTAGCGGATGAAATATTAACATTGCTTGCGGTATCTGTTTCGATATGTCTGGTCATAATAACTCCTTAGTGGTCTATTCAAACCTCAAATATTCTACACCATCCAGCCTGCTTATGCACCATTGATTCCAGCCAACCCGCACCCAATCGCCACGCACTTCCAGCACATCCAGCTCCGTACCTTTCTTAGCGGTTGCCCATATACTGTACCCTGTTCCTGCCCCCTTGCGGATGTTCAGGTTCACCAGCGTCTTGACAACCTGCCCAGCCTCTATCGGCGTAGGCTCCGGTACTGGCTCAACCGTTCCTGCGAAGTTATAGGTGCACACGGTATGGATGTTCTTGCTCGCCACACCGTATCTGGTCGAGAACAACAATTGCTTGCCGTCTTTCGGGTCGTTGATAATATAATCATCTCCCTGCCTCCCCACCACCAGAACCCAGTGTTCGTCAATCGCCGGTGTTGACGGGTTATAATCCACGTGCACGATTACGGGCATTCCTGCCGCCAAACTCGCGTTTATCTTGTCTGTCGCGGAGCCTGAATAACGATAAGCGAATTTGACACCAGGGTACAGCGCGCTCAATGACCCCCACACAAACAAATTACCGTTATGATAACCACCATTATCCCGCAGCTTCACGTTCAGCGTGCCGGGTGTCTCTGCCCAGCCCAGATGATTAAGCATCATCGTTACACACGTAATCAGGCAGCCATAGCCCGATATTGTGGTGTTGCTTGTGCCCAACTTATCCCCGCCCCAGCGCGCATCACCCTGCGCCAACGGTTTTATGTCCATCACGCCTCCGTTCTTCCAGTTCAACCAATCGGCATCGTCACCAATCCACACGTTCAAATCCAGCCAGTTGTAGGATGACCCTAATTGCTTACCATCGCCCTTGCCATCCTCGTCAATATCGCCATCACTGGCATACTGCCAGATCATCGTCTCGCCTTCCCAGCCGCGCGCCTTAACGGCTTTCAGCACGCTGTCTACGGTCTGCGTTTTGGTGTACCACGCCACCCACAGCGGACGGTCTCTGAACCATTTATCAAACCAAGTCAGCAGTCCAACGGAGCAGTAAATCCCGTTCTCGCGCCCGTTGAGTTTGTCCATCTCCGTCAAAAATGCTTTGGCAATCGCCTGCGCGTGCCCCGCCGCTGGTGATGATGTAATGTTCGGCGAGTAGTCCGCGCCGCCGCTCTCAACGTCCAGCCAAACGATGCTTCCACCAGGATCATCCTTCAGCAAATCCCAGCAGTTATTCGCTTGCAGTATGCCAAAGGTTGCGTCAGAAAGCCCGTAGGCTTTCGATTCCTTGTTGTACCAATTCGAGTAGTAGTCCATATACCAATAAGCTGCTTTCGGCACGCTGGCGTTCTTCCAGTTTGCCAAAAACGTCTTATCAGTCGTATTGCCATACCCTGCACGGATGATCACAAAGTGCGAATGCGCCTTAACTTTCGCCCAGTCCATCGCGCCGTTATATCCGCTTATATCAATCCCGCGCACTGCCAAATCGTTAAACCTCATCGTCATCATCCTTTCGCGCGTCATAGGTTGCCAGCCAATACCAGGTCAATATAGGTACAGAGGCTATGACGGCAAACCCTGCCAGCACAATCACCAAACACGCGATAAATTCAGTCCCAATCATCAAACACCATCGTCTTTTCCAGTATCAAAAAAGTGGTAAGCACCTTTCCACCTGAGCTGACGTCAATAATCGGCTTAGCCAATCTTATCCACCTCAAACCAACTGCCTTCTAATACATTTGATGGCGTGCCGTTGGATGCGTTCTGCGCGAACTGCACCGTCAGCGTGCCGCCCTCGTTCACGTCAATGTAACCATCAATAATCGCCATCACGTGCGCCGCCGTTGTGCCATAATCCCCGTTAAGAGCCGTGTTCACCTTGCCCGCCCACGCGGTAGCAGTCCTGAGCGAGGTGAGGTACTGAATCTTTGTCGCCGTGTTCGTGCCTGAAATCGCCACCTTCGCCCCGCCCGATGAACCACACGAGAGGAACAGGTTTGCCCTGAAGCGGTACTTGCCCCCGCTCACAGTCGTGAACGTCAACCCCGTGATGTTCGCAAGCGTGGTATCGCTGGTCTTTGAGAAGTCCGAACTCACATAACTCACGTTCGCTGTGCCGTAATACAGCGTGTCGTTGTACGTCTTGAGGTACGCTTTAAGCGCCGTGCCCGTGACGTTCGCGCTTTCCGGTGACCCGCCTGGGTCATCCACCGCCCGGAAATAATCGCCATCAACGGGGGTGATTGTAGATAATGATTGTTCTTGTGTGTCTGCCATTATTGCTCCTTAAGTAATCGCGCGGACAACCACCGACCCGCCGGGCGTTCCTACATACCCGTTCACGCTATCGAATACGCGGTCCGTGCTTGCGAGTGTTTGGTCGGTTAAGGTAGATAGTTTACTTGTTAGTATTGCGGGCGTATGGAATAATAAACCGCGCGTTACACCCGCGCCACCAATACCATCTGTATAAACTTGCATCATTTCGTCTTCTGTTAGAATTACGTTGTGGTGGCGAATATCCGCGAGTTTTCCAGCAAACGGCATGCCATAATCTGATGGGGGGTTTATTGATCGAATGTTCCCAACTGTATAATTTGCACCGCTATAACTAAGTCGTGTACCAATCGGTTCTATCAATACATTTGTTGTTTTCAATACCCCGTTTATATAAAACTTTATTACTGTACCAGTTATTGATACTCCAAGAAAAACAAAACTTCCACCGCTTGTTATCTCGCTTTCGTAACCGGAAGTCCAATTACCACCCCCACCTGCACAAGGCATGGTCAAAAACATTCTTAATCCATTTGTTTCGTTTATTCCAACACCCCACTCTAAACCACCGGCATTATCAACCCACATGCAGACAATATCGCAAAAAGCACCGATGGTTGTAACGTCACACCATGCTGTTATTGACTGGTCTGGTAAATCAACGAGTGAAGGAATTTCCCCGAATTCAATAATGTCCTCAGAAGACGGACTAAACTCAAGCGCGACATTTGAGAATCTATTTTCAGATATTCCAGCTGAATCATCCAAAATCCACGAGTAGGTAATGATATTTCCTTCCGTGATAGCAAACTCAATCCCGTTGATGTAGTAGTAATACCCGTCAAGGTTCAATCCAGATTCCGTAATCTTTACGAGGTCGCCAATATCGCACGCGAGGAACGCCAACATCCTCATTTCCGACTTGTTAGCGCAGAAAGTAATCTTGTTGAGTTTTGTTCGTGGCGACGATTCAACTCCGACAATCTTTTTAGCCCAGAGTTTACCAGCCACAACATCGCGCTGGTATTGCTGTTCGATATTCAACTCTGCTTCTGAGTAGGACGCCTGCGATGAAGTGTCTTCTACCACCGCTTTGATGCTCGAATCCTGGTAAACCCCATACCCGCGAAGTTGCAACTTCCTGATTTGGCCGAGATACCCGCTCGTGTTCGTCAGCGTGATCTCCGCCTCCGCCGTCCTGAATACCACACTCACGGTCAAGGATGATGTCAAGTCCGTACCTCCCCAGCCATCCTTGAGCGTGTTCATCGTGTAATCGGTTGTGGCAACGGGGTCAACCATCAACGAGGTAATCGCGTTACAACTTTCCTTTGTGTCCGCGTTCTGATACCTCACGTTGATCGTCTTTGTTTCGCCGGATGATATTCTTATCACCTCGCCCAGCGAGTATAGCGTCTGCTCCTCTGTGTCCGTTCTCTTTGGATACGCGGTCACTGTAACTTTGTTGATGATGTTCTCACCGTGAGAGCGCTCATACCGCTCGCCTATCCCGTTCATGTGTGCGTCCGTGACGGTGTTTATCAGTACCTTGTCCGTTGTGCCAGCCAGTAAAACGTGATCGGTTGCGCTTCCGGCTTTCAGCAGGTACGACGTTGATAATTCCGGTAACTTTGAGAGCGTCCGCAATCCGTTGCGATATGTGGCGTTCTCGAATACCAACTTTTCGCCCGTCGTGCGGTCATGCCGGTTGTAGAAGTACCCGCCCTCTGATAGCACGATCTTATTCAACTCGGTAGCCGCCTTCGTCTTGACTGTCATGCTGTCAAACGCGGCTTCAAACTCGTAATCACCTACCGCGTATTCTGTGGCTTGCGGGGTGTGGCCTACCGCGTCCACGATTGTGTCCACCACCTGGTCGCCGCGCTTGTACGTTTCGATGGATTGCTCGCCCAATGTCTTCTTGTACGCGTAGCCCATCCAATCGCTCACCAGCACCTGTGCGGTGTGTTCGTGCGTGTTGGGGTCGCTAAACTTGAGTGTGTCCACTTTGCCGTAGAAGCGCACGTAATCCACGCCGTCAAAGGTCACCACCATCTTGACCTTCGTGTTGATCGCCCAGCCGGTCAGCACAGAAGCGTCATCTGGGTCGAACACGCCGTCGGTGTTATCCAGCAGCATCCGCATCTCGCCGGTCGCCGCAAGCCTGTCGGTGTATTTGTTTGAGCGCATCCCCCAATGCCCGCTCACGCCCTGCTTGGTCAGCACGTAGCCGGATATATCCACCCATGCCGCGCCGGTTGCGTTGTAGTAGTACCACTTGATGGTCGGGTAATATGCTGTTGATGTCATCGGACTAAACTTGACCTTTCTAGGGCTTCGATGAACGCGCGCGCCATGCGGTCATAGTCCACCTCGCCACCGCCAGAATAATCGCTTATCTGCCCATTCGGGATGATTGAGCCTGCGCCACTGGGCTTGAATATCTCCGGCCCGTTCTCGCCCACAAGGTAAGGCACGTTCGGCGCAACTGCACCGCCAACGGCGCGCTTGTTTGCTGGAAGTCCTATATACGGATTGCGTGACCCTTGCCCAGCAAACGCCTGCGCCTCGTACGCTGATTTATCTATTTCGCCTCTTACGGTAATTGTTTTTGTTGATGCGTCTGGAATATCATCAATCGCATCACCAATTGCCTCAGCCGCACGTTGCGCGTTCCATTCTTCCTCGGTAAGGATAACTACACCATCAATCGCTTCGCCTGTTCTTGTTCTAATAGCTCCGTATCCATCAGCCGTTAAATTTGCTAATAAAAGTATTTCTGAAACATAGTTTCGGTAGGCTTCATACGTGCTAAGGTCTTCAGCGAATTTTAATTCTGGAACTATGAAATTCTCTTTTCTGTCTGCGTTCCAGAGTGTTAGCCCGCCCATAGTCGTAACAGACGCATAGAAAATTCGCCACTTTGCATCAAATTCTTCAAACTTACCTATAATCTTGTTTAATTCAGTAAAGAAGGTAGTCAGGGTTGGTAACAATTCCGTTGCGATCGTTATTTTCAGTCCACCCATCGCGCTATCGAACTCTCCAATAGCTGCTGCATAAGCGTCAAGCTTTGTTTCCTCTCCCGCGTCAATGGCTAATGCTTCGCTTACGTCACTCATCGCGGTTTCAACGCCACTCGCTCCTTCAGCGAATAAAGCCGCCATTCCAAAGCCTGATTGACCGAAGGTGTCAACGAGGTATTTTGCTTGCGCAACTGGCCCGTCTGTTTTTCCTAATTCAACGTACTTGTTGGCAATTTCCCCAAGTTCTTCAACGGTAATTTCTCGCCCGTTCTTGGTCGCGGTTTCAATACCCGTCATCATGGTTTTGTATTCAACGCCAAAGTCGCTTGCCGCTGAAATTAACCGTGACGATTCTTCGATTGTCAGCCCGGTAGTGGTACTTAATTTTTTTACGTTGTCATGAAACTCCATCGTGTAATCAATAGAGTCACGAATAAAATCTGTAAATGGGTTGTTGACCAACCCGCTAAACTCGCGCTGTAGGTCGCCAAAATATGACTTGACGTTGTTCAATACGCCAGCGGTCTTATCAATGGCTTCTATGATTATTTGAACTGTAGGATTAGCCATTAGTCCTCGCCGCCCCCAGCGCCATCCAGCGCTGATACCATAACATCTTCGAGCCTTCTACGATCTCCCACGGCGGGATGCCCCAACTCTCTGCCATTTTTAGCACGTACACCCATCTTGGTAATTCGGAA